>Ga0214473_10002994_pt1 | contig 20679 bp, 15 predicted proteins | sample RVTome_7_FD_203509 | JGI IMG/M metagenome (GOLD analysis project Ga0214473, IMG submission 203509) | Soil microbial communities from uranium-contaminated site in the Upper Colorado River Basin, Wyoming, United States - RVT98D197 | ecosystem: Environmental > Terrestrial > Soil > Contaminated >... | reverse complement strand
GCGGCGGGCCCTACCGGGGGCCCGGACTTCGCTCGGCTTCGGCTCGCTGCGCGGCCGCTTTGCGGCGGGCCCTACCGGGGGCCCGGACTTCGCTCGGCTTCGGCTCGCTGCGCGGCCGCTTTGCGGCCTTGCCCTCAACTCTTGCCGGTCCTTCGCCGATACAGCAGCCCACGGGCCGCGACGGCGCGCGGCGGGAGGAGCGCAAGGGCGATGCTGTTCGACGCCATCGCGGGGATGTTCTCGCACGACCTGGCCATCGACCTCGGCACGGCCAACACCCTGGTCTACGTGCGCGGCAAGGGGCTCATCTGCTCGGAGCCCTCGGTGGTCGCGGTGACCGCGGACCCAAATGGGCGCGGCGACAAGGTCCTCGCCGTCGGGCACGAGGCCAAGGAGATGCTCGGGCGTACGCCCGCGGGGATCCGTGCGATCCGTCCGATCAAGGACGGAGTCATCGCCGACTTCGAGATCACCGAGGCGATGCTGCGCTACTTCATGCAGCGCGCACACAACCGCGGCAAGCTCGTGCGACCCCGCGTCGTGATCTGCGTTCCGCCGTGCATCACCAGCGTCGAGAAGCGTGCGGTGCGCGAGTCGGCCCTCTCGGCGGGCGCCCGCGAGGTGTTTCTCATCGAGGAGCCGATGGCGGCCGCGATCGGCGCCGGGCTCGACGTGACCGCGGCCACGGGCAACATGGTCGTCGACATCGGCGGCGGCACGACCGACGTCGCCGTGATCTCGCTCTCGGGCATCGTGACGTCGAAGTCGATCCGCTGCGGCGGCGACAAGATGGACGAGGCCATCATCAACTACGTGAAGCGCAAGTACAACATGCTGATCGGCGAGCGGACGGCCGAGCACATCAAGATGACGATCGGAACGGCCTCGCCGACCGCGAAGACCGAGACGATGGAGATCAAGGGTCGCGACCTCGTGGCGGGCATTCCGAAGGTGGTCGTCGCCACGAGCGACGAGATCCGCGAGGCGCTCGTCGAGCCGATCCACGCGATCGTCGAGACGGTGCACCTGACGCTCGAGAAGACGCCGCCCGAGCTCGCGGCCGACATCGTCGACCGCGGTATCATGCTGGTGGGCGGCGGCTCGCTCTTGCGCGAGCTCGACCAGGTCCTGCGCCAGGAGACGAAGCTCCCGATCCTGCGCAGCGAGGACCCCTTCACCGCCGTCGTGCACGGCGCGGGGATCGCCCTCGACAACCTGGCACTCCTGCGCGAGGTGTCCCTGCCGTAGCAAGCGCGAAGCGCGCGCAGCGAGCCGAGAGAAAGCAAGCGAAGCGCGCAGCGAGCCGCAGGCGAGCGGAGTCGGCAACCACCGCTCGACTCATCGCAGCGTCCTCGTACCAGCTTGTGGCATCCTCGCGGGTGCCGTGAGCCCGAAGCCGCCGCATCCCACGCTCCCGACCCTGGTCGCCCACGCCGACTGGGGCTCGACGCCCGGGAAGCGCTGGCTCGCCCGGGCGCACCGCCAGGGGCGCGGCTGGCGCGCCCTGGCGCCTTCGCCCGTGGCCGCGCCCGACCGGCTGCTCGCCGCCCTCGCGGCCGAGGCCGGGCCTCGGGGCGCCGTCCTCGCGGGCTTCGACTTCCCGATCGGTCTTCCCCTCGCCTACGCGCGGCAGGCCCGCGTGCGCGCGTTCCACACGCTCCTTCCGAGCCTCGGCGGACCCTTCTTCGAGGTGGCGGAGCGACCCGAGGAGATCTCGATCCTGCGCCCCTTCTACCCGGCGCGGCCCGGCGGCACGTCGCAGAGCCATCTCGTGGAGGGCCTCGGCGTCGCCTCGATGGAAGAGCTGCTGCGCGTCTGCGAGCGGGCGACGCCGACGCGCCGCGCGGCGGCGCCGCTCTTCTGGACGCTCGGCGCGCAGCAGGTCGGCAAGGCCGCGATCTCCGGCTGGCGCGACGCGCTGATCCCGGCGCTGCGCGCCGCCCTCGAGATAGCACTCTGGCCCTTCGAGGGGTCGCTCGCCGAGCTCCTCGCGCCGGGGCGGATCGTCGTCGCCGAGACCTATCCCGCCGAGGTCACCGGCCACCTCGGGCTCGATCTCGCCGCGGTCTCCGAGGGCGGTCCGAAGGGCAAGCGCGTGCAGGCGGTCCGCGCCGCGCAGGCTCCGCGCCTGCGCGAGCTCGCGAGCGGGCTCGGCGTCGAGCTCGCGCCCGAGCTCGAGGCACAGCTCGTCGACGGCTTCGGCGCGAAGGCCGACGGAGAGGACCGCTTCGATACCGTGGTCGGCCTTCTCGGGATGCTGAACGTCGCCCTGGGCCACCGTCCCGCGGAAGCGCCCGCCGATCCCGAGATCCGACGGGTCGAGGGCTGGATCCTCGGGCAGGAGCCGCCCCCCGCGCACGGCTCCTGAGCGGCGCATCGGGGAGGCGTCGCTAGCATCGCGAACTCCGTCCCGTCGGCGCAGGGAGATGAAGGCAGGCACTCGCGCAGGCCAGGGTCTCGACGCGGCGCTCGCGCGCTTCGGGCATTCGGCGTTCCGCGCCGGGCAGCGCGAGGCGATCGAGGCGCTCCTCTCGGTCGGTCGCCTCCTGCTCGTGGCGCCGACGGGCGGCGGCAAGAGCCTGTGCTACCAGCTTCCCGCCTGCATCCTTCCGGGCACGAGCCTCGTCGTCTCGCCGCTGATCGCCCTGATGCAGGACCAGGTGGCCGCGCTCGAGCGCTTCGGCATCCCAGCGACCTACCTCGCCTCGACGCTCGAGGCGGGCGAGACGCGGCGCCGTTTCGCAGGCATCGCACGCGGCGACTACTCGCTCGTCTTCGTCGCCCCCGAGCGGCTCGCCCTCCCAGGCTTCCGCTCGCTCGTCGCGGACCTCGCCTGCCCACTGCTCGCCGTCGACGAGGCTCACTGCATCAGCGAGTGGGGGCACGACTTCCGCCCGGAGTACCTGGGCCTCGGCGAGGTGGCGGCGCGGCTCCCAAAGGCGCGAGTCCTCGCGTGCACCGCGACCGCGACGCCCGTCGTCCGCGACGAGATCCTGAGCCGGCTCGGCCTGCCCGCGGATACGCCGCAGCTGGTGCGCGGGTTCGCGCGGCCCGAGCTCTCCCTGCGCGCGAGGGAGGTCGGGGGCGCGCGGGAGCGGCGCTCCGAGGTCGACGCGGCCCTCGCCGAGGCGCTCGGTGCGCCGGGGCGAGGGCGCGGGGCTGCGATCGTGTACTCACCGACCCGCCGCGGCGCCGAGGAGGAGGCGGTGCGCCTCGCGGGGCAGGGCTGGCGCGTCCGCGCCTACCATGCGGGCCAGGGCGGGGCGACGCGGGAGGAGGTGGTGCGGGCGTTCACCTCCCGAACCCTCGAGGTCGTGGTCGCGACCAATGCCTTCGGGATGGGGATCGATCGACCCGACGTGCGCGCGGTGGTGCACCTCGGGCCGCCCGGCTCGCTCGAGGCCTACTACCAGGAGGTCGGGCGCGCCGGCCGCGACGGCTCGCGCGCGCTCGGGCTCTTGCTCTGGGCGTCGAACGATCTGCCGGTGCGGCGGCGCCTGATCGAGACCGCCGCCGACGGCGAGGCGCCGGCGCGCGAGGTGGTCGAGCACAAGTGGGGGCTCTTCCTCGAGCTCGTGCGCTGGGCCGAAGGAGGGAGCTGCCGGCACGACGCGATCCTGCGCTACTTTGGCGACGAGGCCGAGACGCTCGCGGGCTGCGGCATCTGCGACGTCTGCACGCGCCTCGGCCCCGCAAGCGAAGCGCGCAGCGAGCCGCAGGCGAGCGGAGTTCATCGACCCGGCGAAGCACGCAGCGAGCCGCAGGCGAGCGGAGTCGAAGCGCCCGATGCGGAGGCCGTGACGCTCGTCGCGCGCAAGGCGCTCTCCGCGGTCGCGCGCGTCGAGGGGCGCTTCGGCCTCGGCGCGGCCGTGGCGCTGCTGCGCGGCGCGGCCGACGAGCGACTCATGCGAAGCGGGCTCGACCGGACGCGGACCTTCGGGATCCTCGCGGAGCACGACGTCGACTGGCTACAGAGCCTGCTGCGGCGCTGCGTCACCGCGGGGTGGGTCGACTTCGAAGGTGAACGCCGTCCCGTCGTCCGACTCACGGACGCCGGCCGCGCGGTCATGGGCGGCGAGCGGCCGGCGCGCATCGAGCTCCCCGAACGCCGTCGCGTCGGCGCTGCGCCTACCGGTCGCGGTGCGACTCGACCGGCGGGGGAGGGGGCGCCCGCGCCGCGTCCCGACCGCTCCGCCGGCGTCGAGGCGCGCGATCTCTCCGCAGCGGATCGCGCGCTGTGGGATGCCCTCCGCGCGCAGCGCCTCGCGGTTGCAAAGGCCGCCGGGGTCCCTCCCTACGTGGTCGCGCACGACCGCACGCTCGACGAGATCGTGCGCTGGAAACCCCGCACGCCGGCCGACCTGGCGCAGGTCTACGGCATGGGGCCCGCCCGCATCGCGCGCTACGGCGAGGGATTCCTCGCCGTGGTGCAGCGGAACGTCGGCTAGGAGCCTGACCCGGGGTTCCGGCTACGCGCCCGGGGGGATCCGGATCATGCGGTAGATCTGGCGGCGCGTGCTTCCGTCCTCGGTGTGCTCGGGATTGTGGAACTCCCACACGATCGATCCGTCGCGCGTGAGCTCGAAGACGCGGCCCCGCGTGCTCTCGGTGACGAGCAGATGCCCGTTCGCGAGCGGCTCGACGGAGCCGCGCACGCGGCTGTGGAACGCGGCGGGCGGGGTGGCGCGCCACTGCCAGCGGATCCGCGAGCCCTGCGGATCGACCTCGAGCAGGCGCGACCAGCCGCGCCGGCGGCCGTTGTCGAAGACGAGGATCCCGCCGTCGGGGAGCAGAGTCGGATGGTGCGGGCCGTCTAGCTCCCCCTCGCCCCAGCTCCAGACGACCCGGCGGGCGTCGAGGTCGACGATGGCGAGCCGGTCGAGCTCGCGCAGGCAGACGAGCACATTCCCGGCGCGCGCGGGCCCGAGATCCCGATCGAGGACGACGATCCCGTTCGGGTGGAAGACGTCACCGACGACGCTGCGTCGGCGCTTCGCCGTCTCGCCGCCCTGGAGCGTTAGCGCGAGCAGGTTCCGGAGCCGACTCTCGCGGATCAGGTCGCGCAGCAGCAGTGACAGGGGGACCTTGCGCCTCAGGCGGCCGTCCGGCCCGAGGATCGCGATGGCGTGATCGCGGATCTCGAGCCGGTGCCCGCGGTAGTCGATCCGGCCCGGCTGCTCCGAGAAGGTCGTGACCGTTCCGTCGGGGGCGACGAAGGCGTCGTGGTGATGGGCGTCGCTGCTCGTCCACTCGATCTCGAGGTCGCGATTCCACTTGACCAGGTGGGGCGACGCCAGGGTCAGGAAGCCGCCGTCCGGCGTGGGCCGGGCCATGCAGTCGTGGCCGACGCCCGGATCGGGCAGGCTCAGACTGCGCAGCACGCGTCCCTCGAGGTCCATGAAGTGGACCTCGCTCGAGCGCACGGAGCACCAGACGTTGGTGCCGGGCACGGCGCGCTCGCGGTCGAACCGGGTGACCCCGTCGCCCTCGCCGGGCGTCGCCTCGGTCGCCCCCTCGGCGTAGCCGAGGGCCAGGAGCTCCTCGCGCTGCCGAGCCTCGCTGCCGGCGTCGGCGGTGACGACCGGGACCGGGCTCGATGGCTCGCTGAGACGCCAGACGAGGACCCCGAGCGCGACGATCGCCGCAGCGACGGCGCCTCGGCGAGCGAAGTTCATCGGGCGCAAGCGAAGCGCGCAGCGAGCCGCAGGCGAGCGAAGCCCGGAGCCCGAGTGCGAGCGAGAAGCGAGCGCGAGGCCCGGGTCAGGCAAGCAAGGCGCGCAGCGAGCGCAAGCGGAGCGCGCAGCGAGGCGAAGCCGAGCGAAGGCAGGCCCCTGCCGGGCAGGCGAGCGAAGTTCATCGGGCGGCCCACGCGGTCAGGGCCGCGTGGCGATCTCCTTCGCGACCGCGTCCTCGACGGCGGTCCCGCGGAAGAAGTCCCGGTTTCCCGCGGTCCACAGGTCGACCGGGTTCGCGAACAGGAAGTCGCGGAGCTGCTCCTCGGTGAGCAGCCCCCGCTCGACCTGCTCGACGGTCTCGTGCAGGACCGAGGCGCAGTCCGGCACGTCCCAGTGGCCGATGTCCGAGCCCCAGACCGCCTTGAGCCTCGCGCCGAAGGGATTGCGGGCCGTATCGAAGGCCAGGGAGTTCATGGGATCGTCCGCCTCGCAGCCGAACAGGAAGGGCTCCGCGAAGAGCTCGCGGATCTGCTCGGGGCGCTCGATCCTGCAGCGCGCGAACTCGTCGAGGCCCGCGGGATCCTCGTCCGGCTCGGCGAGGAGGTGGAGGACCGCGTCGAGCTCGCCCGCGTGGCGACGGAAGCTCGCGGGGGCGTGGCGGTCGAAGAGCTCTCGCATGCGCACGCGATCGATCTCGCGCGGGTCGTAGGCGTGCACGCGTCCCGCGCCGCGCTTCTCGAAGTGGCCGACCAGATCGGAGTAGAGCTGGCAGGCCCAGGCGACGCCGCCCTCGAGGAAGGCCATGCGCAGGCGCGGGAAGCGGCGGGTCACGCCGCCCAGGAAGAGCGAGCGGCAGGTCGCCTCGCCCGCGGCGGCGAAGTTTCCGAGGTGGTTCAGGACGTAGTTCGTGGGCGAGGCGCGGCCGCTCCAGCCCATGGCGCTCGAGTGGAAGGTCGGCGCAACGCCGAGCTCCTCGCACTTTGCCCAGACCGGATCGTAGTCGTAGAGGCTGTCGAGGCCGAGCGTGTCGATCCAGCGCGCCGTTCGCGGTGGATTCGGGATCGGCGCCGGGCGCGCCACGTGACCCGCCAGCAGCACGGCCCGGAAGCCCTGCTCGCGTACGCAGTGCTCGAGCTCGGCGACGGCCTCCTCGGGCGTGTGCATCGGGATCAGCGCCACCGGGCACAGGCGGTCGCGGAGCCCGTCGGTCGATGCCGCGGCGGTGCGGTTGAAGGCGCGCACCGAGGCGCGGCGCAGCTCGTCGGCGTCGATGTTCAGCGTGCCGAGGCCGTAGGTCGGGTAGAGGAAGGCGTAGTCGATGCCGAGCTCCGGCAGGCGCTCGTGCAGGAGCTCCGGGAGGATGGCCATCGCGCGGTCGTCGGTGTTGCGCGCCGGGAAGCCCCACCACGTCATCCGGAAGAGCCCGAGGGCCCGCTTCTCCGCGGCGCCGAAGCCGCGAGCGCGCTTCCAGACCGAGAGCACCTCGTCCCAGGCCGCGGCCACCTCGCGCCCGGCGAGAGCTTCGATCTCGTCGCGCACGGCGGGGATGAACTCGAGCACGTGACCGTCGCTGTCGATCACCGGGTGCGGGAGCCCGGCGCGGATCTCGGTGGCAGGGAGCGAGGACATGGGGGGGCTCCTCGGATCGATCAGGAGCCCCCGGCGCGCTGGAAGCGGTTCACGGCGGCGAGGTGCTCCGCGTAGGTCTTCGAGAACGTGTGGCTCCCATCGTTGCGGGAGACGAAGTACAGGTACTCCGTCCGGGCCGGCTCCACCACCGCGCGCAGCGACGCGGCCCCCGGATTCGCGATCGGACCGGGCGGAAGGCCCGAGATCCGGTAGGTGTTGTAGCGATTCTCGGCGTTCTCGAGGTCGCGCCGGCGCAGGTTCCCGTCGAAGTCCGGGATGCCGTAGATCACGCTCGGGTCGGTCTCGAGCCGCATGCCGATCCGCAGGCGGTTCAGGAAGACCGAGGCGATGAGCGGTCGCTCGTCCGGAGCGCCCGTCTCCTTTTCGATCAGCGAGGCCAGGATCACGACGTCGCGCATCGGGAGGCCGCGCTCGCGGGCGAGCGGTGCGAGCTCGTCCCAGACGCGGCGGAACTGCCCGACCATGGCGCGCACGAGCTCGGCGGCTGCCATGCCGTGGGGGAAGCGGTAGGTCTCCGGGAACAGGTAGCCCTCGAGGGAGTCGCCTTCGACGCCGAGCTGCGCGGGCACCTCGGGGTCGTGCACGACGGCGAGGAAGGCATCGCGGTCGGCGAGCCCGGCGCGTGCGAGTCGCTCGGCGAACTGGGCGGCCGTGAAACCCTCGGGGAAGGACGCCGGGTAGGTGATGACGCGGCCACTCGCGATCTGCTCGAGGATCTCGCCGGGGGACTGGGCGGGCGAGAGCGCGTACTCGCCCCGCTGGAGCCGCCCGGCGAGGTCGCGGTGGCGACCGACCGCCTCGACCCCCCAGCGGTGCCGCACGAGCCTCGCGTCCTCGAGACGGCGGGCGATCGCGGGGAGGGTCTCCCCGGGGGCGACCTCGAAGAGCTGCTCCGCTCCGGACGGATCCCGGGGCGCGAGCGCCAAGCGCATGGCCCCGAGCGCCGCGCCGACCGCCACGAGCGCGATCGCGAGGCCCGCGAGCAGGGCGCGCTTCACCGCTCGCCCTCGCCGCGGCGGGCCTCGCGCTCGAGCCAGGTGCGCAGGATCAGCGTCGCCGCCGCCGCGTCCACGTCGCCCCGCTCGCGGCGGCGACCGGAGTCCCGGAGGGCTCGCTCGGCCTCGCGGCTCGTCCAGCGCTCGTCGAGTAGATCCACGCTCCGACCCGTCTCCCGGCGGAGGTCCTCGGCGAAGGCGCGAGTGGCGCGCGCCTCCGGCCCCTCCCGTCCGTTCATGTGGATCGGCAGTCCGACCACGATCTGGACGACTTCGCGCTCCTCGGCGAGCCGGCACAGGGCGGCGAGGTCGCGCTCCTTGCCGTGCCGCTCCAGGAATCCCGCGGGGAACGCGAAGATCCGGTCCGGGTCGGAGACGGCGAGGCCGATACGCCGGGATCCGTAGTCGATGCCGAGCACCGCTCCACGCGCAGTCATCGTCGCGCGAGACTAGCCGGGCGGCGCGGCTCGCGGTGTGCGCTCAGTACCCGTCTTTTTGCGTTTTTTTCGCCTTCTCGCATTGACGCTCTTGGCCGCCGCCGGGTACGTTACGGCCGAGGCGTCCGGCTCCCCCGCCGAGGCGCTGCCCCCCGCGGTCCCTCCAACCGCGGTCCCGGCCGGGTCGCGTCATCGAAGCCGAAGTATCTGGAAATCCTCACGAATCCACCAGTCCGCGACCGGCGGCGCTGCTCTGCGTCGCGACGGCCGCGGGGGCCGGGTTCGCGCCCATTGTGCCCGGCACCGCGGGGGCGGCGGTCGGGGTCGCCCTCTGCTTCCCACTCGCGAGCCTCGGGCCCTGGCTCTACGCGCTCGCCACGCTGGTGCTGCTCTCGATCGGGATCCGGGCGGCGGATGCCGCGGAGCGCTGGTACGGCCGGAAGGACGACGGGCGCATCGTGATCGACGAGGTGGTGGGGCAGCTCATCGCGCTCGCCCCGCTGGCGCTGCCGGGGGTCGGCTCGTCCTGGCTATCGGTTGTGACCGGATTCGTCGCATTCCGGGTGTTCGATGTGTGGAAGCCGGCGCCGGCGCGCCGGGCCGAGCGGCTCGGTGGGGGGGCAGGCGTGATGCTCGACGACGTGGTCGCGGGAGCGCTCGCAGCGCCGGTGGTGGCCGGGGTCCTCTGGGTAGTCGGGTAGTCGGGTCGTCGGGTAATCGGGTAATCGGGGCATGGAGCCTTCGGGGGTGAGCGCGCGGTGAGGGCGGAGATCCTGACGATCGGCGACGAGCTGCTGCGCGGCGAGATCGTCGACACGAACAAGGCACTCCTCGCCGACCGGCTGCTCGGCCTCGACGTGGAGACGCGCTTCCAGGCGACCGTCGGCGACGATCCCGCGGAGATGACCGACGCCTTCGTGCGCGCCGCCAGTCGCGTGGACGTGGTCCTCGTATCGGGCGGGCTCGGCCCCACGCGTGACGACCTCACGGCCGACGTCCTGGGGCGGACCTTCGGGCGCCGTCTCGTTCTCGACGAGGGCGCGCTCGAGACCATCCGCGCGTTCTTCCGGCGGGTCGGGCGCGAGATGACGGAGAACAACGCCAAACAGGCGTGGTTTCCGGAGGGCGCCGAGATCCTCCCGAACCCCGTCGGAACCGCGCCGGGCTTCGCGCTCGAGGCCGGTGGAGCGGTCTTTTTCTGCATGCCGGGGGTGCCGCGCGAGCTCTCGCTCATGCTCGAAGAGCAGGTGCTCCCGCGCATCGCGAAGCGCCGCGGTGGGGGCGAGGTGGTGCGGGCGCGCCTGCTGCGCACCTTCGGGATGGGCGAGTCGGCGCTCGACGCGGAGCTCTCCGACGTCGCGATCTCGGGCGGGGTGTCCCTCGGCTTCCGCACGGCCTTTCCCGACAACTACCTGCGGCCGGTCGCCCGCGCCGCCAGTGCGGCTGAGGCCGAGGAGAAGCTCGATCGCATCTGCGCGGCCATCCGTGCACGGCTCGGCCCGCTCGTCTACGGCGAGGGCGAGGCGGAGACGCTCCCGGCGGTGCTCGGACGCCTGCTGCGCGAGCGCGGCCTTTCGCTCGCGGTCGCGGAGTCCTGCACGGGCGGCCTCGTCGCCGAGCGCATCACGGAGGTCGCCGGCGCCTCCGACTACTTCCTCGGCGGCGTCGTGGCCTATGCCAACGCAGCCAAGGAGGCACTGCTCGATGTGCCGCGCGAGCTGCTCGAGCGACATGGAGCGGTGTCGGATCCCGTCGCGCGCGCGATGGCCGAGGGCGTGCGCCGGCGCTTCGGCGCCGACTTCGGCGTCGCCACCACCGGCATCTCCGGCCCCGGCGGGGGAACGCCCGATAAGCCGATCGGTCTCGTGCACGTGGCGCTCGCCCGCGAGGGCGGCACGCACGCCGATTCCTTCGTCTTCCCGCTCGACCGTCCCCGCCACCGCATGCTGACCGCGCAGGTGGCGCTCGACTGGGTGCGCCGCGCGCTGCTCGGCGTCGAGCTCGTCGGCCCGACCCTGATGCGCGCCCGAGGCGGCGGGGCGCCGCCCGCCGCAAGCGGAGCGCGCAGCGAGCCGCAGGCGAGCGGAGTTCATGAGGCCCGCGCAGCGCGCAGCGAGCCGCAGGCGAGCGGAGTTCATGAGGCCCGCGCAGCGCGCAGCGAGCCGCAGGCGAGCGGAGTTCATGAGGCCCGCGCAGCGCGCAGCGAGCCGCAGGCGAGCGGAGTTCATGAGGCCCGCGGAGGCCCTCCTCGGCCGGGTGCGGGAGGATGACGCGATTCGCGCCTTCTTCGCGATCGAGCTCGGCCCCGACGCGCGGCGGGCCGCGGCGGCCGTCGCCCGTCGGCTGCGCGAGGATCCCGGCGGCGACGGCGTGCGCTGGGTCCGCCCGGAGGACCTGCACGTGACGCTGCGCTTCCTGGGCGAGATCGATGCCACCCGGGCCGCTCCGCTCGCGCGACGGGCGTCGCTCGAGCTCGCGGCGCTCCTCCCCTTCGCGCTGCAGCTCGGGCCGGCCGAACTGTTTCCGTCGCCGCGCCGGCCGCGCGTCGTCGTGCTGGGGCTCGAGCCCACCGCCCCGCTGGTGGAGCTCGCCGCAGCGGTCGAGCGCGCCGTCGTCGCGGAGGGCTTCCCTCCCGAGGAGCGCCCCTTCCGCGCCCACCTCACGCTCGGACGTGTCAGGGACCGAAAGTTTCCGACCGTGGCGGCGCTCGCAGTTCCCGCGGCGGAGCTCGCGGTCGAGGAGGCCGTGTTGTTCCGCAGCGAGCTCTCGCCCGCCGGCTCGCGGTACACCCCGCTCGAGCGCGTGCCGCTCGGCGCAGAACAGGTTCATCACCCCATCTAGAAGAGAAAGATCCGGAGGAAGACATGACGACGAACGGCAAGGGTCGGGGCAACGGAGAGACGGTGGACGCTCAGAAGCAGAAGGCGGTCGCGCTGGCCGTCTCCGCGATCGAGAAGCAGTTCGGGAAGGGCGCCATCCTGATGATGAGCGACGAGGCCATCGACCGCGAGGTGAAGAGCTTCTCCTCCGGCTCGGCGAGCCTAGACCTGGCGCTCGGCATCGGCGGCTACCCGCGCGGGCGCGTCGTCGAGATCTTCGGCCCCGAATCGAGCGGCAAGACGACGCTCGCGCTGCACGCGGTGGCCGAGGTCCAGCGCCGGGGAGGCATCGCCGCCTTCGTCGACGCCGAGCACGCGCTCGACATCGGCTATGTGCGTCGGCTCGGCGTGAAGGTCGAGGACCTGCTCGTCTCGCAGCCCGACACCGGCGAGCAGGCGCTCGAGATCGTGGACGTGCTGCTGCGCTCGGGCGCGATCGACCTCGTCGTGGTCGACTCGGTTGCGGCGCTCGTGCCGCGCGCCGAGATCGAGGGCGAGATGGGCGACCAGCACGTGGGCCTCCAGGCGCGGCTGATGAGCCACGCGCTGCGCAAGCTCACGGGCACGGTCTCGAAGTCCCAAGCGACGGTGATCTTCATCAACCAGATCCGCATGAAGATCGGCGTCATGTTCGGCAACCCCGAGACGACGAGCGGCGGCAATGCGCTCAAGTTCTACGCCTCGATCCGGCTCGACGTGCGCCGCATCGCGGCCCTCAAGGAGGGGGACGAGGTGGTCGGCAACCGCACCCGCGTCAAGGTGGTGAAGAACAAGGTGGCGCCGCCCTTCCGGCAGGCCGAGTTCGACATCCTCTACAACCGGGGCATCTCCAAGGAGGGCGATCTGCTCGACCTCGGTTCCGAGTGCGGCATCGTCGAGAAGAGCGGGGCCTGGTACTCGTACGAGGGCGAGCGCATCGGCCAGGGCCGGGAGAACGCGCGCCGCTTCCTGCTCGACAACCCGGAGGTCTGCGAGCGGTTGGCCGAGGCCGTCTACACGGCCAAGGGGCTCAAGCGGCAGGTCCCGGCGACGGCGCCCGTGGAGGCGGAAGAGGCGACGGCCTGAGCGAGCGCCCGAGGGGCGCGCTACAGCGGCTCCAGACCCTGCTCGTCGTCGCTGGGCGGCGCGGAGCGAGTGGGCTGCGGGGCCGCCTTCGGCATCGACTTCGACGGCAGCACGCCGTGCACCGGCGCCACGTTCGAGACGTGCACGATCCGCAGCGGCGTCGCGACGGGGAAGCGCGCGAGGGCGACGTGCTCGATGCGTCCGCTCGCGTCGCGCGACTCCGCCCGGGCGATCCCCGACGGCTCGATGCGCAGCACGTACGCCCGCGTGGGGTCGACGCCGGCGCCCTCGAGCGAGCTTTCCACCTGGCGCAGGTAGCCGCGCAGGGCCACGCCGAGATGGCTCGGCGGGATCCGGCGCTCGCTGCGGCACTCGGCGCGTGTGCGGCCGGCTGCGTCGATCGCCTCCCACGAACCCGACTCGAGGTCGATCGAGACGGCGCGGCAGGCCCCGCCGACGAAGCGCAGGTCGACCGCGTGGGACCTGTCCGCGGTGATCCGGTGCTGCGGTCGTCCGAAGTGACCGGTCGATCCGCAGGGCTCGCCGGGCAGCTCGACGTCGTGCCGACTGCCGTCGGGGGCCAGGATGCGAAGCTGCTCGCGCGCGAGGCCGGTCGAGGGATCGAGGCCGCGTACCAGCGTGAAGCCCCGCCCCGCCCAGCGGTTCGCACCCTCGTCGTAGATGTCCTCGGGCTCGAGCGGCGTGCTCGGCGCGGCCGGCGGCGCGGGAGTCGGAGACGGCGCGCTGCGCGCGCGCACCGCCGGCGCGTTCCAGAGCACCTCGACGCGGCCCTGCGCGAGGCGGGCGGTGGCCGAGGCCCGCAGCGGCGTCGCGCCCGGCTCCCAGACCACGAGCTGGCGCGGGGTCGTCCAGGCGAGCCGCCGCGGCGGCATGCGCTCGGCCACGCCCGCGCGCACGCTGCGGGCCTTGCCGGCGGCCGCGAGATCCACCACGTGGACGGCCGTGCGCTGCTTCTCGCGCTGTGCGATGGCGGCCATCTGGCCGTCGGGCGAGAGCGCGAGGTCGAACACCGGTCCCTCGCAGTTCTCGCCGAAGCCGAGCGCCGTGCGCGCGGCGAGGATCTGCTCGAGGCGGCGCTGGTCCTCGAGCGCCTGGTCGCTGGTCGCTTCGTCGAAGAGAGCGCGCCAGCCGGCCATGTAGGCCGCCGCCTCGCCGGGTCGCGCGGCCACCGGCCGGCACGAGCCGCGCTGGTCGGCGCGATCGGCGGCCGGCACGAGCACAACCTCGATCGGAGCGCCCGGCGCCGCCTTCTGCGGGCGCGGGCAGCGGTAGCCGTCGGCCAGCACCGAGAGGACGCGGGCCTCGCCCTCGAAGTAGGGCCAGAGCGCCACTCCGGGCGAGAAGTGCCGCCCGACGCGGAAGCGGCCGTCGGCGTCGGTGCGCAGCTCGGCGTGGCCGAGGTGCTCGCGATCCGGGGGATCCGGGAGCAGGTTGCCGTGGCGGCCATCGAAGCGGACCACCACCAGGGCGCCGGCGAGCGGACGCTTGGTACCGGCCTCCACGACCCGGCCTTCGACGCCGGGCGCGCTGCGGAACGGCAGGAGCAGGCAGCCCGAGGTGGCCGCGGACAGCGCAGCGAGGACGAGTGAGGCGAGCGTCCGCCGGGGCATCTCCCCTCCCTGGATCCGGGGTCGGTCCCGGGCTCATCGACCGGCAGCCGGACGGACCTGAGCCCGTAGTCCCGGCCCGGGGACGGCCTCAAGAGCGGCGCCGAACCGGACGAAGAAGCCCGCGGGGCGGTGCGGAATCCGACGGGGGGACGTGGGTTTGGAGCTCAACGACATCCTCAAGATCGCGCTCAAGGGCGGGGCCTCGGACATCCACCTGAAGTCGGGGCTGCCGCCGATGTTCCGGGTCGACGGAGCGCTCGTTCCGCTCAAGAACGGCGAGCGCCTGATGCCCGAGGACATCCAGGCGATGGCCTACTCGATCATGAACCCCGTGCAGAAGGCGCGCTTCGAGGAGACCCGCGAGGTCGATCTCGCCTACGGAATCCCCGGCCTCGGCCGCTTCCGCGTGAACTCCTTCCAGCAGCGCGGCACCGTCGGCATCGTCTTCCGGGTGATCCCCTTCGGCGTCAAGTCGATCGAGCACCTGCACCTGCCCAAGGTGATCCAATCGATCGCCATGGAGCAGCGCGGGCTCGTCCTCGTCACCGGGACCACGGGTTCGGGCAAGTCGACGACGCTCGCGGCGATGATCGAGTACATCAACGCGAACCGCACCTCCCACATCATGACGATCGAGGACCCGATCGAGTTCCTGATCCGCGACCGGCGTTCGATCGTGAACCAGCGCGAGATCGGCGTCGACACGCAGAGCTTCTCCACCGCCCTGCGCTCGGCGCTGCGCCAGGACCCCGACGTGATCCTCGTCGGCGAGATGCGCGACTTCGAGACCATCGAGACGGCCATCACCGCGGCCGAGACGGGCCACCTGGTGATGAGCACGCTGCACACGCTCGACGCCACGGAGACGATCAACCGCATCATCTCGGTCTTCCCGCCCTACCAGCAGAAGCAGATCAGGCTCCAGCTGGCGTCGATCCTGAAGGCCGTGATCTCCCAGCGGCTCGTGCCGCGGGCGGACGGCAAGGGGCGGGTCCCGGCGCTCGAGGTGCTGGTCTCCACGGCCCGGATCCGCGAGTGCATCGCCGACAAGGACCGCACCAAGGAGATCCACGACGCGATCGCCAAGGGCTACACGACCTACGGGATGCAGACCTTCGACCAGTCGTTGATGAGCCTCGTGAAGCAGAAGCTCGTCACCTACGACGAGGCGCTCAAGCACGTCTCGAACCCGGACGACTTCGCCCTGCGCTTCCGCGGCATCGGCTCGACCTCGGACGGCACCTGGGACGAGTTCGAGGGCGATCCGGAGCCCGAGTCGGTCCAGGAAAAGCCCGAGCCCGCCGCGAAGCGCGACCCGGACGACGACATCATCCAGAAGTTCTGAGGCAAGGCCGCGGAGCGGCCGCGCAGCGAGGCGCAGCCGAGCGAAGTCCGGAGCCTGAGCGCGAGCGAGGAGCGAGCGCGAGGCCCGGGTGAGGCCCCCGCGCCCCCCGGGGCTTCGGTATATTCCGGCCTCCCGGACTCAGGAGGCCAGAGGCGTGCCGCTCGGCGCGAGCGAGATCCGCGAGACCTTCCTGCGCTTCTTCGAGGCGCGCGGCCACCGCGTGGTCGCGAGCGCCTCGCTCGTGCCGCAGGGCGACCCGACCCTGCTCTTCACGAACGCCGGCATGGTCCCCTTCAAGCGCGTGTTCCTGGGCGAGGAGTCGCGCGGCTACGCGCGCGCGGCGACCGCGCAGAAGTGCATGCGGGTCTCCGGCAAGCACAACGACCTCGAGAACGTCGGGCGCACGCCGCGCCACCACACCTTCTTCGAGATGCTCGGGAACTTCTCCTTCGGCGACTATTTCAAGCGCGAGGCGATCGAGTACGCCTGGGAGCTCGTGACCGAGGGCCTGGGCATCGTACCCGAGCGGCTCGTCGCCACCGTGTTCCGCGAGGACGACGAGGCCCACGAGATCTGGCGCAACGGCATCGGCCTGCCCGCGGAGAAGGTGATCCGTCTCGACGAGGAGGAGAACTTCTGGGCGATGGGCGACACGGGACCCTGCGGGCCGTGCTCGGAGATCCACGTCGACTTCGGCCCCCGGCCCTCCTGCACCAGCACGCCGTGCACGCCCGCCTGCGGCTGCGGGCGCTTCCTCGAGATCTGGAACCTCGTCTTCATGCAGTTCGACCGCTCCGGCGATGGGCGCCTGGTGCCGCTGCCGCGCCCGTCGATCGACACCGGCGCCGGTCTCGAGCGCCTCGCAGCGGTGGTCCAGGGCGTCGCGTCGAACTACGAGACCGACCTCTTCCGGGGCATCCTCCAGCGCGTGCAGGAGATCTCGGGTGTCCCGCGCGGCGCGGACCCCGAGAAGGACGTCTCGCAGAACGTGATCGCCGACCACTCGCGCGCGCTCGCCTTCCTGATCGGCGACGGCGTGATCCCCTCGAACGAGGGCCGGGGCTACGTGCTCCGCCGCATCCTGCGCCGGGCCGCCCGCCACGGAGCGCTGCTCGGCATCGAGAAGCCCTTCCTGCACCGCGTCGCCGATGCGGTGATCGACGAGATGGGCGGCGCGTACCCCGAGCTCTCCGAGCGACGCGCCTTCGTCACGGACCGCATCGAGCGCGAGGAAGGGCGCTTCCTCGAGACGCTCGCGAAGGGCCTGACACTCCTCGAGGAGGAGATCGCTCGCCTGCGCCGCGACGGCGGCACGCGCCTCCCGGGGGCGGCGGCGTTCCGCCTCTACGACACCTTCGGCTTCCCGGTCGACCTGACCGAGGACGTCCTGCGCGGGCACGGACTCGCCGTGGACCACGCGGGCTTCGAGTCGGCCATGCAGGTGCAGCGCGAACGCGCGCGGGCGGCCTGGAAGGGGAGCGGCGAGACGCGCATCGACGAGGTGCACGGGCGCCTCGCGAACGAGCTCTCAACCGCGTTCCACGGCCACGAGACGCTGCGCTTCGCCTCGACCGTGCGGGCGCTCTTGGTCGACGGAGAGCCGCGCGCCTCGGCGCGCGAGGGGGAGGCGGTCGAGGTCGTCGTCGACGAGACGCCCTTCTACGCCGAGTCCGGCGGGCAGGTCGGCGATCGCGGCGAGATCCGCGTGCCCGCTGGCCGGGTGGAGGTCGGCGACACGCAGCGCCCCGCCGGCGACCTCGTCGTGCACCGGGGGCGCGTCGCGTCGGGCGAGATCCGCGTCGGCGACGAGGCCTCGCTCGAGGTCGACCCCTCGGCGCGCGCCGCGACGGTTCGCAACCACTCGGGCACGCACCTGCTGCACGCGGCGCTGCGCCGCGTGCTCGGGCCCCAGGCGCTCCAGAAGGGCTCGCTCGTGGCCCCGGACCGGCTGCGCTTCGACTTCACGCACGACTCGCCTCTCTCGCGCGACCAGATCCGGGCGATCGAGGACCTCGTGAACGCCTGGATCGAGTCCGACGCGCACGCGGAGGTGCGCGAGATGGCCTACCCCGACGCGATCGCGGCGGGTGCCATCGCGATCTTCGAGGAGAAGTACGGCGATCTGGTCCGGGTCATCTCCTTCGGCGAGGTCTCGACGGAGCTGTGCGGTGGGACGCACGCTCGGGCGACCGGCGAGCTCGGGCTGCTGCGGGTCCTCTCGGAGTCGGGCATCGCGGCGGGGGTGCGACGCATCGAGGCGCTCACGGGGCTGGCTGCCCTCGAGTGGGCGCGCGGCCGCGAGGCACTGCTCGAGCGCGCCGCCGGGCTGCTGCGGGCTCCGGTCGCGGAGCTCCCCGAACGCGTCGAGCGGCTGCTCGAGGAGCGCCGCGTGCTCGAGCGCGAGCTCGAGGGGCTGCGCGCCGTAGCGCGCGGCGCCGCCTCGCGCGACCTCACCGAGACGGCCCGCGAGATCGGCGGGGTGCGCGTGCTCGCCGCGCGGGTCGACGGAGTCGACGCGAAGAGCCTGCGCGGCATGGTGGACGATCTTCGCCAGCGCCTCGGATCCGCGATCGTGCTGCTCGCGGCGGAGGAGGGCGGCAAGCTGATCCTGGCACTCGGGGTGACCTCCGATCTCACCGCGCGCTTCCGCGCCGGCGACCTCGTGCGCGAGATCAGCCAGGTCCTCGGCGGCAAGGGCGGCGGCCGGCCCGACTTCGCGCAGGGCGGGGGGACCGATCCCGCGCGCCTCGACGAGGCCTTCCGTCGCCTCGACGCGCTCGTCGAGGCGGGCTGATGGGGACGAACCCCTTCGCTCCGCGACGTCGCGCCACGCGCGAGGTGCGGATCGGCGACGTCGGGGTCGGCGGCGCGAATCCGCTCCGCGTGCAGTCGATGCTGACCACCGACACGCTCGATACGGCGGGGAGCGTCGCGCAGATCGAGCGGCTCGTCGCGGCGGGCTGCGAGATCGTGCGCCTCGCGGTGCCCTCGCTGCGCGAGGCCGAGAACCTGCCCGCGATCCGCGCGGCGCTCGCCGCGCGCGGAGTGCGCGTCCCGCTCGTGGCCGACATCCACTTCACCCCGGGCGCAGCGCTGATCGCTGCGGAGCACGTGGAGAAGGTCCGGATCAACCCCGGCAACTACGCCGACAAGAAGAAGTTCGCCGTCCGCGAGTACGACGACACCGAATACCAGGCGGAGATCGAGCGCGTGGCGGAGCGCTTCCGACCGCTCGTGCGCCGCTGCAAGGAGCTCGGGCGGGCGCTTCGCATCGGTACCAACCACGGCTCGCTCTCCGACCGGATCATGAATCGCTACGGCGACACGCCGCGCGGCATGGTCGAGAGCGCCCTCGAGTTCCTCGACGTCTGTGAGGACGAGGGCCATCGCGACGTCATCTTCAGCATGAAGGCCAGTAATCCGCTGGTGGCGATCCAGGCCTACCGGCTGCTCGCCGCCCGGCTCGAGGAGCGCGCGCCAGGCGAGCCCTCCTACCCGTTCCACGTCGGCGTGACCGAGGCCGGGGACGGCGAGGACGGCCGCATCAAGAGCGCGATCGGGATCGGGGCGTTGCTGCTCGACGGCCAGGGCGACACGATCCGCGTCTCGCTCACCGAGGATCCCGTGAAGGAGGTCCCCGTTGCCAAGGAGCTGGCGCGGCTCGCGGTGGCCGCGCTCGCGCGCGTCCCGGGCGAGCCCGCGGACCCGGGGGCCGCCTATGTCGACGATCCGCTCGCGCCGCACCGCCGCGCCACGCGCCCGATCGGCGGTGCTCTGCTCGGGATCGGCGGCGACGACCCGGTGCGCGTCGAGCTCGACCTGGGTCCCGTGGCGACCGATCCCGCCGAGGCGGCCCGGTCTCTCTCGCGCGCCTTCCTCCGGGCGCGCGGCCTCGCCTGCGAGGGGCTCCTCGTCGAGTGCTTCGATCCGGCGGCCGGGGAGCGCCTCGAGGCCTTCGCGAAGGCTCTTGGCGCGGTCGGAATCGACCTGCCGCTCGCCGTCCGTGTGGAGGCGGGCTGGGCCGAGCGCGCCTCCGCGGCGGCCGGGCGCATCGTGGCGATGGCCGGAGCCCTCGTGACCGACGCCGAGCTCGCCGCCGCCGCAACCTGCGCGGCGCGCCGGCGCGTGCCGCTCGAGTGGGAGCTGCGCGGCGAGGTCGCGCAGGTCCCCGGACTCGTCGACCGATGTCTCGCCGCGAGCGCGGCGGCGGGCGCCACGGCGCTCGCGTTCTCGATCGACGCGGAGCAGCCGGTCCAGGCGGTCCGCATCGCCACGGCGCGGCTGCGCGCGCGGGGTGCGGGCGACGCGCCGATCGTCCTTCGGCACCGGCGCAGGGCCGGCGCGAGCGACGAAGAGACCTGCCTGCGCGCCGGGCTCGAGCTCGGGGCGCCGCTCGCCGACGGGATCGGCGACGCCGTGGCGCTCGCCGGCTTCGGCGACGCGGCGGCTGCCCTCGACCTCGGCTACCGGGTGCTCCAGGGCGCGCGCCAGCGCACGACCCGCACCGAGTTCATCTCCTGCCCTTCCTGCGGGCGCACGCTCTTCGACCTCGAGGTGGTGACGGCGCGGATCAAAGCGCGCACGCAGCACCTGCCGGGCGTCAAGATCGCGGTGATGGGCTGTATCGTGAACGGGCCGGGCGAGATGGCCGACGCCGACTTCGGCTACGTGGGCTCGGGGCCCGGCATCGTGAATCTCTACGTCGGGAAGGACTGCGTCGAGCGCAAGGTCCCCGAGGCGCAGGCGCCGGACCGGCTCGTCCTGCTGATCCGCGCCCACGGCCGCTGGGTCGAACCGGTTTGAGGACGAGGGCTCGAATTGCGAGTGGGTTGCCCACTCCGCTCGCCTTCGGCTCGCTGCGCGGCGGCTGCGCCGCCTTGCAGTGAGGACGAGGGCTCGGCAAGCGCCGTAGGAGCGCGCAGCGAGGCGTAGCCGAGCGAAGCCCGGCGCCCGAGCGCGAGCGATGAGCGAGCGCGAGGCCCGGGTAGAGCTGAGCTAGGCC
>Ga0214473_10002993_pt1 | contig 20684 bp, 12 predicted proteins | sample RVTome_7_FD_203509 | JGI IMG/M metagenome (GOLD analysis project Ga0214473, IMG submission 203509) | Soil microbial communities from uranium-contaminated site in the Upper Colorado River Basin, Wyoming, United States - RVT98D197 | ecosystem: Environmental > Terrestrial > Soil > Contaminated >... | reverse complement strand
CCTTGGACGGCGCCCAAGACGCGCCGCCCACAGGCTCCCCAGGCGCTGCTGCTAGAGCTGTCTCGGGTTACTTTCTAAATGGCTCGACGAAGGACGCCAAAGTTACCTTCTTAAATGGCTTGACAGGTGCGCGCCGGCTCCCTCCGGCTCGACAAGGCGGCGGAGGCGGCGGGAGTCGAACCCGCGTCCGGCGACGATCCGCCGCGAGCGCCCACATGCTTAGTCCGTTCGGTGCTCTCGCTCCCCGCTGCCGGAACGGACAAACCGGCAGGTCGTCAGCCCGTTGAGTTTCGCCGGTCGGCGGAGGGCCACCCTTTTCGGCTATCCCGCTTTTTCGGCGCCTCTCAGAGACCCCGCGGAAGGGGTGCCTTGGATACGGGTCTCTTGTTAACCTGAATCCTGCGCATTCGGGGGCTGAAGGATGTCGGAAAGCCTGAGTCGGGGGCAGAGAACGGATACCTTCTCGGCCACAAGGCCTTGGTGGGGGTGGCGGCCGAAGCCCGAGGCCGGGGGATCGGTCGAATCCGGTTGCGGCAAGTGCTGGACGCTTCGGCGGAGAGCGTGGAGGGATTCATCGACGAAAGCGTGGAGCCTGGGGCCGTGGTCATCACGGACGGGCTCTGGTAGTACAGCGATCTAGGCCAGCGGGGGTATCGCCACCACCCTCGGGTGGTCAGCGGGAGTGGTCACACCGCGTCCAGTCTGTTGCCCCGGGTCCATCGGGTGGCCGCCCTCCTGAAGCGCTGGCTCTTGGGAGTGCACCAGGGCGGCGTGGCGCGTCGGCATCTGGACGCCTACCTGGACGAGTTCACGTTCCGATTCAACCGACGCACATCCCGACACCGTGGAAAGCTCTTCTTCCGGTTGCTGGAGCAAGCCGTTCGGGTCAGTCCGGCGCCGTACCGCACTTTGGTGAAACGCTCCCGGCGCCGTTCGCACCGCAAGATCTTGGGGAGATGACGTCATGTGGATACCCCGCTGTCGGCAACCTCTCGACCGGCAACGATTGGAGATACCTACTGTTCGACGGCGCCAACAGGAACAGGATGACGAACAACGCAGCGTCGAACAACTCTCGCTGCGACATGAAGCTGACCGGAGACTTGTTCCGGTTCGGATTCCCGACCCCCGGCTCGTTCGGGAACGTCGTCGCTGTGGGCGACCAGAAGAGCCTGGTTACCAAATGTTGCGGGCTCAACAACATCGTCAACTCCCCGTCGGTCAACACCACCGAGGATCCCCGCTTCTGAAAGCTGCGCTCCTCTGGCAGTCAGCGGCACACACGGAAAGGACGCTTGGGCCTCCTTCGTCTCATCGCCCGGGCGGCAGTAGCTCCGCGCCCGGCAGCGCGCTCCTTCGTGAATGCAGGTGCCGAGCGCAGCCGGGCCTTGACATTCCCGGGCGGTTCGCGTACACAGACTGACAAGAGATCCGGGGTCACTGCAGACAAGACAGAAAGCGCTCAGGCTCGATCCGGCAGAGGAGGGTGCGTCCAGGTGAGGGGACGGGGCCGAATGGCTGGGAGCGCGCGGCGAGCCGGCCAACCCCCCGAGCACCGTCGATTCGGGGCGCCTCTGTCCAGCCTCGTCGCAACGACCTTTGCTCTCGCTCTCGCTCAAGCTGCGCCCTCCGCCCATTCCGCGCCTCGGGATGCTCCATCCGAGATCGACCGACTTATAACCGCCTACGATTATGCCGGCGCCGAGCGGGTCGCGCGCGACCTGCTCTCGCAGGCTGCAGCAGGGTCGGAGGAAAACTCGCTGGCGACCGCGGCCGCCCTGGACACGCTCGTCTCGGTTCTCGTTCTGAAGAAGGAGGGGATCAGCCCCGAGCCCGTGGATCTGGCGCGCAGGGCCGTGGAGATCAAGGAGCACATCCTCGGGTCGGAGCATCAGGATGTTGCGCCGAGCCTGCATTGTCTCGGTGACGCCCTCCACAATGCCGGCGACTATCGCGGCGCACGCTCGGCTCACGAGCGCGCGCTCGCCATCCGGGAGAGAGCGTTCGGGCCCTCCCATCTCCTGGTCGCTGAAAGCATCGACCATCTGCTGTGGACGCTTACCGCCCTCTGGTTGGACCCGGAGATGAAGGATCTGCAACCCCGAATGGAAGCCTTGGCGAATCGCGCCATCCAGATCAAAGAGCAGACCTACGGGCCCGCTCATCCGGCGCTGGGCCGGAGCCTGGATAACCTCGGCTTCACACTGCTCATTCGCGCGAAGGATCTCGAGGGCTCGAGATCGGCCCACCAACGGGCGCTTGAGATCCGGGAGCGTGCCCTGGGGCCCGACCACCTCGACGTCGCTGAGAGCCTTAACTTCGTCTCGGTCATGACTCACGTCTTCGGCGACGAGCCGAAATCGAACGCGCAGAGCGAGCGCGCCCTCGCCATCCGGGAGCGAATCCTGGGGTCCGAACATCCGGACACCGCGTGGAACCTGGGCGAGCTCGCGGTCGGCCACTTTCATCTGGGAAGGTATGAAGAGTCGCTGCAGATGCACGAGCGTGCGGTTCGAATCAACGAAAAGGCGCTCGGGCCAGATCATCCCGAGACCGCATGGAGCAGGCGCTATCTGGCCGAGATGCTCTACTGGCTCGGCGACTACACGGAAGCCGAGCGACACTTCAGGCAATCCCTGGCTGCCCTGGAGAAATCGAGGGGGCCCCAGAGCACGTGGACGCAGACGGTCGAAGCAGGCCTGGCCCAGGTGCTGATGGGAACAGGGGATTATGCCCGGGCGGGCTCCATCTTCGAGCGCACCGACAGAGACTTCGAAAGCACCTTCGGCTCCGATTACTACCCTCTGGCGATCGGCTTCCTCGCCCATGCCAAGCTGCGGCAGCGGACCGGAGAGATAGCGTACGCGCGCTCACTGCTCGAGCGGGCCCTGTCCATCTTTGAAAGGGCTTTGGGCCCGCGCCACTACCGCACGGGCTGGGCCGCACAGTACCTGGCGGACCTCCTGGCGGATACGCCGGACAAGGCTCGCGCCAGGGAGCTGTGCGAGCGGTCGATCCGGATTTTCGAGGAGAGCTATGGCCCCGAGACTTATGCCCTCGCCGCCAGCCTGGACATACTTGCCCGTCTCGAGTCCACCGACGGGCACCAGCAGAGGGCGCGCCTCCTGCTGGAGCGCGCCCAGCGCATCAAGGAGGGAGCTCTCGGGCAAGATCACCCCGAGGTCGCCGCCACACTCCTGCACCTGGCTCGCGCGCTGGCGAGAGCCGGCGACCGCGCCGGTGCGCTGGCCGCGACGCTGCGGGCCGAAGAGATCGGCCGCGAGCACCTGCGCCTCACGGCCCGGGATCTCCCGGAAAGGCAGGCCTTGAGGTACGCCTCGATCAGGCCTTCGGGGATGGATCTGGCGCTTTCGCTCGCGGCCGGGGCGGCGGACCCACGTGTCTTCTGGCAGGCATGGGACGCCCTGATTCGGGGCCGGGCCGCCGTCCTCGACGAGATGGCGGGCCGCCATCGGTCGCTCTCAGCCTCCGAGGAGCCCGAGGTCGTTCGCCTTTCGGAGCGGCTCCGCTCCATGAGGACACGTCTCGCGAACCTGACGATTCGCGGTCCAGGAGAGGGCCCCGCGGAGCGCTACCGGGTTCTGCTCGAGGACCTCACCGCGCAGAAGGAGGAGATCGAGCGCTCCCTAACGGAGAGAAGTCTCACCTACCGGGAGCGTCGGGCGGCGGGTGAGGTCGGACTGCCTGAGGTCATCCGCGCGCTGCCTCCGCGTACGGCCCTGGTCGCTTACGCCCGGTACGAGCACTCGGAGTCGGGATCGACGGCAGAGCAGACGGCATCCTCCTACTTGGCAATGGTTCTCGGCGCTGGGGACGGCGCGCCGGCCGTGGTCCCGTTGGGCGGCGCGGCAACGATCGACTCACTCATCCGGCACTGGAGATCCGAGGTCGCATTACCTCCCCGGGGCTCGCGCGCCGCCCGCGCCCGTGCCGATGCCATGTACCGCACGGCCGGCGACCGGCTGCGCCGGGCGATCTGGGACCCGCTTGCGGAGCACATGAAGGATGCCCGGACCGTGTTCCTGGTGCCGGACGGGATGATCCACCTCGTCAGCTTCGCGACGCTGCCGGCCGGGGAGGACCTATTCCTCGCCGAAAGGCCTCCCGTATTGCACTATTTCTCAGCCGAGCGGGACATCTCAGGGATCGGCCGACGCGGCCGGACCTCGAGCGGAGTCCTGGTCATGGGCGGCCCAGACTTCGAGGCGGAGCCCCGCCTGGTGGACACTGAAGCGCTCGCGCGAGCCGCAACCCCCGATGCCCCCGCGCTCGTGGCGGCTGCCTCCGGGACCGATTTTTACCGGAGCCCCGGCGCGGAGTGCGCTGACCTTCAGTCCCTGAGGTTCGAGCCCCTTCCGGGCTCTCGCGCCGAGGTCGAGGAGATCGCGGTGAAGCTGGCTGCACCGGCAGCCTCCGGGCAGGCCTCGAAGGAGGCCCTCCTCGCGCTGACGGGCCCCGCGGCCGGAGAGGGGGCTTTCAAGCGGCTCGCGCTTAGGAGCCGGGTGCTCCACATCGCCACCCATGGCTTCGCGCTCCAGGGCCGCTGCCGGTCGTCGCTCGATGCTGGGGTTCCGCCGGTCGCCGGCGCCTCTGCTCGCACCGCCACGCCTGCGCCCGGGACGGCCGACAACCCCCTCCTTCTGTCCGGCCTGGCCCTGGCCGGCGCCAACCGCCGTAACGAGATCAAGGGTGACACCGTGCATGAGGATGGCATCCTGACGGCCGAAGAGATCGGTTCCCTCGATCTATCGGGCGTCGAATGGGCCGTGCTCTCCGCCTGCGAGACGGGGCTCGGAGACGCGCGGGCCGGCGAAGGCGTCCTCGGCCTGCGCCGCGCGTTCCAGGTGGCGGGTGCCCGCACGCTCATCATGAGCCTGTGGCAGGTCCAGGACCAGGCCACGCGCGAGTGGATGGGGGCGCTCTATCAGAATCGCAGCGCAGGCATGATGACGTCCGAGGCGGTGAGCCGCGCGGGCCTCGACGTCATCGAGCAGAGAAGGCGGGACGGCAGGAGCACGCACCCTTTCTACTGGGGCGCGTTCGTGGCGGCGGGAGACTACAGGTGACGCCGGTTCCGGCCGGGTCTCGAGGGATCCGTCCCCGACCTACCCGCTCCGACGGAATCGGCTCCCGGGGCGTTCCCGCGGTGAGCATGCGCGCCGCTCTCGCACTTGCTCTGGCGCTGGGGGCAGCGGCGACCATCCCCGCACTCGGGCAGCCCGCATGGCCGACACTCTCCACTCCACCGGCGGACGAGATCCAGCGATTGCTTCTCGATTGGCGGTTCACGGAGGCGGAGCCGATCGCGCGCGACCTCCTCTCGCGAGCCGAAGGGCGCGCGGGTCCTGCCTCACTCGAGACCGCGGCAGCGCTGGACACGCTCGTTGAAGTGCTGCTGTTCAAACGGGAGGGGAACAACCCCGAGGTCGAAGCTCTGGCACAGAGGGCGGTGGCCATCCGGGACGCCGCCCAGGGACCGGAGCACACTGACCTCGCCCGGAGCCTCCATTACCTCGCCACCCACCTGTTCAACGCGGGTCGGTACCGGGACGCCAGAGCCACGCACGCCCGCGCGCTCGCAATCCGCGAGAGAGCGTTAGGTCCGGACCACCCCGCCGTGGCCGACAGTCTCGACCGCTACCTGTGGTCCCTGCTCTACGGTGTCACGGAGGATCCACAAATAAAAAAATCGGGCATCGACATCCTGACCCTCGCCCGGCGGGCGGTCGAGATCCGGGAGAAGGCCTACGGACCGGAGCGCCCCGAATTGGCGCGGAGTCTGGACAACCTCGGCTTCGAGCTTCTGAACCAGGGAGATCTCAAGAGCGCGAAAGCCCTGCATGAAAGGGCCCTGCGGATCAGACAAGACTCCTTCGGTTCGGATCACCCCGAAACCGCCTGCAGCCTCGAGCTTGTCGGTTATTGCCTCTACGCCCTGGGGGACGAAACTACCAGCAACCCGCTGTATGAGAAATCGCTGGCAATCCTGGAGAAGGCCCTGGGGCCGGATCACATCGACGTGGGCCGTTTGCTTGAACAGCTCGGGATCGGCTACGAGATTGTGGGCAGGTACGCGGAAGCACTGCCGCTGCTGGAGCGAGCTGCAAGGATAAAGGAGCGCGCGCTCGGAGCTTCGCACCCCGAATTTGGCTGGGCCCTCCACGACCTCGGCGTGTACTTCTACACGACGGGCGACTACGCTCGCGCCGCGCCTTACTTCGAGCGCGCCATCGCGATCATGAAGCGGAGCCTTCCCCCCGATGACTGCATGGCGAGCAGCCCGGAATGGGCCTACGCAATGCTCCTCTTCCAGGTCGGCGATCTGGAAGCGGCTCAATCTCTCTTTGATCGAGCGATGGAGATCATGAAAGCTCAACACGGACCCGACCACTACATCACGGTGTCGGGGATGGAGATTTACTCTATCATCCTCAACCGGCTTGGAAAGCAGCAGCAGGCCATCGAGCACATCGAGCACGCTCTAAAGACGATGGAGCACGCCAAGGGTCCGCGTCACTGGAGGGTTGGTTTGCTATTGCAGGCTCTGGCGGAGATCCTGGCTGGGACGTCGGACACCGAGCGCGTGCGTGCCCTGACCGAGCGCTCGATGTCGATTCTGGAGGAAACCCTCGGGCCCGAGAACGATCGCATGGGCCCGAACTTTGAAACGCTCGGGGTTCTCAGCCTCAGAGAGGGACACCAGACCGAAGCAAGAGGACTCCTGGAGCGAGCCCTGGCTCTAAAGGAGAAGACTCTCGGTACCCGACATCCCGAGGTCGCTATCACTTTGAACCACCTCGCCCGAGCGCTCCACGCACTGGGCGAGACCGAACCCGCGTTCCAGGCGGTTCTGCGCGCCGAGGAGATCGGGCGCGGCCAGCTGCAGCTCGGCGCGCGCGTCCTCCCGGAGCGGCAGGCCCTGACCTACGCCGGGGTCAGGGTAACCGGTCTCGACCTGGCGCTGACCATCGCCGCGGACGATCCGGGCGGCGACCGCGCTCGAAGGATGCTGGAGACCCTGGTGCGCAGCCGCACGCTGGTGCTCGATGAGATGGCAAAGCGCCATCACTCGATCTTCGAGTCCGGTGATCCGGAGATCCTCCGGCTCTCGGACGAGCTCTCCACGGCGAGAATGCGGCTCGCGAACGTTTTCTCCCGTGGGTTTGCGGGCGGGTCAACGGGGCAATATCGCAAGCTCCTTGATGAATTGGCCGAACAGAAGGAGCGAGCCGAGCGGGCCCTGGCGCGGAAGAGCAGCACCTTCCGGAATGAGCTCGTGGAGCGCGAGGCGGGACTGGCCGAGATGATGGCCGCGCTGCCGCCGGACACTGCCCTGTTGTCGTACGTCCGCTATACCCATTTCGCGGCTGACGCGAAGAAGCCAGCCGGCGGGGACGCTCCTGGAGCATCGACCACTGCCGCCGAACCCGGCCCATCCACCGCGAGAGGCGAGCCCTCTTACCTGGCTCTGATCACGAACCCCTCGGAGCCCTACCCCATCCTCGTGCCCCTGGGAAAGGCGGAACCGATCGATTCGCTGATCCGGCTCTGGAAGGAGATCCTTTCCGCCCCTCCCCGCGGCTCGCGAGCCGCCCGAAACCGGAGAGAGTCGGAGAGCCGGGAGGCCGGCGAGCGGCTCAGGCAGACGATCTGGGACCCGGTTGCGAAGCACCTCGGGGAAACCCGGCAGGTGCTGATCGTCCCCGACGGAGCGGTCCACCTCGTCAACTTCGGGACACTGCCGGTGGGAAAGGACCGGTATCTTCTCGAGACGGGCCCGCTGGTGCACTACCTGTCATCCGAGCGCGACCTCCTGAAGATCGCCCGGGAGCCGGGACATGGGAAAGGATATCTGGTCATGGGTGGACCGGAGTTCGACGCGGAGCCCGGTGCGGTTGCCGCTGCACCCCTCGCGCTGGCGGCTACTTTGCAGGGTGCGCCGGTTGCTGCCGCAAGCTCGGGGGCGGAGTTCTACCGCAGCCCCGCGCCCAAATGTGCCGATTTCCGCTCCCTAAGATTCGAGCCTCTCCCGGCCACCCGCGCGGAGGTCGATGAGATCGCGATCCAGCTGGCTGGGTCGCCGATTCCAGCGGGCGGCGCCGAAGAGCACGTGCTCCGGCTGACGGGCCCGGCGGCTGGCGAGGCTGCATTCAAGAGGCTCGCCTCCGGGCACCGGCTGGTTCACATCGCCACGCACGGCTTCTCGCTCCAGGGTCGTTGCGATGCGAGCCTCGAGGATTCCGCCTCGCGAGCGGACAACCCGCTGCTTCTCTCGGGCCTGGCTCTCGCCGGCGCGAACCGGCGCGACCAGCTCAAAGCTGACGCAAAGCTGGAGGACGGCATCCTCACCGCCGAGGAGATCGCTTCTCTCGACCTCTCGGGTGTCGAGTGGGTCGTTCTTTCCGCGTGTGAGACGGGGCTCGGAGACGTGCAGGCCAGCGAGGGAGTCCTCGGGCTGCGCCGGGCATTCCAGGTGGCCGGGGCCCGGACGCTCATCATGAGCCTGTGGCCGGTGCAGGATGAAGCCGCGCGGGAGTGGATGCGGGCGCTCTACAGCGGCCGTCTCTCTGGACTGTCGACCGCACAGGCAGTTACGAACGCCGGCGTGGAGCTGATCGAGCGACGCAGAAGCGCCGGGAAGAGCACGCACCCCTTCTTTTGGGGCGCCTGGATCGCAACGGGCAGCCCCCGCTAGGAACGGAGCATCCCACACGAGCAGGACCATGCGAAGCAGCAGTTCCCTTTCCCTCCGCGAGCCTGGTACGTTCGTCTCGGTATTCGGCCTGTGGGTTCTCGGCCTTCTGTGGTTGCCCGCGGTGGCTTCTGGCGAGGAGCAAGCCGGCGGCACCCTGCCGCCTCAGGCCCGCAAGGAGATCCAGCGCCTGGTGGAGGCGTATCGCTTCAAGGAGGCCGAGCCCCTGGCCCGCGCCCTGCTTTTGCAGGCCGAGACACACAGCGGCCGCGATTCGCTCGAGACTGCGAACGCCCTGGATTTCCTGCTCGATGCGCTGCTCCTCAAGAAGGAGGGAAATAACCCGGAGGTGGACCTGCTCGCGCAACGGGCGGTGGCGATCCGGGAGAGCCTCCAAGGTCCCGACCACCCGGATTTGGCTCGCAGCCTGCACAATCTTGGAAACACGTTGTCCAACGCTGGAAGCGCGCAGGCGGCACGGGATGCCCATGAAAGGGCACTGAGCATTCGAGAAAAGGCGCTGGGACCTTCCACCCTCGATGTGGCCGAGAGCATCGACCAGTACATTAAGACGATCCTCTGGTGGTTCTCCGACGGTGCTGAGGCAAAGACTCTCCGACCGCGGATGCTCGAGATGGCGCGTCGCGCGGTTGCGATCAAGGAGGCGCACTTCGGGCCTGACCATCCAGCGCTGGCCACCAGTCTTCACAACCTCGGCTACGTCCTCTACAGCTCGAACGACCTGGAAGGTGCCAGAAGCGCTCATGAGCGGGCGCTGTCGATCCGGACGCGGACGCTTCCCCCGCACCATCCCGCGCTCGCCGAGAGCTTGCAATACCTGGGATTCATGCATGACGTCTTCGGTGAGGCGCGGGAAGCAACGCAACTCTACGAGCAGGCGCTCAGCATCCTGGAGCAAGCCCTGGGGCCCGAGCATCCCGACGTCGCGAGAAACCTCGACGATCTGGCCGTCGAGTATTCCACGCTCGGGCGATACAAGGAATCCCAGGAGCTCCACGAAAGGGCCCTGTCCATTCGGGAGAAGATTCTCGGCCAGGAGCACGCTGAGTACGCCTGGAACCTCAACAGCCTCGCCAGGCTGTTGCACCTGGTCGGTGATTACGCGCGCGCCGGCCCGCTGTACGAACGGGCATTGGCCGTCTCGGAGAGAACCCTCGGGCCTGAGCACAGATACACGCATGCCATCAGGTTTCGCTACGCATTGCTTCTCACTGAAACAGGAGACTACGCCCGGGCCATAAGGCTTAGTGAAGAGGCGATTGAAGGGTTCCAGGCGATCGAGGGCCCCAACCACTACACCGTGGGGATCGCGCTGAGCGGCCTGGCCCGGCTCTTTCTCCTGAGCGGGGATCCGGAGCGCGCCCGCCCTCTGCTGGAGCGCGCGCTTGTCATCGCCGATCAGATGGCGGGGGTGAAACATTTCGGGATCGCTTATATTCTCGGCTACCTGTGCTCGGCCAAAAGCGCGACGGGGAGTAAGAGCGCCCGCGAGACGTGCGAGCGCGCCACCCATGTCATCGAGGAGAGCTTCGGACCGCTTTCGAGCGAGCTGCCAGCCTGCCTGGACGCTCTCGCGAGGCTGGCCGTGGGGTCCGGGGAGCCGGCTCGAGCGATCGAGCTGCTCGAGCGCTCGCTCTCAATCCACCAGTCGCTGGGCATCCATTCACCCCAGGAGGCGACCACGCTCCTGCAGCTCGGAGACATTCAGCGGCGCATGGGTGACGCGCGCTCGGCTCTCGAAACCGTGATCCGGGCGGAGGAGATCGCCCGCGAGCATCTGCAGCTCACGGCGCGGGTACTCCCTGAGCGGCAGGCCCTTCGCTATGCCGCCACGAGGCCGTCGGGCCTCAGCCTGGCGTTTTCGGTCGCGCTTCAGAAACAAGATGCGCAAGACCTGGAGAGCATCTGGGACGCTCTGATCCGCACCCGCGGCCTGGTGCTGGACGAGCTCGGGGCGCGCCACCGCTCCGCCTCGGGGTCAGGCGATCCAGCTATCGACCGCCTATGGCAGGACCTCGCCCAGGCGCGCATCCGGCTTGCCAACCTCATCCTCCGCGGTCCTCGCGAACAACCGCCGGAGGCATACCGGGCGCTCCTCGAGGAGATCGCCGGAAGGAAGGAGGACGCCGAGAGAACACTGGCTGAGAAGAGCCTCGAGTTCCGGCGCGAGCAACTCAGAGGCGAGATCGGTTTTCGCAAGGTGGCGCGCGCCCTTCCGGAGGATGGCGCCCTGGTCTCGTTCTGGCGCTTCGATCGCCTGGCGCCGGACGGAATGGCCGACGCGCGGAGCTTTAGTGTGGGCGGGCGCCGGGAAAGAGCGCCGGGGCCCGTTCTCGGGTACGTGGCGTTCATCCTTGCTCCGGGCGCGTCCCATCCTATTCTCGTTGACCTTGGACCCGCCTCGGAAGTCGAGCGGCTCATCAAGGCGTGGCGAAGAGAGGTAATGGCGCCACCCCGGGGCTCATCTTCCGCCCGGGCCCACGCCGAGTCCCGGTATCACGAGGCAGCCGTGCGGCTGCGGCGACAACTTTGGGATCCGATCGAGCCCCGCCTCCGGGGAGCCGCGCGAGTGCATGTGGTCCCCGACGGACTGATCAACTTGGTCAGCTTCGCAACCCTGCCCGGGGAAAATGGGAAGCACCTGGTAGAGACGCTGCCGGAGTTCCACTATTTCTCTACGGAACGGGATGTCGTCAGGGAGGAGAAGAGCGAGAGCGGCGGGGACGGAATCCTGGTAGTCGCCGCGCCGAATTTCGACGCCGACCCCAGGGCGTGGCTGGATGACGGCCTCCTCACTGCGCCGGGGGCGGCCGAGCCTTCGCTCCCCGCACCCCCCGGCACCTCGAGCCTCTACAGGAGCCCGCGCGCCAACTGCGAGGAGTTAAGCGCCTTGCGTTTCGATCCACTGCCGGGCGCCAGAGCGGAGGCAGACCAGATCGCCCGCCACTCCCAGCCTCCGCGCGACGACCAGGGCAGGCCGGGGATCAGAATTTTGAGTCTCACCGGAGATCAGGCTCAGGAGTCTGCGTTCAAGCGACTCGCTTCGGGCTGGAGCGTGCTCCACCTCGCCACGCACGGCTTCGTGTTCAACGATCAATGTCGCTCTGCCCTGGAGGCTTCTCGCGACCTCGCGGAGCCTGCGCCAGCACCCAGACTCCAAGGCGCTCCGCCCGCGGCCGACAACCCACTTCTCCTGACAGGGCTCGCGCTCGCGGGGGCGAACCGGCGCGGCCTTCTCCCGCCCGATGCGGATCTGGACGATGGCATTCTCACGGCAGAGGAGATCGCCTCCCTGGACCTCTCTGGTGTCGAGTGGGCGGTTCTGTCAGCCTGTGATACCGGCCTCGGAGACGTCCAGGCCGGCGAAGGCGTCCTCGGCCTCAGGCGGGCATTTCAGATCGCCGGGGCCCGCACGCTGATCATGAGCCTGTGGCCGATCCAGGATGAAGCCACGCAGGAATGGATGGGCGCGCTCTATCGGGGCCGCCGCGCCGGAATGACAACCGCGGAGGCCGTCCGCAGCGCCAGCTTGGAAGTGCTGTCCAGACGGCGCGCGGAAAGGAAAAGCGCGCACCCCTTCTACTGGGGAGCGTTCGTGGCCGCCGGGGACCCGCGGTGAGGGAGCGAGGGGGATCGCTCGACCTGAAAGGGAACCTGTAGCAGCACCCTTCCCTGCACTTCCTTCTGAAGCACGATCTGCAGGTTGTGGTCGCCTGAAGCCAGCCGGGCGGCGGGGATCGCGATCACAAGCTCCTCTGCGGACTGCAGCGTCTCGAGCAGATCCGCGTGCCGGACCTCCACAGACCAGACGGGCTGATCGGCCCCTGCAACCACCATGATCCGGTAAATGTCGGCTGCGCCGGTCCCCGGCGGAGGAGCAAACTCCACCGCCAGATGAACGTAAGGCTGGCCCGCCGCCACCTGCACGTTCTCGACCCCGGCGCGGCCGCGCACCGGCAGACCTAGGTAGTGCAGCCGCACGGGCCCCAGCCAGCCGCGCGCCTGCTCGACTTCCCGCGTGAGCCTCTCGACCTCGGCGCTCAGCTCCCCCAGACGGGCTTGCATCGAATCCCTTTCGAGCCTGAGCTCGTCGGCCGCCTTCCGACTGGAGGGCAAGCGGTGGAAGGCGAGGAAAGTCGCGTAGCCGCCCACGAGGACGAGCAAGCCGGCAGCGACGGAGCCCCAGATCTCCGGCTTGAGCCAGAAACGCCTGGCGCCCGATACCTTGCCGGGAAATTCCCGGAGCGCTGCGGGGAGCGTCTGTCTGAACTCCATTTCCCGAAGGCAGGCCTTGCAGGAGAAATAATGACTCTCGAAGGCCTCCTCGTCGGCCCGCGAGAGAACACCTTCCAGGTAACCGTCCAGGAGCCGGCCCCGTTCTGGATCGTTGCAGCCGGGCCGACCGGCGTGCGGGGATTCCATCAACTATTGCGTCCCAGCGGAGACCACTTTTTCACGTTTTTTTTACTCTCAGCAGGAAGCGCAGCTTCTCGAGCGCCCGGTACTTCAGGCGGCTCCCCTCATAGGGCGAGACACCGAGCCGCTTGCAGGCCTCGGTGTTCCCCATTTCCTCGGCGAATCTCAGGCGCAGAATCTCCCGCTCGAGGGGGCGAAGCTTGCGTAGCGCGCGAGTCCAGCGGGCCTTCCACTCCGCCTCGAGAAGCTGCCGCTCGGCGGCGGCCTCCTGAAGGCGCGCAGTATACCCGTCCCCTTCGGCGGCGTCCACGGACGGGTCCCCGCTCCGGTACGCCTCTCGAAGCGCGTCCTGATACTTGTTCCTGGCGATGCCGATGACGTAGTGGGTCAGGTCGTGGATGACACCGGGCGTGGAGCGATCCATGGCGGCCCACGCGGCGAGAAGCGTGTCGTGGGTCAGATCCCTGGCTTCGTCCTGCCGGTGGGCGGGAAGCCGCCTGCGGAAGAAGGTGAGCAGGGCCGGATACATGGCCAGGAGAGTCTCCCTCGCCCCCGCCTCCCCCGCCCGCTGTGGCTCGAAGCGCTGGACCGGCACCCTTCCCCTCCCTGCCCCGCTTGATGGTGAGTCAAGCGATTATACAGCAGCCCGCCCTAAGGCCGGCCTACCTCGCCGCGGCCCGACTCCGCCATGGACGGTGGCCGGGCACAGAAGCTGAAATACGGGAGATTTGGCGGTCCCCGGAGACGGATAGTTTGTATTGTTCCAGCAACTGGGTTCAACCGTTCTCATAGCACATGAGGACGAAATGGAAATGACTTTCGAGCCGCATCCAAACGCAGGCAAAGGAGGACTCATGAGAACCGTGGGTGTAAGGACGACAGGTCTAGTCAGCCGGACGATTCTGGCCGCTGCAGTCGCACTCGCCTTCGCTTTTCCGGCCCAGGCATCACTCCGCAGCCGCCGCGCCGCCGTGCTTCTTCCGGCAGGGTCGGTCGACGCGCTCGCGGACGCGATCGCCGTCGTCGGGCCCGGCGGCACGGTGCTCCTGCAGTCTGGAACGCACTTCGAGTCGGGGACAGTCGAAATCTCGGCGCCCGTGACGCTCGTAGGCAAGCGCGGTGCGGTGCTGGAGAGCGTCACGACACCGGCCGGCGCGTATCCGCTGCTCGTGGAAGCTGCGCTTCACGTCCGGGGCACCACGAATGTGACCATCAAGGGGCTCGAGCTCAGGCCGGCTGCCGGATCGGACGGAAACTGCGCGGTGCTGGTCGAGGACTCCGACGACGTGCTGGTTGCGGACAACACGATCCGGAGCTACCAGTTTGGAGTCCTGAATCAGGGCGGAGACGGTGTCGAAATCACAGGCAACCGCATCAGGGTGAGCACGCGATGGCAGACGGGAGAAGTGCCGGAAGCTCATGGCATCGTGAACATCAACGGCCTCGGCACCCGCATCACCGACAACCAGGTTTCTGACGGCCTTTTCGGAATCTGGGCCTGCGATCGGGACGGCCGCGCGTCCGGAAATACGGTCAGCACCAGCTTTATCGGGCTCATCCTGTGCAAGGTGCCCTCTGAGGCTTTTCTGATCTCAGGTCAGGACCGCCCCTCGGCAAGTTCTGGCGCCGGCTGGCAGGTGCACGGGAACTTCGCGTCGGAGAATGACTGGGGCTATCTGGTCATCGATGGCGCCAACAACAACACGCTCACCAACAACGCCGCTTCCGGAAGCGGCACGTACGACATGGAGCTGACCGGCGACACATTCCGCTTCGGCTTTCTGACTCCCGGGTCGTTCGACAACACCGTGGACGCAGGCGCCCACAAGAATCTCGTCATCAAGGACTGCGGCAACAACAACACGGTCACCGGCGGCGTGCAGGTGGACATCACAGTGGATCCATGCTTCTGACAGGCTTCGTGTTCGCAGGAGACTGAACCAATGGGAGGTGTGCAGCATGCATAGAAAGATAACGCTTGTCGTGCTGATACTGGTGCTGGTTGCGGCGCCTTCCGCGGTTCAAGAATCTGCAACCTACTCCATGGAGCGGTTTGCAATCGCTACGGCCGCAAGCAGGGTCAGTTCGACACACTTTGACCATACCGTAGTCATCGGCGAGGACTCACCGGTCGGTGCGTCGTCGTTCTGCAGCGGTGGTTTTGTCAGCAGCATGTTAGACGGCTCTTAACGGACGGGCCTATGGGCCCGAGAGAGGAGCACATGCACCCGAAAGTTCACACGAGTCTGCAGTGGTTGTTCTTCGGCTTGCTCACCGTCAGTCTCCTGCTCTGGATAGGGGGCCGGCCCGGATACGCCCAATCTTGCTTCCCTGTGCCCTCCGGCACGATTGCCTGGTGGCCCGGAGACGGGGACAGCTCTGATCTCATAGCGAGTCATGACGCTCAGCTCCACTCCGGAGCTGGATTCGCCACCGGATTCGTATGGCAGGCATTCAGCCTCGACGGCGTTGATGATGTCATCCAGATCCCCTTCGACTTGCCGTTCGACTTCCCCCCTGGGAGTAGCATTAGCATCGATGCATGGATTTACCCCACGAGTATCGAAATACCACCAGGGTTCACGGTTTACGGTGGTCCCATTCTGGCCAAGGGACAAGACAATGGCAGCCGGAACTGGTCGTTCGCGATCGGCGGTGACGACGGCCTAGCACATGTCAGTTTCACTTATTCAAGTGCATCTGGTTTAGTTCAGTACAGTACGAACACCAGTCCGATACAGACGGCGACGTGGCATCACGTAGCGGTTTCCTATGTCTTTGGCAACGCTTCGTCGATCAAAATCTTTGTGGATGGGCAGCAGGCCGCGGGATCGTGGACTGCGGGGACTGGAAATGAGAGCCCAGTGCTCAACGACTTCTCGCCACGCATCGGAGGCGAGGAAGATCAACTGGCAAACGATCGATTCGCGGGGTACCTCGATGAGGTTACACTTTACGACCGTGCCTTGAGCAGTGCGGAGATCCTAGCGATTTTCCAGGCCGGAACCGCGGGCAAGTGCAAGGACGAAGACGGCGACGGCTTCCGCCCACCGCAAGATTGCGACGAGAGCAGTGTCGCCATCAACCCGAACGCCATAGAACTTCCAGGCAACTTCGTGGACGAGAATTGCGATGGCAACCTTGGTACGTGCGATCCGTGTAACGCTTGGCGAACCCATGGCGAATACGTTCGCTGCGTATCGGGTGAAGTCGAACTATTGGTAAAAACTTCAACCATTACTCAGGAAGAGGGAGACGCCCTGGTAGGCTCGGCAGCGCGGTCTGACGTTGGCAAGCGGGGTTTCGTGCCGGCGGAGTGTCAATAAAGGAGCGCCCACGCTCGTCCCAAGGGGCTCACGTGGCCGTCCAACATCGGCGTGCAGTCGGCGGCGGGCGGAGAGCGTGGAGTTGAATCGAGTCCACACTGGCCCGCCGCGGCTGACGCCGCGCGTTGGCTGGACAGCGTCCACTCAGGATGCGAATGGAGAAACCCATGAAGGCAGGGAATGTTCGGCGTCGGCATTCGCTTGTGGTTCTCTTCGTTGCTGGACTCGTCTGGGCACCCACGGCGCGGGCCCAAGAGTGCGTGGATCCACCTTCCGGACTCGTCGCATGGTGGCCCGGGGACGGCCATGCCCTGGACATCAAGGGGTCTCTCGATGGCACACCCCAGAATGGAGCCACCTTCGCATTCGGTCTCGTTGGAGAAGCTTTCAACCTTGACGGTGTGAACGACTACATTTCGCTGCCCGACAGCGGCACGCTGAATTTTGGGACGGGGAATTTCACCTTTGATTTCTGGGCCTGGAGTTCGACGAGCGGAAGGAGGATGCATGCTCTCTCGTTCGAGCCCGCCTACGGCACCCGGCACATCGACTTCGACTTCAACGACCCGGACATCGTCGACGGCTCCTCAAGTGGCCTGTGGGTTTACTGGAACAGCAGCGGCGTCAATCGGCTCGTAATCCATCCAAGGAATATCTACACGGACGGGAGGTGGCATCACTTCGCCCTCACGCGAAACGGCACGGCTTTCACATTGTACGTCGATGGCTCGTCGGTTCGAACGACCTCTTACTCATCGGCGATCGACCTGTCGAACTCGAGTGTCAACTACATTGGCGCGGCACAGCTCGACGGCCCCTCGCCGACATTCTTCTGGAGCGGTCTCATCGATGAGGTCGAGATCTACAACCGCACCCTTTCCGCTTCGGAGATCCAGATCATTTTCAACGCAGGCAGCGCCGGCAAGTGCAAGCTTCCTGTCGCCGACGCCGGACCCGATCAGACACTGAACGAAGGCAGCGCCGTCACCCTGAGCGGTTCCGGCCGGGACCCGCTGGGCGAGTCCCTCACTTTTTCGTGGGCGCAGGTTGCTGGTCCAGCCGTCACTCTGCCGGATTCGTCGGTCCCAGGCCCGAGCTTCACGGCCCCCTCGGTTCCTGCAGGCGGGGCTACGCTAACCTTCCAGCTCGTGGTCAGCAGCAGCGTTGGTTCGAGTGAGCCTGATGTCGTCAACGTGATTGTCAAGAACATCAACCACGCTCCCGCTGCGGAGACCAGGGGCGATCTCACGGCCCCTGAGGGGACGCTCGTGACTCTCGACGGCAGCTCGAGCTTTGACGTAGACGACGAGCCTCTGACCTACGCCTGGACCCAGACGGCGGGGACGCTGGTCACTCTCTCCGGGGAGACAACTGCGACCCCAACCTTCACGGCGCCTGCCGTGGGTTCGGCGGGTGAGACCCTCACGTTCCAGCTCGTCGTGAACGACGGGATTGAGGACTCCGCGCCCGCGTCCGTGTACGTTTTCGTCACCAACGTCAACCAGGCACCCACAGCGGACGCGGGAGCGGATATCTCGGCCAACGAGAACACCACCGTCACGCTCAGCGGCTCGGGGACCGACCCGGACGATGACACACTCATGTTCAGTTGGACGCAGACAGGAGGGAGCTTGGTCGTTCTGTCCGACCCAACCATCCCGAATCCGAGCTTCGCAGCGCCCTTTGTGGCCTCTGGCGGTGAGGTCTTCACCTTTCGGCTCGTGGTGAGCGACGACCAGCTTGACGGCGCGGCGGACGAGGTGATGGTGCACGTGCTGAACATCAACGATCCGCCGAACTGCGCTCTGGCGGCGGCTGCGTCTACGCTGCTCTGGCCTCCGAACCACAAGCTCATTCCTGTCTCGATCGGCGGTGTCGTGGATCCCCAGGGAGATGCGATCACGATTGCGGTGACGGGGGTGACGCAGGACGAGCCGACGAGTGGTCTCGGGGACGGGGACACGGGCCCGGATGCGGTGATCCAGGGGGACTCAGTGCTCCTGCGTGCGGAACGGTGGGACGAGGGGAACGGGCGGGTTTACGCCGTGAGCTTCACGGCGACGGACGGGCTCGAGTCATGCAGCGGGACGGTCAAGGTTACCGTCCCCAAGAATATGAAGAAGGGAAGCTCGGCCGTGGACGACGGGCAGATCTACGACTCAGCGCAGCCGTGATGGCGAGGAATTGGCTCCACCTGAAGGCCGCGCGGGGCACGCTCTAACTATAGGAAATTCTATCACGCCTCTGGCCACCGGAGCGGTGCGCACGGGCTCGCGGGCTCACCGGTCGCCGCCCGCCGGGCCGACAGGCTCCTCGCGGACCCGCTCATCCGGCGGCGCGCCCCAGCGTGCAAGCCTCCGGCGGCCGCAGCCAGGCTGCTCACGGCGCGCGTGCTCCGCCTGCGGACACACCCCGACCCCGGCGAGCGCCCGCGGCCCCGGCAGGGGCTTGCGTTTGGAGCCGGCGACAGCGATCTCAGCCGGGTGGGGGAGCATGGGCGCGCGGTTCGGGTCGCGGCCGATGCTGCAGGATCCTGCGGATCACCGCCGGGTCGAGGATGAACGCGATGACCCTCATCGCCCCGCCGCAGGCGCTGCGCAGCGGGTCCACCTCGAACACCTTGGCGATGAGCCTGGCCCACTGCTGGCGGCGGGCGCGCTGCGACGGCGCCAGCGCGTCCCGCTCGCTGCCGTGCTCGACCTTGCCTGCCCCAGCCCCGGCCGTCCGCCGCGCGCGGGCTCCCCGTGTGCGGTTGGCGTAGGCACCGTAGAGTCGTGTGAGATGGAATCCTGGCGGAGGGATGTGCTGGCACAGCCGCGCCAGCATCTCCAGCGGGTCCAGGGTGACGGAGTCGGCGCCGGTGGCCGGGTGAACACAGCGGTCACGGTAGGTGGCCCGGGTCCCGTCATACTGCAGCCGCCCCAGTGCGATGGGCGGATGCACCAGGTAGCGGCACAGCCTCTCGACGCTTTGCGTGTCGCAGGGATCCACGCGGATCGCGTGATGAACGGAGAACCCCGAATGCCGCCAGGACAGCAGCCCTGCGGCCTCGTCCTCCTCGAGCCTCCCCCGCCGCACCAGCATCCGGATCACTCGCCACCGGAACAGCTCCTCCGTCACGCCGGCTGCAGGCAACTGAAGCGGCGTGAACGACCCATCCGGATCCATGACTCCCGCCGTCACCAGCGCGTGCAGATGCGGCTGCCAGTGCGCCAGGTCCCCGTACGTCTGGATCGACACCACCATCCCGGGAACCGAGTGCCGATCCTCGAGCCCCGCGCGGTACAGGTCCCGCACCGTCTCCCACGCGCAGCGTGAGAGGGCACCGAGCAGACGCCGGTCGTAGAGGAAGAACAGCCGCAGACGCTTGGGCACCGTGAGCACCCACGGTGATGGCTTACGGGCGCCAGCACTTCCCCAGTCAGCCACTTGGCCCATAGCACGGCGCGCTCCGCGTGGCACGACGGGCAGAACCCGCGCCTCTTTCACGACAGCGCCACCCGAAATTCCCGCCGGCAGGCCTCGCAGCGCACCCGCGCGAAACCGCGCTCCTCGATGCCGCAATCCAGAAAAGCGAACAGCGTGCGCTCGACCACCGCCCGCCAGGCACCGTAGCGTCCCGCGAAGCGCTCCTCGTAAACCTGCTTGAACGTCTCGTGGTGCGCCTCGGCAAGCCGGTAGAGGGGTGATTCGCGCGCCCGGCGCGAGCGGTACGCGGCGGGCGCGGCGCAGGCAGCCTCGGGCATGCCCCCCGGTGGCGCACGAGCCGCGCCAGGATGACCACGGCACGCCTACCCCAGGCCTGGCAACACCTTGGACCCTCTCGCGCCCGGGCGCTGCAGGGCCTTCCCCGTCCACCGGCGGACACCGGCCCCGAACACTTGACGCACGATGATACGGAGAGAGGAATGTGAGCCGTCACGGGGCCCGGCCCGAGGGGCGCGATCCTGACTGGAGAAACTCTCTCGGGTGAAATGGTGGGGGCTGCGGGAGTCGAACCCGATCCGACGAGAAGTTCAGATCTCTACTGCGAAGCGCGGCAGATGACGGTCTTCGATTGCGCCGGTCCAAGCGGATCGGCCAGGCTGGGCGATCTACCCGGCGCTGGCCGCGTCGCTGGGGCTGCGGGCGGGAGTGAGCCGGGCCGGCTGCCGGCCCGATCCGGAGCGCCGGCGGGCTTGCTTCAGCGGCGCCAGCCCCAACGCCTG
>Ga0214473_10002992_pt1 | contig 20693 bp, 14 predicted proteins | sample RVTome_7_FD_203509 | JGI IMG/M metagenome (GOLD analysis project Ga0214473, IMG submission 203509) | Soil microbial communities from uranium-contaminated site in the Upper Colorado River Basin, Wyoming, United States - RVT98D197 | ecosystem: Environmental > Terrestrial > Soil > Contaminated >... | reverse complement strand
TTTTCATCTGCGCCATGAGGTCGGCCTTCTTCTTGCCCATGGCCGCGCGCAGCGTGTCGGCTTTCGCCATCGAAAATCCGGCCAGCGCCGCGGCAACCTGCATCACCTGATCCTGGTAGACGATGACGCCGTAGGTGTCGCGCAGGATCTTTTCGATCTTTGGGTGGTAATACTCGACCTTTTCGCGACCTTGCTTCCGATCGATGTACTTCTCGATCATGTTCATGTCGAGCGGGCCAGGGCGATAGAGAGCGTTCATCGCGATGATGTCTTCAAAGACCGACGGGCGGAGCTTGCGCAGGTAGTCGCGCATGCCCGATGATTCAAACTGGAAGATGCCGGTGGTCTCCCCGGAAGCGAAGAGGTCGAAGACCTTCGGGTCTTCCAGCCCAAGCTCATCCCATTTGACCGTGACGCCACGGTTATCGCGCACCGCCTTTTCGGCGTCCTCCAACACAGTCAGGGTGCGCAGACCGAGGAAGTCCATCTTGAGCAGACCAATGCTCTCGATCCATTTCATGCTGTACTGTGTCGTGATTTCACCCTTGCTCCCCTTAAAGAGCGGCACAAACTCAGTCAGCGGCGCCGGCGCGATCACCACACCGGCGGCATGGGTCGAGGCGTGGCGGGTAAGGCCTTCAAGGGTCTGAGAGTAATCGAGCAACGTCGAGACACGAGGATCCTCTTGCGCCATCTGCTTGAGTTCCGGCTTCAGGCGGATCGCTCTCTCCAGCGTCATGTCGACTTCGAACGGAATGATCTTGGCGATGCGATCGACTTCGGCGTACGGCATTCCGAGAACACGTCCGACATCGCGGACAACGGCGCGTGCCGCCATCGTACCAAAGGTGATGATCTGGCAGACATTGTCTTTGCCGTACTTGTTGATCACATACTGGATGACCTGATCGCGTCCCCGGTCGGAAAAATCGATGTCGATATCCGGCATCGAAATGCGATCGGGATTGAGGAATCGCTCGAAGAGCAGATTGAACTTGATCGGGTCGATGTCGGTGATGCCGAGGCAATACGACACGAGAGAACCGGCGGCCGATCCACGACCCGGTCCGACCGGCACACCGTTGTTCTTGGCGTAGTCAACCAGATCGGCAACAACGAGGAAGTATCCCGCGAAGCCCATCCGCGAGATGACATCGAGTTCGTAATTGAGGCGTTCCTCCAAATCCGGCGTTGTGCGCGAATACCGTTTCTCCAATCCCGCGCGTGCCAGAACCGCGAGATACTCTTCCTTCGACTTATATTGTTCGGGCAGCGGGAAATCGGGGAGGTGGAACTTGTGCGGCTCGAATTCGAGATGGCACATTTCGGCGATGGCGACTGTGTTCTCAATCGCCTCGGGCGTGTCGACGAAGAGTTTCTTCATCTCATCGGGCGATTTGAAATAGATCTGATCGGTGTTGTAGCGCATCCGATCCTGATCGGAGATAACCTTGCCGGTCTGGATGCACAACAGCGCGTCGTGCGCCTTGGAGTGCTTCTGCTCCAGGTAATGGCAATCGTTGGTGGCAACCAGATTGACGCCGAGACGTCGGGCCAGCGCGATCACCAGAGGACGCACCTGGTCTTCGATGTCGATCTTATGATCCTGGATTTCGAGATAGTAATTCTCTTTGCCGAGCAGATCGAGATAACGTCGGGCGATTTCCTCGGCTTGGTCGGATCGTCCGGACAATAGATTCTGTGCGACTTCTCCCTGCACACAAGCCGACGTCGCGACCAAGCCCTCGCCGTGCTTCTTGAGTAGATCAAAGTCAATACGAGGGCGGTAGAAGAAGCCCTCGGTGTAGGCGGCGCTGACCAGTTTGACGAGATTCTTGTATCCGGTGAGATTCTTGGCGAGCAAAAGCAGGTGATATCCGCCGTCGGGCGCGCCCGAAACACTCTGCTTGTGCGCCATCCCGCGTGGGGCGACGTAGGCCTCGCAACCGACAATCGGAACGATCCCCTCGGCACGGCACTTGGTGTAGAACTCGATTGCGCCGAAGAGATTGCCGTGATCGGTCAAGGCCAGGGCGGGCATGTTGTATTCTTTAGCCCGCTTGACCATCGCCTCGATGCGCGTGGCGCCGTCGAGGAGCGAGAACTGGCTGTGGTTATGAAGATGTACGAAGTCGGCGTGTTTCATGTCAGAAGCTGCTGAGTTTCTTCGCCAGTTGTCTCAACTGGATATACGATCCAATTTACATTCGGGCAATCACATTCCTGGCTCTATCAGTTCAATACTTGTATCAACCGCACGTGCCACTCTCCCTATCCTGAAGTTGTCAAAATCTGCATCCACACGCCAGTGGTTCGTAGGCAAACTCTCGCGTCACGGTATCTTACTCGAGGGGGAAGTGGTCTTCAACCAAGGGCAGGCCTATGAGCAGATTGTCACGTGTTCTCGCGGCGGCGATTGCGACTGTCACCGTCATCCTGTATCCGGCCATACCCGACTCACCTCGGGGATCAGGTAGACCGGTTGTCAATCCCGCCGCCACGGGTGACCTCTACCTTATCCGCCTCCGCAACAACTCCGACGCCCTCGTGCTGAACCAGCTTGACGTGGACGCAGTCCTGCGAGTGGGCAATGAGTATGTCGTGTTGGCGCCCTTCGGGCCGATCGAACGCCCGGAATTCGCGCAGTTAGGCCCCCGGCTGTTGGAGCAGTCGGTTTCGCGCTGGGAGTTGGCCATCGACCGCAGCCCCGACGGGCGCAACCGCGAACGGTATCCCCTCATCTACGAGATCGACGATATACGATTGTTCAGAATCGACCCCGGAGCAATCGAGTCTGCCGATGAAGCTCTGACTCTGGTCCCGGTCGGGAGTCGGACAGTGGTAGTCGGCTATGAACCGCCACAGTCCGAGCCCGTCATAACCCTGGCCTCCATGTATGCGGACCTGGATTCGATTGCGGCGTTGATCCGGCAAGACTCCATCCAATCCTACCTCAACCGGCTGCAGGCATTCAACGGACGTGTCGCAACCTCGTCCTCCAATCTCGGCTCGCGTGACTGGATCCATGCAAAGTTCGCGGCCTTTGGATACGATTCGATTTATAACGACGTCTTCTACCCTTCTGTCTTCGGCGGGACGGCCTGCTACAACGTCATCGCAACCAAGCTGGGCACACTGTACCCCGATATCCACGTGGTGGTCGGCGCGCACCATGATGGTGTCCCCGGCTCGCCGGCGGCAGATGACAATGGGACCGGTACAGCCGCCGTGCTGGAGATGGCGCGTGTGCTCCACGACATCCCAACGGATGTCAGCATCATCTTCGCCACGTTCGATGCCGAAGAGTACGGCCTCTACGGGTCGCAGCACTATGCCGTCAGGGCCGTGGCCGAGGGTGAATACATCCTGCTCATGTGGAACATGGACATGATCGGCCACTACACCAATACCAACAAAGCGAAGCTCTACCATGGGTCCAAGACCCGCGCCGCCCAGCAGTGGATTGCACTGGCAGGCCCGATGGTAGGCATCACCGGATATCTCTCCGGCAACAGCGGTGGTTCCGATCATTTCCCATTCACCCAACGAGGATTCGAAGCCGTCTTTCTTCATGAATACATCTTCTCCAGCGTCTACCACTCGAACCGCGACAGTACAACATACGTGAACACCGAATACGCCACACGGATGCTCAAAGCATCGGTGGCGACAGTGTATGCCGTGCAGCAGGACATCGACAACGACGGAATCGCCAACGATGCCGACAATTGCCCGCTGGTCGCCAACACGAATCAATCGGACGGGGATGCCGACGATATCGGCGATCTCTGCGACAACTGCGCAGCAGTTTACAATCCCACACAGTCGGATGCCGATACCGATGCCATCGGTGACGCCTGCGACATCTGTCCCGGTGACACGATCAATGATCCCGACAACGACGGCGTCTGCGGTGAAGTCGATCCGTGCCCGTATGACCCGTTCGACGATGCAGACGGCGATGGATTTTGCTCAAACGTCGACAAATGTCCGGAAATCTACAATCCGGGACAGGAGGATGTCGACGGTGATGGAATTGGTGATCCATGCGATGCTTGCCCGAACGACCCCTGGAATGACGTAGACGGCGATGGTGTGTGCGGCGATATCGACAACTGTCCAACCGCCTACAACCCGACACAATCCGACGGTGACGCCGACGGACGTGCGGATGCCTGTGACAACTGTCCGACAATTGCCAATCCGAATCAGCTGGATACCGATGGCGACGGCTGGGGAAATCTGTGCGACAATTGCCCGTACACCCCTTACGCCGATCGCACTGATACCGATCAGGACGGCTGGGGCGATCTCTGCGACAACTGTCCCACGGTCGCGAACCCCACACAACAGGATACCGACTCGGATGGTTTTGGGGACGCATGCGACAATTGTCCTACTGTGCCCTTCTATGACCAGCGCGACGAGGACTCAGACGGCATCGGTGATCCCTGCGACAATTGCCCACTGGTCGCAAACCCCGGCCAGGAAGACTCGGATCAGGATCAGATCGGGGACGCATGCGATTGCGCCTGTCAGTGCCATAGCGACCCGTCGGGCTGCGACGGTGTGCAGGATGTCACCGACATTGTTCAGACAATCAACGTCGCGTTTCGCGGGAACGCCGAGATTCCCGATCCTGACACCAATTGTCCCTACATGCGCACCGACGTGGACTGCTCCAATGGCACCGACGTGATTGACGTCGTGAAAGTGGTCAACGTGGCATTCCGCGCCGTAAATCCGGTCACGGAGTTTTGCAGTCCCTGCCCGTAGCCGCTCCACCGTCTGGCAGATAGAAAGCGGCCCGCCGAGAAAACCATCGGCGGGCCGCTTTCTCTTTGGAGAGAGGTGTCTATGGACAACCGGTCGGGTACGGTGCACAATCACAGGGGCTGCAGAACTGAGCTTGCTGCCCGCGGAAGGCGACGCCGATCGTGATGACGACATCCCTATTGCCGTGATCGGCCAAGGCCAAGGCGGGCATGTTGTATTCTTTAGCCCGCTTGACCATCGCCTCGATGCGCGTGGCGCCATCCAAGAGCGAGAATTGGCTGTGGTTATGAAGATGTACGAAGTCGGCGTGTTTCATCATTCTTGCTCACGGGCACGGTCCCTGTAAGCGGGATCTTCGACAGAGCCGTGCCGCTACAGGATATACGCGCGTGTTGGTGGTGGAACAATCATAAAGGCGGGGGCGATATGCCTGAGTTCAAACGAGAAGGGCGGGTCTTCGGCCCGCCCTTCCTGCCCAACGGCAAATCTCGTCTTTACCGTTTCTTCGGCGCGGCCTTCTTCCCTACCGAAAGGCGTTTTGAGAGCATCGCATCGACGACTTCGCCGAGGTCGGGTTTGCCGATCTCCTGCAATTCATAACGGACGCGGACACAGGGCTTCTTGATCTTCATGATGCGCCGCAGATCGATTGGCGTGGCGATCACGACCGCATCGACTTCCGCGGCATTGATCGTCGCCTCCATGTCCTTGGTCTGCTTCTCGCCGTATCCCATCGCGGGCAGGAGAGGTCCGATGTTGGGATAGGTGGCAAAGGTGTCCTTCAGAGTGCCGCGAATCCACGGGCGCGGGTCGACGATCTCGGCGGCGCCGAACTTGCGCGCGGCCACCACGCCGGCGCCGTACTTCATCTCGCCGTGAGTGAGTGTCGGGCCGTCCTCGATCACGAGGACACGATTGCCTGTGATCAGCTTGGGCGCGTCGACGAATACCGGTGAGGCACCTTCGATCACCACGGCCTTGGGATTGCGCAGAGCGATGTTGTGACGAACCGTGTCAATCGCATCCGGCGCGGCTGTGTCAATCTTATTGATCACAATGGCATCGGCCATCATCATGTTCGCTTCACCCGGATGGTAGGTCAGTTCGTGCCCGGGACGGTGCGGATCGGCGACCACGATGTGCAGATCGGGACGGTAAAACGACAGGTCGTTATTGCCGCCATCCCAAACGATGACATCCGCCTCCTTCTCGGCCTGCTTGATAATCACGCCATAATCGACACCGGCGTAGATCACCGTCCCCGTCATGATGTGCGGCTCGAATTCTTCACGTTCTTCAATGGTGCAGTTGTACTTGTCGAGATCGGACATTTCGGCGAAGCGCTGGCAGATCTGTTTGGTCAGATCGCCATACGGCATCGGATGCCGAATTGCCACGACGCGCAGTCCGCGATCTTTGAGCAACTGGCACACGCGACGGGTTGTCTGCGATTTCCCCGATCCAGTGCGCACCGCACCTATCGAGATCACCGGCTTGGACGATTTGAGCATCGTCTCGCGCGGCCCGAGCAGAGTGAAATCCGCGCCGGCCGCAATCACCCGCGAGGCCTGATGCATTACGAACATATGTGGTATATCGGAGTAGGCGAACACGACCTCCTGGACGTCGAGGTCGCGAATGAGCGTTTCGAGTTCCTGCTCGGCGTAGATCGGGATTCCCTTCGGGTATCCCTTTCCCGCAAGTTTTGCCGGGTACTTACGCCCGGCGATATCGGGAATCTGCGCGGCAGTGAAGGCGACGACCAGGTAGGTCGATTTGCCGCGATAAACTGTATTGAAGTTGTGAAAGTCGCGCCCTGCGGCGCCCATGATTAGTATTCGTCGAGTCATGACATCTCCTTGGTCGGGTACAATTCGTGGCCATGTAGGGGTGACCCGCCGGGTCTCCCCTACGCTGCACTGACACACGAACAGACTTAGACCGCGGAAGCGTACCAGAGGTGCTCGATCATCGAGGACACTTGGCGTCGATGATCCACATCGGCAACATGCGGGAGCATGGCCGAATCGTGGGGTATTTTGAAGAGAACGTGCATCATGTGAATCTAACCATCGTAGGGGCAGGTCTGAGACCTGCCTTTCTCTATGTCGGGTACAGAGCGGGTCTCAGACCCGCCCCTACGATTTGTCATTCGTCGATCTGCGCCTTCTGCAACGATCCGGAGAAGTCGATGTAGATCGACTTCCACTCCGAGAAGACATCCAACGCCGCCTGACCCGCTTCGCGGTGACCATTGCCGGTCGCCTTGGTGCCGCCGAATGGCAGATGAACCTCGGCGCCGATGGTCGGGGCATTCACATAGAAAATGCCGGTGTAGACATCGCGCATGGCCGTGAAGGCGCGGTTGACATCGCGCGTGTAGATTGACGCAGACAGGCCAAAGGCGATGTCGTTAGCGACATCGATGGCTTCGTCGAATGAATCGACCGGGATCACGGAGACAACCGGGCCGAAGATCTCTTCCTGCGCCAGACGCATCTTGCGGTGCACATCGCCGAAGACGGTCGGCTCATGGAACCAGCCATGCGCCAGATCGCCCTTGGTCAGACGGTTGCCGCCGCAGAGCAGCTTGGCGGCATCCTCTTTCTTCCCGATCTGCACATAATGCTCGACCGTGTGAAGCTGGGATTCATTGACACACGGCCCCATGTCGCTCTTTGGATCGAGTCCAGGTCCGACATGCAGGGCTTTGACACGTTCGGCATAGCGGGTGGTGAATTCTTTATAGACCTTCTTGTGGACAATGACCCGCGATGTCGCGGTGCAGCGTTGGCCGGTTGTGCCAAAACCGCCCCAGACCGCCCCTTCGAGAGCCAGTTCGAGATCGGCATCATCCATGACGATCTGCGGATTCTTGCCGCCCATTTCGAGACAGGAATGCTTGAAGTGCGGCCCGCACAGCGATGACACGCTGCGTCCGACTTCGGTCGATCCGGTGAACGATATCAATTTAACTTCGGGATGATTGATCAACGGTTCGCCGACATCGCGCCCCGACCCAGTCACCATATTGATCACACCCGGCGGAACACCGCACTCGTCCATACACGAGAGGAGGTTGACCACTGAAAGGGGCGTATCGGTGGCTGGCTTGATGACGATGGTGTTTCCGAGTACAAGCGCCGGCATCATCTTCCACGATGGGATTGCCATCGGGAAATTCCACGGCGTGATCAGGCCACAGACGCCCAGCGGCTGGCGCATCGACATCTGAAACTTGTTCTTCAATTCCGATGGCGTCGTATGGCCGAACTGCCTACGTCCTTCGCCGGCCATGTAGTATGACATGTCGACCGCTTCCTGCACATCGCCGCGCGTCTCTTTGAGCACCTTCCCCATTTCGCGCGTCATGTCCTGGGCGTACTGCTCTTTGCATTGGATCAGACGCTCGCCGACTTTGAAGAGAATCTCAGCGCGTTTGGGTGCCGGCGTTAAACGCCACGATTTGTACGCCTCCGCAGCGGCGCTGACGGCAGCATCGACATCGCGGTGGTCGGATTTCGGGAAGACACCCACGACCTCGCGGTGATCTGCGGGATTGTGATTCTCGAAGATCTTGCCGCTCCTGGCTTCGACCCACTTGCCATTGATGAAGTTTTTGAACTCGGGGATACGTCCCTTGGCGGGGACGCCGGCAGTCTTCTTTGGTTTCGCGGTAGCAGTCGGCATTGCAATTCTCCTCAAATCCTTGAGTGGGTGCGCTGACAGTTTACTACACGCATGAGGGATACGTAAAGCAGATTCGCCGCGTGAGGGGATCGGCGTAAGGATTTGACAGCGTGGCGCTTAGGAGATCAGACGACGCGGTGTAACCATCGTTTGCGCGAGAACCAATAGAAATACGCTAAAAACGAGATCGATTCCGAAGCCACAAAACCCCACCAGACGCCGTCGGGCCCGACCTTCATCCCCGTCGAAAGCAACCAGATAAGCGGGACCTGAAATACCCAAGCGTGCAGAATTCCAATCACCATGATCGGGACCGTGTCCCCCGCTCCGGAGAAAGCGGCCTCGGCCATCAGGTTCGCGCCCACAAAAGGTCCAGCGATGGCCATGATGCGGAAAAAGGCCACACCGAGCGGGGCATAGGACGCATCGACGAAGAAGATCCGTGTCAGAGGTTCGGCGAAGGCCGCCATTCCACTGCCGATCGCCAGCATGATCCCTGCCGCCAGAGCCATCGCTTTCTCGGCTGTTGCATACGCGCGATGCTTGTCGCCCCGGCCCAGAAGGTGGCCGATCAGTGGAGAGAGGCCCAATTCCAGTCCAACAATGATGATAATCGCCAATTCGATCACCCGTGACCCGGCGCCGTAGATGGCGACATATTGCGGCCCGAAGTGCGCGATCATCGGCGTGACGATCATACGCGCCATCGAGAACGACATCGCGCTGACGCCGGTCGGCATGCCGATCTTCATCATCTGCCACATCGTTCTCCGGCTGGCGGCGCGGACAGATTCCCATGTGAGTCGGACACGAAATGCGCCGCCGAAGAACAGGATGAGTCCGATCATCGTTGTCACACCAAATCCGATCAACGATGCCCATGCCGACCCGGCCACACCGAGCGCCGGGAACGGACCCCAGCCAAAAATCAGAAAGGGATTGAGCACGGCGTTGAAGAGGGTCGATGCGAGCATGATCCACATTGCGGGCTTGGCTTCATCGATGCCACGCAAAGCCGTGAACACCGTCCAGACAGGGAAGTTGAACACAAGCCCTAAGAACATGATGCGGCCATACTCGATCGCGTAACGCTCGACCTCTCCGCTTGCTCCGAGCAGACGAACAATGGATGGGGTCAGCAGGTACCCGACAATCGAGCCAGCAAGAGCGGTTGCGATCTTGAGAGCGAATGCTTCGACAATCGCGGTCCGCGTGCTGGGAAAATTCCCTTCGCCATACCGTCGCGCGATGATTGCGGTCGATCCGGCGCCGGCGATCATATTGATCGACGAGATCACCCAGTAAAACGCCGCGAAGATCGCCACCCCCGCGACCTGCTCCGCGCCGAGACGGCTTACCCAGTACATGTCGACCACGCTGTAGAGATGCAGTGCCGCGAACCCCACCATCGAAGGGATGCCCATACGCAGGATCGAACGAAAGACCTCGCGGGTGTCAGATGGCTTCGCCTCCGGGAGTGTGATCGGTTCGGCTTCGCCCGGGATGGGGTTGTTTGGTCCTATGTGTGGCTCCGGAATCAGACCTGTCAAGACGTGGATGATCTGCAACTGTTACGCATCGTCGCCGCATCAGACAATGGACTGAAAGCCCATTGTCTGATTCTCTTGGACAAGGGGCTTTCAGCCCCTTGTCGGCGCCGGAGGCGACGAAATCCCAGCTCGCATACGCAACTGGCTTGGTGGCCTATCGGCCACACAATGGGCTGAAAGCCCATTGTCTGAAACCACCGGGTCAAATGTCGAGGGTCAAACCGTCTTCGGCAATCATGATTTCGGCGGACGTGTGGGATTTCCCTTCCGAGACTCGGGAGGTATCGAGTGTGTCGGCAATGTGCGTGAGGATGATGCGTTTGACCTTGCGTTCTTCTGCCCACGGCCAGAGCCGGTCGAGGGGAACATGAGTTGATTCGACCAGGAGCCAGTCGATCGGGGTCGGGATGATGTCGAGATCATCGAGGCCACCCAAATCTGCCGAGTAAACAATCACTTTCTCACCCGCATCAATTCGCATGGCGAAGCATTCACCGCGGTTGGGCAGTCCCTTTCCTTCGGCGAAGCTGCGCATGGCGGCCAGATGCGATGTCGGGAATGGCGTCACGCGCACCACCCCGGCCAGAAAAGGATGCCGTTCGACATGGGGTTTGTAGTCGATCGTGAACGGCAACTTGTCTTTGAACATGTAGCCGAAGTTGAAGACCGCTTTGATCGGACCAACGGCTTCGCCCGGGCAATGGATTGTCAGTGGGTTGTCTGTGCCTGAGAGATAGCGTTGCTGCAGAAAGTAGCCGAGTCCGCCGGCATGGTCGGCGTGGGTGTGGGTGATGACGACGTGCGAAACCCACTCCGGAGTGAATCCTTGTGCAAGGAAGTTGCGCGTGGCGCCATCGCCGATATCAAAGAGAATACCCTCATCGCCTAAGTCGAGGAGATAGCATGACCCGGCGCGAGTCCTGGATGCAAGCCCGGCGGATGAGCCGAGAATAGTGAGATGGAGATTACTCATTGCCGTCCGTAGGCGCGGCCCGCTTGCGGTGAGCAAAGCGAATCTGCCCGCAGCGGAAACGGGCGACCCGCCGGGTCGCCCCTACATCAACTCCTCACGCAAAATGCCGGTCGCGTGCGCAATGTCATCGTCATTCACATCTCGATGTGTGACCGCGCGGATGCGTCCAGCTCCGAAAGGCACTAGCCACAAGCCACGATCATGAAGTTGCTGTAAGACTGCCGCCGGATCGTGCTTCGAACCGGAAAGATCAATTACCACAATGTTTGTGGGCGGCGGATCGGGAATGAGACGGATGCCTGGGACATCGCGAAGCGAGTCAGCGATCATTCTGGCGCGGCGGTGATCATCGACCATCTTCGGCAGTTGATGATCAATCGCCCAAATCCCCGCCGCCGCGAGGATCCCGACCTGACGCATGCCGCCACCGAACATCTTGCGCACACGCCGAGCGCGGGTAATGAATTCGCGTGTGCCGAGGATCATGGACCCGACCGGCGCCCCGAGTCCCTTTGATAGACAGACCGAGACCGAATCGAAACCTGTCACCCAATCGGCAAGAGGCACTCCTGTCGCAGCGTGCGCATTCCAAATGCGCGCGCCGTCGAGGTGGCTCTTGATGCCGTGTTCGGCGGCAAGAGCGACAACCTGCCTGATGGTGGCAAGTGGGACAACAACGCCACCCGCGCGGAGGTGCGTATTCTCGACCGCGATGATGCCGGTCTTCGGGTGATGGATATTCTCAGGACGAATCGCCGCTTTGATGCGCGCCGGATCAGGGATTCCATTCGGCGCGGGAATCGGACGCACCTGAAGACCCGACAGAGCCGCCGGCGCGCCGACTTCGTACCAGTCGATATGGGCTTCGTCGTCGCAGATCAACTCGTCGCCGGGACGGGCATGAACATGCAGACACACCTGATTTCCCATTGTGCCCGATGCCACGAAAAGCGACGCCTCGACGCCAAATAGCTTCGCGACTTTGCTTTCAAGCTCCTTGACGGTCGGATCATCTTCAAAGACATCATCCCCGACGGATGCTGCGGCCATTGCCGCCCGCATCTCGGAAGTTGGTTTCGTGACGGTATCGGAACGAAGATCGACGATTCTCATGGGAGTCCTCTGACCGCGTCCAGAACATAATCAAAAACCATCGCGAAATCCCACACGCCTTATGCGCCTCGAGACGCGGGCCTGACAATCCTTCAATTCGTGACGGATGAATGAGAAAGGATCTGGTCGGCAACTGTCTTGGACATCTTGATGCAGTCATTCAGGGACACACCGTAGTAGCCGTTACCGGCGAAGTGCAATCCAGAATGACGCGCTACATACTCCTCCAGACGCGCGCGGCGTTCGCGATGCCCGAGGACATACTGCGGAATGCCGCGTTCCCAGCGGAACACACGCATGAAGACCGGATCGGCCTTGATTCCGACCAGCGGCCCCAGTTCGCGGCGGATCGTCTGCCACAGCTCGTCGTCGGTCATTTGCAGGGCCGTCTTGTCCCCCGCTCCGCCGAGCATCGAGCGGAACTGCACATGGCCTTCCGGAGCGCGGTCGGCGAAGATCGAAGATGTCCAGATCGAGCCGAGGGCGCGAATGTGTTGGTTTCGTGGGATCAGGAAGCCAAAACCGTCGAGGGGATGGGTGATATCCTCACGCTTGTGCCCGGTCGCCACAACGATGATCGGGGCATAGGGAACCGCGCCGAAAGCAACAGCCAGATCCCGGTCGAAATCTTTGAACAGTTGCGACGCAACGTATGTCGGGCAGGTCAGAACGAGACGGCGTGTCTGCGCCATTTGCCCTCGTGTGCCGAAGACCGTCCAGCCCTCGGTGTCGCGCGAGATATGGCTGACACCATGCTCGAATCGAATGATCGGACGTAGCCGCTCGCCGAGCCGGTTGGTGAGGGCGTCAAGACCACCCTTGAACGACGTCAACCGCCCGGCGGGCCCGGAAGGACTTCCCGACTTCTTCGTCGCCCCTTCGGCACGCTCGCGGCGCTTCTTCTCCCTCATTTTGCCGATCATCGCTTTCACGAGGCCGCCGTACTGCACTTCCATCTCTCGCATGATCGGGAAACAGGAGGGCAGCGAAAGTTCCTTGGCGACGCCCCCGAAGACACCGGATACCATGGGATCCACGAACATGCGAGCGGCGCCATGGCCGATGCGCCGGGCGGTGAAGTCGTAAATCGACTCGTCGGATTCGTCGCGACGCGCGGGGATGAACGGTTCACCAAGTATGCGCAACTTCTCTAAAGGATTAAGAAGTCCGGTTGTGAGAATCTTGAGCGGTGAAAGCGGGACCGGATGAAGTGCGCCGTTCTTGACGATGAACCGGTTCTCGGCGTTTTCGTTGGCCGGTTCGAGTTGCTCGCGCAGACCAATCTCATCGACGAGTTGCAGGGTCAAGGGTTCCCTGTCCAGGAAACCGTTCGGTCCCCAGTCGACCGAATAACCTTCCACGCGATCAGTCCGCAGGGTGCCGCCGAGGCAGTCGGCCGCCTCCCACAATTCCCAGCCGTCCGGATTCTTATCGAGACCCAGCCAATGGGCCAGGGACAACCCCGTGATTCCACCGCCGATGATGAGACCGTTGAGCATGGGACGAGTTATGTCTTTCTTTTCGAGGGCGAGCGTATCAAATCGTGCGCGAGAAAATCGGCTTCTTCACAGTCGCGGAACCCTGAAGTTTCGGGAGGTACGCGTCGAAGATCATGGCGACATTGCGCACAAAATGCCGTCCGCGCGGAGTCACGGCGAAGCCGTCGTCATTGATCTCGACCAACTCATCGTCAACAAATTCATCCAGACGCGTGATCTCATCGCGGAAGTAGTTCCGCGAATCGACCTTCAGTTTCGCATCAAGTTCCGCGAATGACAGCCGCATACGGCACATGATCGCCAGAATCGTCTCCTGACGAATCTTGTCGTCTTGCGACAGCGACCAACCGCGGTGCACACCGGTGCCGCTCTCATCCATGCGGCGGTAGTAGCCGCCAAGACGCGAATCATTCTGGGCGAAGCATCCGCCGATTTCTCCGATCGACGATAAGCCGAGGCCGACCATGTCGCGCGATACCGAAACCGTGTACCCCATAAAATTGCGGTGCAAACGTCCGTTGTGAATGCCCTGCGCCAATTCGTCGGTCGGCAGAGCGAAGTGATCGAAGCCGATGGGTTCATACCCGGCGGCGAGAAGGCCTTTTACGGCGATCTCGAAGAGCGCGAACTTCTCTGGTCCCTTCGGAAGCTCTGCTTCATTGATCTGCATTTGTTGCGGTTTGACCCATGGCACATGCGCATAGGAGTAGACCGCCAAACGATCCGGCTTCCACTCGGCGATCATATCCATGGTGCGCTGCCAGTCGTGCGGATTCTGCCGGGGCAGGCCATAGATCAGGTCCATGTTGATGCCGGTAAAGCCGAGGTCGCGTCCGAGAGCGTAGATCGCCTCGGTCTGTTTATCCGTCTGGTTGCGTCCAATCGCATACTGCACGTCGGGCGACAGGTCCTGCACGCCCATCGACAGGCGGTTGAAGCCCAAGCCGCGGAGGAAGTGCATCTGCTCGTGTGTCGTAACACGCGGATCGACCTCGATTGCGATCTCAGCATGGGGATCGAAAACGAATACGCTCTTCAGCTTATCCCACACTCTTTGCATCTGGGGAATCGATAGATGTGTGGGAGTGCCGCCGCCCCAGTGAAGTTGCAGCACACGGCGCTTTCCGCCGAATCGCCCCGTGATCAGATCGATTTCGCGGAACAGATAGTCGAGGTAGCGCTCGACGGTATCCTCACGTTGGGCAATGACTACATTGCAACCGCAGAAGGTACAACGGCGCTCGCAGAAAGGCAGATGCACATAGACCGACAGGCCACGGTCGCCGGCCGCGAAAGCATCGAGATGGCGATGGTAGTCGGCAACGCCAAAGTCCCCGGTCCAGACGGGGACAGTCGGATAGGACGTATACCGCGGGCCGGGACGGTCGTACTTACGCAACAAATGCGACGGTACCGACAGATACGATTGATCGCTGATAAATGAACTTACTGCCATATCGGTCTCAGATCACCCTCGGCAGGGTGTTATGAACGGTCTGTACCAAGACACGCAGACTCTCTTCCGGTGTTTCCGGCAGGATTCCATGCCCGAGATTGAAGATATGGCTCTTGTTTGTCGTGTCCATCGTTTCCATGATACGCGACGCACGGCTGATGATCATCTCCGCATCGGCAAACAACGCCAGCGGGTCGAGATTGCCTTGGATCGCCTTCGAGCGCGTAAGGTGATGCGCCGCGGCGTTCAACTCCGTGCGCCAATCAACACTGACAACATTGAAGCCCACTTCGGAAATGACATCCAGAAGGTGTGAGGCGCCATTCACATAAAGGACGACCGGCACATGGGGCTTCGCAATCCGCGAAACGATCTCGTGCAGATGCGGAAGAACCCAGTGACGATAGTCCTCAGACGACAACAGTCCGCCCCACGAGTCGAAAAGCTGGACCGCGTCGACACCGGCTTCGATCTGGGCATTCAAGTGGTCGGCAACGGCTCCCGCCAAATGCGTCATCAGCTTTTGAGCCGATTTGGGGTCCTCATGAAAAAAGCGGCGCGCGATGGCGAACTCGCGGGAGGTTGACCCCTCAACCGCATAGCAGGCCAGCGTGAACGGCGCGCCTGAGAACCCAATCAATGGAATGCGCGACGGGAGAGCATTTCGCGTCTGTCGTATCCCCTCGCTGACATACCGCAAGCCACGATCCACATCGAGTTTCTTGAGCGCTGCCAGGTCGGACGCCGAACGAATTGGCGATGCCAGCCGCGGGCCGCCGTCATCGAAGCTGACCGGCACGCCCATCGGCGGGAAGACAACAAGGATGTCGGAGAAGATGATCGCGGCATCCAGATCAAATTCCACGATCGGCGCGGTCGTGACCTGCGCAATCAATTCGGGCGTGTGGCAAACCTCCTCGAAGGCGTGCTTCTGCCTCACCGCGCGATACGACGCCTGATAACGTCCGGCCTGCCGCATGATCCAGATCGGCCGACGGCGCACCGCATGCCCATAGCAGGCGTTGAGAAAATCGCAGTCGCGCATCCCATTCAAAGAGACGGTATCCGTAGTCGAGACCCCAGTAGCCATTGCTATCGTCTTCCTGATGTCCCACTGACCAGGGTCAGCGGCACGCTTTAATCACGTCGTCCATAATCAATACGACTTCACAATAGCTTCCGCGATCACGTCCACCGCGGTCCGCAAGGATTCCGCGTCGTGCGCCGTGGAGATAAATCCCACTTCATACGCTGATGGCGCCAGATAGACTCCATGCGCCAGGGCGTAATGAAAGATTGTCTTGTATCGTTCGGCAGCCGACGGGTGGATCTGGCTCGGATTCGCCGGAGCATGACCGGAGCCGAACCAGAACCAAAAGATCGATCCAATGCGTGACATCCCGGCATCATACTTGGCCAAATCGAGACGGGTGCGCATGGCAGATTCGAACTGATCGCCCTTATGTTCGAGGCGGGCATAGACATTCTCGCGTTCAATCACTTCCAGTGTCGCCAGCCCCGCGGCCATTGCGACCGGGTTCCCGGACAGTGTCCCTGCCTGATAAACGGGGCCGAGCGGCGCCAGTTTCTGCATGATCTCTTTGCATCCGCCAAATGCTCCGACCGGTAGTCCGCCGCCAATGATCTTACCGAATGTCATCAGATCGGGCGCGAAACCGTAGAAGCCCGCCGCGCCGGAAGCCGACAGGCGGAATCCGGTGATCACTTCGTCGGAGATCAAGAGAGTGCCATGTTTGTGAGCAATATCGACGAGTCCTTGGAGGAATCCCTCTCGCGGAAGAACGAGGCCGTTGTTGGCGGCAACCGGCTCGACTATGATCGCGGCGATCTTGTCACCGTGCTGTTTGAAGATCGCTTCGACGGAGTTCAGATCATTGTAGGTCGCAACGAGAGTGCAGTCGGCAAACGCCTTTGGCACACCCGCCGATGACGGCGTGCCGAATGTCGCGAGGCCGGATCCACCCTGTACGAGCAAGTAATCCGCGTGGCCATGGTAGCATCCAGCGAACTTGACGATCAGGTCGCGTCCGGTGAATCCGCGCGCCAAGCGTATCGCCGACATCACCGCTTCGGTCCCGGATGATACAAACCGGACCATCTCGACTGGCCCGACCCATTCGACAACTTTCTCAGCGAGTAAAACCTCTTCCTCGGTCGGCGCCCCGTAGCTCGATCCCTTTCGCGCGGCGAGCTCGATCGCTTCCACCACCTGCGGGTGGGCATGTCCAAGAATCAACGGTCCCCATGACATGCAGAAATCGATGTAGGAGTAACCGTCGGCGTCGGTGATGTGGCATCCCTGTGCCGAGGCGATGAAGCGCGGCGTCCCGCCGACCGCGCCGAACGCGCGCACCGGAGAGTTGACGCCGCCGGGGATGACCTTATCGGCGCGTGATTTCAGATCTGCCGAGCTGGCAGTGGAGGCGGATGTGATCGTTGTGTCCATCTGATTTCGTAGAAGCGGCTCGCTTGCAGTGAGCGAAGCGAATCTGTGAGCCGCGCTGTCATTGACGCACTGACCAAGGTCAGTGGCACACAGAGGCATTACCTGAGCCATTTCCCTTTCAAAATATCTCTCAAGTGATACGTCACGATGATCGACACTCCCGCCCGTGTGATTGCGGTCAAGTTCTCCAAAACCAGATCGCGCTCGGTTGCCAGACCTTCGCGGACGGCCAATTTCACCATTGTATACTCACCGGAAACATTATAGGCCGCGATCGGGACATCAATCGCTGTCGCCAGATCGTGGATGACATCCAGATACGCCAGCGCCGGCTTGACCATGATGACGTCGGCGCCCTCTTCGAGATCGAGTTGTGCTTCGACGCGGGCTTCGCGCCGATTGCGCCAGTCCATCTGGTACGACTTGCGGTCGGCCTTCTGCGGGGCGGAATCGGCCGCTTCACGAAAGGGACCGTAGTAGGATGAGGCGTACTTGGCGGTGTAGGCGAGAATGCCGGTGTCGGTGTATCCCGCTCGGTCGAGCGTGTGACGAATCGCTCCGACACGTCCGTCCATCATGTCCGACGGCGCCACCCAATCGACCCCGGCCTGTGCCAAGCGCAGGGCCATCTGCGCCAGGATCGGAAGTGATCGATCATTATCGATTTCATCGCCATGCAGAATGCCGCAATGTCCCGAGTCGGTGTAGGCGCAGAGACAGACATCGGCGGAGATGAACAATTGCTCGCCGAATTCCTTTCGCAATCTCTCCACTGCTCGGACGACCGGGTTCGCATCGGAGAACGATGCTTCGGCGTTCATGCCTTTCAGGTGCGTCACTCCAAACAGCATGATTCGCTTGATGCCCAGATTCAGATCGGCGCCAACGGACTTGATGAAATTGTCGACGTTTTCTCGGTAGATGCCCGGCATGCTGGCGATCTCGACTTTGCCGATCGCGTCCTCGCCGACGAAGTACGGCTGAATCATGCCGTCGGTTGACAGGCGTGTTTCGGCAACCAGATCGCGAATGAGCGCATTGCGGCGTAAACGGCGGGGACGTCTATGTGGCGAATACTCCATCGATCACCTCAGCGGTACCTTCAAGCGAACGGTCAAACGCTTCATATACAATAGGGCATCCCAGTGAAAGTAATGCTTCACTCGTCGATGGTCCAATGGACACTGCCAATGTATCCTGCGAAAGGGGTCTTTCTGCCATAAGAAATCGCGCCGCCTGCGGGCTGGTGAATACGACCGCATCGGGATCGGGAAGTCCCCGGATGACGGATGTCATGTTGGGATGGGCGATCATGTTGTAACAGACCAAACGGTCAAACTGAATTCCAACGGCCGCCAAACCCGATTCCAGATCATCACCGGCCGCCTGCCCGCACGGGAAGAGCGCCTTGCCGATCTGCCCGCGGTTTTCCTGAACGAACTGTTCGGACAGCGACGCGGCATCGGCGACGTCAGCGACAAAATCAGCTTTCCATCCCGCCTCTTCCAACGCGCGCGCCGTCTTCTTTCCTACCGCGGCCCGACGCGTCTGCCCGGTCCAGTTGACGCCCTGGGCATCCATCAGTCGTTTGAATTCGCGCACGGTGACCTGACTGGTGAACATGACCCAGTCGTAGGACGAAAGACTCGACAAGGCGCGTTTCTGCATCTGCGGGTCGCCGGCCTCGACAGCGGCGAAGACCGGCACCGCTGTAATCGCAAAGCGATTGGCTGCGAGTGAATCTACAAATGCGATGGCGCGTTCCGGCTCACGCGTGATCCAAACTGACACGCCGCGGCGGGCGGAGACATGCCTCTGCGGCGTCCCTCTCAGATACGATACCGCGGATTGGATGATGCGCGCAGGATCAGCGCCATTGACGACGACCCGACGCGGTCGATTGGCTTGGTCTGTACCAAGGAAGGTGACCAAACGGTATCCATTCTCTGTCTTTTCCGCCGCTGTCCCCAGCGCCAGTTGGCAGCCGCCCTCGAGACGTCTTAAGACTTCACGTTCGAGATAGACAATCTCACGGAGCTCATCCGAATCCAGTTTCTCTACCACTTGGCGCGTCACCGCGTCCTTCCCGCGAATCTGCAATCCCAACGTCCCTTGTCCCGGAGCCGGCACCAGCAGGGACTCAGGGATACGGTAGACACGAAAATCATCAAGAGGCAGCTCGAGACGATCCAATCCCGCCGACGCTGCCAAGATGGCATCATACTGCCCTTCGCGGAGTTTGCGGACGCGGGTGGGAACATTGCCTCGCAACGGTTCAACAATCAAATCAGGACGCAGAAAGCGCAGTTGCGCCACGCGTCGCGCCGAGGATGTCCCCACTTTTGCTCCTGATTTGAGGCGCAAGAAACGGTCACTGGCAAATGCCTCGGGACGAATCAGGAGTAGATCACGACGGTCGGCGCGTTCGGGAACGGCGCCGAGCACGAGGCCGTCGGGCATCACAGTCTGCAAGTCTTTCAGCGAATGAACCGCCAGATCAATCTGACCGGCGAGGAGGGCGTCTTCGATTTCTTTGGTGAAGAATCCTTTGCCGGCCATCCCGGCAAGCGGCGTCTCGAGGTCCTTGTCACCGGCGGTCTTGATAATGACCAATTCGGCATCGATCCCGGCGACACGTTGCAACAAGGCCCGCACGCGGCGGGCCTGCCAAAGAGCCAATTCACTGCCGCGCGTTCCGATTTTCATAGGGCGTCTAAATCATTGCCTTCCTTGCCGAGGCAGACGCCGCTTTCGCGCATCGTGCAACGGTTCGCCGCAGGATGTTCGGGATCGTCGGCGGTGTTGCAGCGTTCTTCGACGCAATCAAATCCCGCCAGAAGCGAGCAATCTTCTCGGGTAAAGTCGGCCTGATGGGCCAGAGATTCCATCGGCAAATGGTTGGTGTATTGAACCAACTGACGAACAAAATGCGCGACCGATTCACGGTCGGTCGCCGAGAGGTGCGACAGTCGTGTCTCGAACAGACGACGCATCTGCGCCTCGGCGTAGGCCAGTCCCTCATTCAACGCCGACGCGAGCACGGGCTGGAACTCACGCTGGGCGTTCTGCATGTGGGCGCGGCCGATCGCCTGATCGATGATGCGTTCAGCAGAATCGGCGGCGCGGAAACGTTCGCGGCGGTTTTCTTCGGCCTGCGCGCGGAAGTGCG
>Ga0214473_10002991_pt1 | contig 20695 bp, 18 predicted proteins | sample RVTome_7_FD_203509 | JGI IMG/M metagenome (GOLD analysis project Ga0214473, IMG submission 203509) | Soil microbial communities from uranium-contaminated site in the Upper Colorado River Basin, Wyoming, United States - RVT98D197 | ecosystem: Environmental > Terrestrial > Soil > Contaminated >... | reverse complement strand
TTGTTGAACTAAATCCGCCGGCGGGCGGATAGACAAAAGCTTACGAGCGACCACTCACAGTTTGAGATTCCCTTTAAGCAATCAATAGCCGCAGTATTCCTTCCAGGGAGGACCATGGTGTCTCTCGGCAAAGTGGCACCATCTTTCCCCTCCCCGGAAGGAGATACTGCTATGTCACCGTTACAGCAACGGATGCTTGAGGATATGCAATTGCGAGGACTTTCGGCAAGAACCCAGCAGGCTTACGCGCGGGCCGTCTGGCAACTGGCCCAACATTACCAGCGCCGCCCAGACCAGCTCAACGATGAAGAGCTGCGCCAGTACTTTCTCTATCTGGCCAACGAGAAGAAGATTGCCCGGCCCACCGCCACGATCGCGCTCTGTGGTATCAAGTTCTTCTACGAACAAACTCTGAAACAACCCTGGCCCACACTGCGCTTTGTGCGGCCAGCACGGGAGTGGAAGTTGCCGGCGGTGCTGAGCCGCGCAGAGGTGCGCCAGATTCTGGCCGCGGTGCGCATCCCGGTCTATCGCGCCTGTCTGAAGACGATCTATGCCTGCGGGTTGCGCTTGCTGGAAGGGACGCACCTGCAAGTGCCGGATGTGGACAGTGCGCGGATGCTGTTGCACATCCACGGCAAGAGCAAGAAAGACCGCTACGTGCCGCTGCCTGAGCCGACACTACAACTATTACGCACTTACTGGCGCACGCATCGCTCACCGCTATGGTTGTTTCCAGCACCCACGCGGCACGGGCTGGCGCACAGCCTGGCGCACGATGGTGGGCCGGTGACCCGCAGTAGTCTGCAGAGTGCTTTTCGCAGAGCAGTACAACGTTGCGGAATCGCCAAGCACGCCCACGTGCACACGCTGCGTCACAGTTATGCCACCCATTTGCTGGAAGCTGGTTTCAACCTACGGGTCATTCAGGACCACCTGGGCCATCAGAGTCCGCGCACCACGGCCATCTACACGCATCTGACACGTGAGGTGCGGGCGACGCTGAGCAAGCCACTTAACCAACTTATGGAAGACCTCTGAGCTTTTAGCGGAGGTCTGACATGTTGGAGGTGGCGGATATCTTCCGCCGCCACGGTGCGGCCTATCGCGCCCAGCAGCGCCTGCTGCCCAGTCAGGAGCGGGCAATGCAGGATATCGAGGGCTGTCGTACAGCCTACTTTGGCGGCCATCTGAAACAGTGTGACCACTGTGCTGAGCTGGTCTATGCCTATCACTCCTGTCGTAATCGACACTGTCCCAAGTGTCATGGGGACCAAACGGACCGCTGGCTGGCGCAGCAGCAAACGCGTCTCTTGCCCTGTCCCTACTTTCTCGTCACCTTTACTCTGCCACAGGAGTTGCGCCCGCTGGCCTTTGCTAACCAGAAAAAAGTCTATGGCTTGCTGCTGCGTTCGGCGGCCGCCGCTTTGCAGAAACTGGCAGCCGATCCGCAATACCTCGGCGGCCGCCTGGGCTGCTTGGCGGTGCTGCACACTTGGACTCGCGCCCTGCTCTATCATCCCCACGTCCATATGCTGGTGACTGGAGGCGGTCTCTCGGCTGACGGTAAAGCGTGGCTGGCAACGAAGTACTCAGCCTTCTTAATGCCTGAAGGAGCGCTTTCTGTAATCTTCCGAGCGAAGTTCTGTGCGGCCTTGAAAAAGGCTGGCTTACTCAAGCAAGTCCCGCGCCCTGTGTGGCAGAAAGACTGGGTGGTCAATTGCAAAGCCGCGGGCCAGGGCCGTGAAGTACTCAACTATCTCGCCCGCTACGTCTTTCGCGTGGCTATTACTAACAGTCGGCTGGAACGTTTTGAGAGGGGGCAGGTGACTTTTCGCTACCGCGACAACCACAGCCAGCAACTGCACCGCGTCACGCTCTCGGCCGAGAAGTTTATCCACCGCTTCCTGCTGCATGTGCTGCCGCGCGGCTGTGCCAAGGTCAGGTACTACGGTATCTGGAGTCCCTCTTGTAGGCAGCAACTGGAGCAGGCGCGCTCGCTCTTGAGCGCGGCCACTACTACTGCCACGGTCGTCGCTTCAACGCCTCACTCGCTGCTCACTGCGTCAGCCGCGCCCGCTCGCTGTCCTTATTGTCACCTTGGCCAGTTGTTTGAGCTTCGTGTGTTGCCGCCGCAACGCAAGGTGCCTCCATGACGATCAATTCGCCACACACTCGCGCTCTTCTCAGTCCTTCGCCCCCGGCCGCTGTCCAGCTATTAACGCGGCAGTCTCTTACTCCTCTGCCTCAAACTGCCTTTCTGCGGCAACGGGAACTTTTTCGGCAAGAATGGGATGGTCTGGCTCTTATTCCTGGCTGGCCCACCCAGCGGCAACTCCCTGCTGGCAAGTAGAAGCTCTCCACCTACCTCACGCCAAAGCGCGTTGAAATTCCAAATAACGCAACTTGAGCCCGCGGATTTAGTTCAACCCAACAATTGTGTGGCGGCTCGTTGACCGCGCCTAACCTTGAACTTCATTCCCGCGCCACACTAATTCTTAATTCGTTAGGTTGCGGCGACTTGAACATCTGTGTCTCTGAACGCTTCGGGAATATCAGCGTCTCCCCACGAATGGCATTCAATCGTAAGCTCTCCGTTTTCGATGAATATGATGAAGCCGCAGGTAATACCATCTGCGCTACCGGTCACTATTGGCTCATGGCACACAACCCTTTCTTTAGGGAGGGTCGCATGTCTGACCGAAAGGAAGTAACCGCTTCCAGTATATTCGTAGCCAACGAACTCTGCCTCTCGCACAATAACCTCAAGCTGCCCGGGCGACAGGACTCCGGACGCGAGTAGTTCAAGCACCTTTGTCTCATACTCCTGGAAGATATTCATTCAGCAACCTAACGCTGCTGTTCACCGGCGGCGAGCGAACACCACACAAGCTGCGAGATAACAGGTTCTTTCGGAAGCGTGCTATCGAGCCGTCCGGTGGAACAGCTTGTAATGCCGCCCCAATATTACGGCCCTCCGGAGCTGAGAAAAATTGCAAGCGCCCAAACAAGGCTTGAACCCGCAATTACTAAGAACCCATCGTATCGAAACAACCAGCGGTCAGGGTAACGGACCAAGCGATTGAGTGCGTTCCTAACGGGAAACAAAAACACCATTAACAGCCAACCAGTGAAAATATCAGATAGTTCAATGCCGAGCATCTCTTTCGCAGATACGGATTTGAAAAATATAAATACAAGAATGATGCTAATGAAAAAGTGTCCGAGGGCTACTGGCAAGATGGTCGATACTTTTCGTTTCATAACAAGAGGAGACCGCAGGCGGCATAACTTTTTATTAGGTGAGAGAGTCTCGTGTTGCAACATGAGACTCTCTCATATAATCCCGCTGTGACGATATCTTAGGAAACTTGCCTTCGTCGTGTTGAAACACGATTTCCAAAGTTTTGCGCGAGGTTTGCTGAACGGTGTTGAACGCTTTCCTAAATTTGAATCGTAGCCAACGAGTACACCGTTTCGTTAGGAAGTGCCCGAATTGGTTCGCCGAGCCCTCATGAAAAGCCTGTAAAATCCGCAAAAAGCCCGGTGTTTTACTTGCCTAGAACTGGCACTGTATTTGCGATTTCTTGGTCGCTATGACTAACACCGAAGCTCTTCCACTGTGGCCAACGATAAAAGCTTCATCAGAAGTCGGCGCTGCCTCCGATCATGGTTTGGCGCGCAAGGCGGCGCAAGGCGACATGAACGCTTTCGAGCAACTCTACGAGCGCCACAATCGACGCGTCTATTCTTTATGCCTACGAATGACGCAGAACATTGCGGAGGCAGAAGATCTGGCTCAAGAAGTGTTCATTCAACTTCTCCGAAAAATCGGCAGCTTCCGCGGTGACTCGGCTTTTACAACCTGGCTGCACCGTCTCACAGTCAATCAGGTGTTAATGCACTTCCGCAAGAAAAGTGTCAAGTTGGAGCATACGACAGAAGAGGGAGAGACGCCGGTGCAGGTTGTGAGGGGCACCGAGAACCCGCGCTCCATGCCCGTCGTAGACCGGATAGCCTTAGACAAAGCCCTAGATCAGTTGCCGCCGGGCTACCGCAGCGTTTTTGTATTGCACGACGTAGAAGGTTACGAGCATGAAGAGATTGCGAAGATGCTAGGTGTGGCAGTTGGCACATCTAAGTCGCAGCTGCACAAAGCTCGAATGAAGTTGCGAAGCCTCCTGAAACAGCAGCGCATCGCTTAGGTTCGCTGAAGCTTACATACCTCAAAAGTCTTTCCCTGATCCTGAAGCCCGCCCGCTTTCAGCAAACCCATTCACTTAACGCCCCAACCAAAGACTCTGTTTGTCCAGGAAGCGAGAATTCTCTCGAGCTGCGGCGGCGCCTGGTCTCGTGACAAGAGGGCGTATAATGCGGGCGCCCTCAACCGAACGAAAGGTTCATACTTCCCATGAAAGCATGGACTCTAAATAAAATCGGGCCCATAACTTCGCGGCCACTTTCCTTAACTGAAAAGAACTTACCGGTAACGGGCGAGGATGGAATCTTGTTGCGAGTCAGTGCGTGCGCCGTATGCCGCACTGACCTGCATATCGTTGAGGGCGAACTTCCTACGCGACGCTCCGCGCTAATTCCCGGCCATCAAATCATTGGACGGGTGGTGGAGCGAGGGGCAAAAGTTGAAGAATTTGCCATAGGAGATCGCGCGGGTATTGCCTGGCTAAATCACACCTGCGGCGCGTGTGAGTTCTGTCTCACCCAGCGCGAAAACCTGTGTGAACGAGCAGAGTTTACCGGTTGGACGGTCGACGGTGGTTACGCCGAGTATGCTGTGGCGCGTGGTTCCTTCAGTTATCACGTGCCTGAGCGTTTTGAAGACGCCCAAGCTGCTCCACTTCTTTGCGCTGGAATAATTGGTTACCGATGCCTGCGGCTGACGACGCTTACCAAGACTGGGTGGTCGGGAGCGCGACTCGGACTATACGGCTTTGGCGCCGCAGGTCATGTCTGTATCCAACTGGCGAGAGCCCGAGGAGCGGAAGTTTACGTTTCCACGCGCGAAAAGAGACATCAAGCGTTGGCTGCCGAGTTGGGAGCAGCATGGGTTGGGGGCGCCACTGAAGAGCCGCCGGAAAAACTGGATGCTTCAATTATCTTCGCGCCGGCTGGTGAGCTTGTTCCCTCAGCCCTAAGTGCCCTTCAGAAAGGAGGAACACTAGTGCTCGGTGGCATTCACATGAGCAAAATCCCAGCATTTGATTACTCTCTTATCTATGGTGAACGAGTGATCCGTAGCGTTGCGAACAACACAAGACAGGATGGCCGAGACTTCCTTCAAGAGGCCGCCAGCATTCCGCTGAACACGCATATTCAGAAGTTTTCCTTTTACGACGCCAATGAGGCCCTAATTGCTCTCAAATCCGATGCGATTCGCGGTGCTGCCGTACTAACGATCGCTTAGGCCCCTTTGTACCCCACAGTCGCCGCCAGAGTTTGAGATTTGGTCAACCTGGTCGGAAGCCGAAAAGCGGCAACAACAACTTTTTGCCAAAAAACGGCGAAAAATTGCTGTTTTGTCGAGACTTTGCGCCTTGACTGTGATATATGAGTGTCCATTAGCTTTTCAATAAATGTCCTATTGGAGGTGTCACACCAGACCATGGCGACCAAAGCCGCGACAGGCAAGAAGCGCATGACTCAATCCGAAGTAGTCAATTATTTCGCTGAAAGAACCGGAATGAAGCGTGGTCAAGTGAAAGAGTTCTTCGAGGAACTCTCCAATCTAGCAGCCCGTGAAGTAAAGTCGAATGGCGAATTCGTACTGCCCGGGTTCGGTAAACTCGTGAAGTCAGAGAGAAAGGCTCGCGAGGGCCGCAATCCAGCGACCGGAGAGACCATTCAGATCCCGGCAAAGACAACCTTGAAGTTTAGGGTTGGCAAAGGGATGAAGGATACGGTCCTACCAAGAAAGTAGACGGTTGGGCGACCATAAGGCCCGGGAGGCGCCGCCCACTGTCCATCTTCAAAAACGGACAAATGGCGGCGCTTACGGTTCTTGTAATGGGATGTCCTTGCCCACCCAATAAGCGCTTTATATACTGAACTTACAGCGCTTTTAGTCCAGTCTCTTTCTGCCAGGCACACCTGCCAAACGTGACTGCAAAATACACTAAAAAACTGTGGATTTTTGACCCAGTTGTAGGTATAATTTGTAGTTCTACCGAGCTCCCCCATAATTCAGGTCACATCAATTAGGTGAGAAATAGCAGTGTGGCCTGAGATTCTTTGCGTTTGCAAGGAATCTGCATCCAGGACAACTGTCAGAGCATCTAATCGGCAATCAAAAAACCCGAAAACGGGTGCTGGAGGATCAAACTTAACCGTGACTTTTGATAGACACTTACCACTTGATGAGCGGATTCAGAGGATAGACCATATCCAGGCTCGTCGCTATTCTAAACTAGCGGGGCGCACGCTGGAGATTGCGACGGAGGGAATCCTACGCCATCTTCGCGCGTGCGACCGTATGGATGTAAATCCCGACACATCGGCTGTAAGAGAGATCATTGATGATGCCATCAATGGTAGACGCGTTTTCGCCGAGACCACTGAACATCCTCGTGCAGCTTAATCCCCCGCTAATGCGGGCTAAACAAAGAGATCGCCTCAATCCCGGCGATCTCTTTGTTTTGGAAGAAGGTCAAAAGCGAACGATGCCGTCAAAATACCAAAGGTTTTTCCTACGATCCCAGCAGTGCCCGTGTTAACATTCTATGCACATTTGAAGTTTGCCCCTGTAGCTCAGCGGATAGAGCATCTGCCTTGTGGGAGCCTTGATGGGGAATGTTGGGAACTCATTGAGTGGACGACCCCATATGCGGGAACGCCCTGAGAGCCTCAGGTACTCTCTGTTTGGGAGTAACAATCCTGAGGATTGGGTAATCCGCAGGAAACCTCTCGGGCGAAAGCTGCTTGAAGAGGGATCCTCAGAGACTATACGGGTCGGGACTGAGACGTCCAAGAGATAGTCCAGCCAGCAACCCCGTCTGCTAGACGGGCGGTCAGGGAAAGCCTGATGCTGGAAGCTAAGCAGAGGGCCGCAGGTTCGAGTCCTGCCGGGGGCATTGCTGATCAGTTGCTGAACCTTTCAGCTACGTGACAAAGTGTGGCGGCTATAGTTCAGTCGGTTAGAACGCTTGACTGTGGATCAAGAGGTCGAGGGTTCGAGTCCCTCTAGCCGCCCCATTCTTTATCCACCAATTCACAACAGTCGAACAGCGTGCCGGTAACCTCAGAGTTATGGCCAGGAGTAATGCATGCCTGACGAGCAGCGAGTTGCAAATAATTCTCAAACATATGTAGCCAACGCAGAGGATTTCTCTTTTGAAACGCTTGAGCAGAACAATGGTCAAGCAACTGTGGTTCGCTTCCGTCTGGAAGACCCTGGCTACCACGCAGGCGACGTTCTAGTGGTTCTTTCCGGTAGTGAGGTCCATTTTCACGGTATGATCGGCAGTATTGCCGACGGCTGGGCTACCGCCAGCGATCGTCGCGGATCATTACTTCCCGCAACTCTTCACTGAAACTCCAAAGCCGACGTCTCAGCGAATGTATCCGCCGGGATGATCCACCTCTACCCCCGGTGTCGAAGACCGTACTTCGACCTTGTGAAAGCCCTTATTTAAGTGGGTTGATAGATAGGTAAGGGCAATCTGTCGATCGAGCGCCGAATTGAGGGAGGTAATGAACGGATCAAAACTGACTGGGGCGCCACTACCCTGAAAAAAGGCCCGACCGCCGGTTTCATCAGAGAGGCGCTGCAGTGAGCTCTGAGCGTTCCCAACCAGCAATAGATCATTTCCCAGGGCTACAGTTGGAGCATAGAAGGAGTAGATAGCCACACTTTTCCGTTGGGCCTCATTGATTGCCCTTTGTAGGTCCAAGCTCTGCGAGGCGGAGCTTGAGTCAACTCCTCTGGATGTGTCCAGCCCATCTGAAATCAATAGAATGGCGCGACGCCCGGAAGGCTGCGATTCAAACCGTTTTAGACCCTCAATAACTTCGACGTAGGGATTATAGGGGGCTGCGCTCGCGAATCCGACCGGTGGTCGCAAAGCCTTGCTCGCCTTCTCCAAGTCGGTCGTAAACTTCTGTCTTACCTGAAGCGTGCCTGTTCTCAGATAGCCTACCAGCACCCGAGAACCGCGCGGCAACCCATTTATGAATCTCGCCAGTGATTTGATTTCATTGGAAATCGATGAAACCACGTCGTCCTGGATCAGAACCGCTAGCGTGACTGGGCTGCTGGTACCCATTGCCCGAATCGACAATATCGTCTGGGGCTCACCATCTTCGCTGACCACGAGGTCAACCATCTGCACTTCCGGTTCAGGGTCGGTCCCCTTCACGTGGACGCTAACAGGAATCGTCATGGGCCTGGCGGTGTTGCGGGAATTCTCGGCCGAAATAGTGCGGGATTGTGCAAACACTGAGTCAACACCGATTGCCGAGGCAGCGAGAGCAATGAAGACTAACCACTTGCTCATCATTTTTATTCCTTTCTCAGTCCAATTGACGGGTTGAGGCATTATACAGCTTGGATCGTGGGTTCGCAGACCACCGAATGAAAATTCAACTCGGCTGGAAAGGCCGTCCATCAACAGTTAAGATCATGAGTTCGGTAAAGAGAGTCCCTTTATGCACTCCCTCGAGAACGCATGAATTACCGATAATTAGATGAATTTGCCCACGAAAACAGAATTCGGAAAGCTCACCCGAGGAGATCAGAGACTGGCGCGCATGTTCCAATGGGTGCCGTGGGTATCCGTGGCGTTGGTAACGTTACCAATGCCGCTGGTGTTCTTGGCCCTCTTTCTTGCCTCTACGACGACTGAGTCCGCAGCTGTATATTTCGCGCTTGGATTGGTTTCATTGGGAATCGGAGCAGTAATTGGAATAGTAATCGCTGTCTATATGTTGCTTTGGAAACGCCGTTGGTTGGCCAAACTTCGGGATCGGCTTGCCGCCGACGGCATTACGGCCGCCGAATTGCCGTGGTTTGAATCGGAGCTGTCTTCTGCCGAGCGGGAAAGTTTGTCACAACTCAACCAAAGTAATTCCCTGCTTGCGGACGCTTATTGTGAAACGCTGGCTTCGCGCCTGACTGCAAGCAGGCTTATGGCAAGAGCCAAAAGCGAGTTGCTGAAGCTTGAGCGGCGCCAAAACAGGGCTCAGGAAATTTCGGGAGCGGACGCGACCGCTTTGATTCAGGAGCTTAATGACGACCGAAGCCAAATGGAAATAATGATGGCTGAGGCTTCTTCGAGACTAGCGGAAGCGCAAACCCGGCTACAAAACATTGAGGCGGCGGCTAGCAGAAACCTTACTCAAACCGAGACAGCCTCCATGCTCCGACGATTGACTTCGGCACAAGAATATTTGCCGTTATCACTTGAGATGGCACGTGCGGAGGGCGAAACCTTTGATGGCGTAGCGGAGTCTCCAAGTGAGAATCGGTCTCAGGCTGAATGATAGCGCTGTGCCTTGGAACTAAAGCTCTTCAGGCAATAAACACCCGCTTCAACACGAAGCGCAAACCCTTCATCAACTAATGCCCAATATCCTAGCCCAGCCTCGGCTCTGGATAGTCCCGTTACCCGCGACAGCTCGCCCCGGGCGGTCATGCCAGCACCGTAGAGGTAAGCGCGGGCCACCTCGGCCAGCGCTTCATCCCGGCTGACGACCTTCTTAAGCTCATCAGCAAACCTACTCTCCACTATGGACCAAATGTAGGTGAAAGTTGGCTCGTAGAGCGCCTGGGAAGGCACAATTTTAAACCGCTTCTGCAACTCGTCAAGCGCTCTATTGAAGTGGAGGCGGTCTTTTATACCCCCGGCTTTGCGCAGGTCTGGACTGGCCATCTCCCACTCCTGACGCAGTATTTTCAGCAATCTCCGTGCATCAGCCGATAATGTCTGTGATTCCTCCTCGCGAGAGAGTCCCCACAACGCTGCAAAGTGAGGCACCAATCGACGGGCAACAAAGGTCGCATGGCCTCTGACGAGTTTTCCGTAGTAAACCTTCCCATTCATCATCACCTGATCCTTGATGTTCCAAGCCAAACTACTCTCAGGATCCTTTTGGACGTTGCGTGGCATGTGGGCGTCTCGGCGCCCGCAAACCGCAATATATAGAGACGGACCGGGGCGGCGCACGTCAGTAAGCGCGGCGCAAAATCCTACTGAGTCAATAAACTGCTCCGCCATAAAGGCATTCTCAATCCGAAGGTCTGGCGCGCGACGCCACATTTGGTCCCGATACTCCTCTACCTTCTCCGAAAGCTCGACTTCCCTTTTCACTCGTTAGTGCTCCCTTCAATCTGACTCTCACCCTTTCAGAATGACCGCAGCCAGTCAGCTTGCGCGAACGTTCGTTCCAACGAGAGAGCCAAAGTTCTCCAATAAACTCAAGCACTTAGTATAGACGGTTGTCCTGGTACGGCTAATGCACTGTCAACGGCCGGACAAAGGTGTCCCGATTTGTTGTTACCCGATTGAAGGATTGATGATGAACAAGAAACAAAAACGATATGCCTCGGTGCTAGCCTCTTTCTCTCTAGCAGCAGCCCTTGTAAGCGGCATTCTAATCACTGACAAGGCGGGTGCTGCCAGCACTTATACATCGGATAAAATCGCCGCCGATCTGCGCGATAAGATCATGCGTTCGCCCGGCAGCGACCGCGTTAACGTGCTGATCCAATCGAGTAGTCGATGGTCTCGCACTCTCAATGATGCCGTAACCAGCAACAACGGGACAATCACCCGCTCTTTCTCGAACTTCCAAATGAGGGCGAGTAATTTGCCACTTTCCGCTGTCCAGAATCTGGCGTCCCGCAGCGATACGAAATTCTTTTCGTTGGATAGTGAGTTAAGGCCCCAAGGTCATATTTCCAACACTACAGGCGCCGATAATGTGCGGGCACAACAAACTTCCGCCGGTACATCCTACACACTTGATGGATCCGGGATCGGCATTGCGATTCTTGACTCCGGAATCGACGGCAAGCATGCATCTTTCGGCGACTCCACCAATACTTCCAGGATCGTCGCGAACGTAGACTTCACCGGTGAAAACCGGACGGATGATCCTTACGGGCATGGCACGCATGTCGCTTCAGCGGCCGCAGGAAATGATTTCGTTTCTCAGGGCGCCTATGTTGGTACTGCTCCTAATGCCAAACTCATCAATCTGCGCGTGCTCAACTCCCAGGGAATGGGAACTGTCTCAGGCCTAATCGCCGCTCTCGATTGGGTATTGATTAACAGATCGACGTACAACGTCCGCGTCGTCAACCTAAGCCTGGGAACAAATGCCGTCGCCTCTTACCTCGACGATCCATTGTGCGTCGCGGTTCGCAGGCTGGTTGACGCGGGCGTAGCTGTAGTAGCCGCTGCCGGAAACGAGGGCAAAGATCAGAACGGAAATAAGGTCTACGGACAAATTCACTCTCCGGGGATTGAGCCCTCGGCCATCACGGTTGGGGCATCGAACACCTATGGATCCGACACGCGCGTTGACGATACCGTGACTACCTTTAGCTCACGAGGTCCGACTCGTGGCTACAGAACCGATTCACTCGGTGTAAAACACTACGACAATTTGATCAAGCCAGACGTCGTGGCTCCGGGAAACAAGATAATCGACGCGGAAGCAGCTGACAATTACCTCGTGACCAATTTCCCCTCTCTGGACGCTGAGATTAGCAGCGCGGCCACCAAAGAGCAGATGTACTTAAATGGAACCTCGATGGCAAGTCCAGTAGCTGCGGGAACAGCGGCCCTCATGTTCCAGGCTAATCCGAGTCTCACTCCCAATATTGTGAAGGCCCTCATGATGTATTCAGCCCAGCAATTGCCAGGCTTCAATACGTTGGAGCAGGGCTCGGGACAGGTGAACATCGATGGTGCAATTGCCCTGGCCAAGCTTGTCCGTTCGGACCTTTCCTCAAGCACAACGTTGGGATCACAGCTGTTGACGGCAGCCGTGCCAGTTCCTGAGTCCTCGATTGCCGGGTATAAGTTTACCTGGTCACAGGGAATCATTCTGGGCCAGACTTTTGCGACCGGCGAGTCCCTCATCAGCCAGTATCAGACCATTTATGGACTTGGGGTTTTGCTCTCTGACGGTACAACACTTAGCAGCTCTGGCGTGCTCCTCTCCGACGCTACCAAGCTCACCAGTGGCGTCCTGCTCTCGGATAATATACTGGTCAGTGCAGGCGTATTGTTAAGCGATGGAACGACCTTCTGCCGAACTGGAGTCCTCCTCGGAGACGGTGTCTTGCTGTCTGACGGCGTTCTGCTCTCAGATGGTGTTTTGCTAAGCGATGGCGTGCTTCTTTCGGACGGTGTACTGCTATCCGATGGAACAACGATGGCGCAGAGCATCATAGCCACTGGTGACAACACTTCCAGCATGTTGCGCGTCCTTGACGAGATTCTGAATGCTCCCAGTAACCTCACGGCAAGCGGCTATTCGACCACACAGATCAACCTGTCCTGGCGGGATAACTCCACCAATGAGTCTGGCTTCTCTATCGAGAGATCAACTAACGGGACGACGTTCACTCAGATCGCCAAGGTCGGAGCCGGCGTCAAGAGCTATTCGAGCACCGGGCTGTTAAAAGCTACAAAGTACTACTACCGAGTAAGGGCGTATAACAATGCCTCTAATTCCAGCTACTCAAACACCGCAAGTACCACTACCAAAACCAAATAGAGCAGCCGCAATTCTCCCCGAAGGCCGCCGATCGACCCGATTGGCGGCCTTTCGGCATAAGCTTTAACTGGACACGATGGGCCACGCATTGTATGCTGGCCAAGGCCGAGTTGGCATCAATCCGCTTAGGCATTCTCAGGACAAATCAGTACCTAAAATCTCACCACACGCCGTTTTTACGATCCTGTTTCTTGCCACCCACATAGCCATAGGTTCTTAATGGCCAGTCAAAAATCTACAAAAGCATATCAGTGGGCGGTAATCTTGCTCGGTGGTTTGGTTTGTCTGTTGTCATTCAAAGGCATCATTGTCACAAAGATCGACCTCAGATTTCTTTTTTTGACATTAGCCACGCTGGCCATCGGCTCCAGAATCACTATCCCAATTCCCGGAGTAAGAGGACTGATCTCTGTCTCCGATACGTTTATTTTTCTGGCTATCTTGCTTTTCGGCCGGGAAGCAGCTGTATTGCTGGCTGCTGCGGAAGGGCTTTGTTCCTCGATTCGATTTAGCAGAAAATCAATCACCATTCTGTTTAATTCTTCAGTAATGGCTTGCTCGACCTGGCTCGCTGTTACCGTAGTTCAGCACTTGGTGGGGTTAACACCGCTTCATGGAGCTTATTCGCCTAATCTCATAATCAGCCTATCGCTGCTTGCTTGCATGCAGTACGCGAGCAATTCGGGAATTGTTGCCGTATGCGCCGCCTTGAGAACCGGGCAACCGCTTTGGAAGACGTGGACCGAAGGGTTTCTGTGGACATCACTAACGTATTTCGCGGGAGCCTTTGCAGCAGGCATAATCAGCCAGCTAATTGCCAGTTATGGCTTTTATGCTTTGATAGCCACAATTCCTATCATCCTGGTGATCTATCTAACCTACACCACTTACCTGAAGAACATAGAAACCTCAAAATCCCAGGCCGAACAGGCCGAACGTCATGTTGCGGCCCTGCGAGAGAGTGAAGAACGATTTCGCAGTGCTTTTGATCATGCGGCCGGCATGGCCCTTGTGGCCCCGAACGGACGTTGGATTCAGGTAAATAAGTCGCTCTGCGAGATACTGGGTTATTCCGAAGAGGAGCTTCTAACCCGTGACTTTCAGTCAATAACCCACCGCGACGACCTCAATAACATTCTTCAGCAGCTTCGCAAGCTGCGAGAGCAGGCTGTCAGCTCATTTCAGATCGAGCAAAGATTTGTTCACAAGAGCGGCGACTTCAAGTGGGTGTTGTTGAGCGCCACCGCAGTCAAGGAGCTGCAATCAAATTCTCCGAACCTGATTTTTCAGATTCAGGACATCACTGATCGGAAACGAGCAGAGCAAACCCTCGTATACAACGCTTTTCACGATGCGCTCACCGGTTTGCCTAACCGCCTGCTGTTCATGGACCACCTGAAACAATCCGTGGAAAGAGGCAAGCGCAAGCACCATAGTCCATTTGCTGTGCTGTTCCTCGATTTCGACCGCTTCAAGCTAATAAACGACAGCCTCGGGCATATGGCCGGCGATCAACTGCTGGTTGACATTGCCGGAAGACTAAGGGCCGCCGTGCGTCCTGGGGATACGGTCGCACGAATGGGTGGGGACGAATTCACCATATTGCTGGACGATCTCAATTCTGCGACTGAAGCCGAGATTGTCGCCTCGCGACTCCTCCGGAATCTCTCGCAGCCGTTTGAGCTGAAAGGCCGTGAGGTTTTCATCAGCGCGAGCATTGGGATTGCACTCAGCACGTTGGGGTATCGCCAAGCCGAGGATGTGCTGCGTGACGCTGATACCGCAATGTACCGGGCGAAGACATTAGGCAAGGCACGGTATGAGGTGTTTGATAAGACAATGCACCTCAATGCTGTAAACCAACTACATTTGGAAACGGATCTTTGGCGGGCGATCGAGAGGAAAGAACTTACGCTTGATTATCAACCAATTGTCTCGTTTCAAAACGCAAGGATCGCAGGTTTCGAAGCCTTATTGCGCTGGCAGCATCCGGCGAGAGGTATTGTGTCGCCACCAGAGTTCATTTCTGTTGCCGAAGAGACAGGCTTAATTGTCCCGATCGGAGAATGGGTGATTAAAGAGGCGTGCCGGCAGATTCAATGCTGGCAGAAACTGAGCCCTCAAACTCCACCGCTCTACGTGAGCGTGAATCTATCTGCAAAACAGTTCATGCAGCAGAATCTTCCAAAGGTTATCCGGCTTGTGCTGGAGCACGAAGGTTGCCTTCCAAACAGTCTAAAGGTCGAGATCACCGAGAGCATGGTCATGCACAATGTAGATGCAGCTGCCAAAACGCTTCAAGATTTGTGCGAGATGGGAATTGAGATTAGCCTCGACGATTTCGGCACCGGCTATTCGTCTCTAAGCTACCTTCACCGATTTCCGCTCTCCATGCTCAAGGTGGATCGCTCATTCGTCAGCTCGATGACCGAGAATGCGGAAAACCTGGAGATCATACGCACAATCGTCGCGTTAGCTAGAAATCTGAAAATGGGAGTCATAGCCGAAGGCGTCGAAACTCTGGATCAGTTTACTCAATTGCAGGCGCTCAACTGTGATTACGGCCAAGGCTATTACTTCTCCCAGGCTCTAAATGCCTTCAATGCAACCAGACTCCTCTCAATGGGCAATTTGCCGGAAACAGCCTCACTCCCCGCTGAAGCTATCATCAATTACGACAACATCTCAGTGGCCTGAGCGGTAGGTCCTACTCTCTCAACAACTCTCCCATATTCACGTTCAAAATGACGTGCCTGGTCTCTCACTTTGACCGGCCTGCGTGGGTTGTCACCTTTCTCTGATCCCCGCGGCCATCCGGTAAGTGTCCTATTTCCAGCACTTACTGGAACCACATTCCCTGGCACGTTCATTGCTCAGAGGGTCGTGGCGGCTCTTGTAAGCCCGCGCCCGTAATTCGATAGGATCTTTTGTCAACTACCATGATCGCAAACAACACAATTGCCTGTTTACCCGATTGCTACGTTTCCGCAAATGCGGACCGAAATCAATTTAATGATGAAGCACCGGAATCAAAATCCTCGATTGCACGTCTTAGAATTGAGGATCTGGTGACTCGCATTGAAAAGCCGCCCGTTCGAGCAATCGTTGATTCTGTCTTCCAGGATTTGCTGAGACTACTGGAGTGCCTGGATCTCATTCAAAATCATGTCCGGCAAGTAGACAAGGCCGGCGAAACACTAACGCTCTTTCATTTGATTCACTCGGAGGCCGAGGCGCTTATCTCGAGCGTAAAAGCAGAAGCACTGGCGGCCGAACAAATAGATGGAGTCCTCGCTGAGACCCTTGATGGAATCTCCTTTGCGGTCGAGCATGACTTGAAGCGAGTTTTCGACTCCTCACACGAGAGCCTGTCTTCCGACGATAGGCAGCACCTCTTGATTGGCAAACTCGTGCGAAGCTATGACTTGCTAACCAACTGCCTACAACAGTCGACCGTTACCCTTGCCGCCGTTTTTGACAGCTCCTTTCTCGATTTCAAGCTGTTCAATGATACTGATGAGAGGTTGAGGGAATCTCTGCAGCTGTGTGCTGATCTTTCGGAATTGCTCCGTTGCGTCGAATACGCCGAGCGGAACGTCGATGACGATATTTATACGCGACTTCTTTTAGCACTGAATAGATTCCAGTCTGACAGTCTGCAGTATTTGATGTACTCCGATTGGCCAGAATTCGAGGGTTTCTGCAACAGGATAGAAAGCTCCTCAACAAATCGGCCAAACGTTCCCGCCCTGCTCCACCAATTCCATTGCTACCTCGAAACCCTTATGGGCCAGGTTAAAATGAGAGCCGTCTTTGCGGAGTCGTCCGGGCTAATGGGTTCCTGCGCACTCGAAAGCGGATTTTTGAGCGGAACTGCAAACGCAAGCGATAGCGGTCGCCCCTACCTTATCGATTTTGACAACGGCAGAGCGCGAGCATTTGAGTCCACTGGAATTTCATCCTACGACGTAGCGATCGCGGCGCTTGCGTAACCCCCAAACCTTTTGCCCAGTTTGCCCCCGTCTTACCCACTCGAAATCATATCCCAGGGCCTCGCTCTCTTGTGGATGCAACGGTAGAGAAGTCAAAACTCGGTACGCACAAATGTCCGTAGCATCACTGATGGAATCTGTTATGACCCAGTCGCAGTACCTGCCTGCGGCCGAGATAGAGGTGTGTGTGGAACCATTGATAGAGCAGGCTCGCAACGAAGTCCTGGCATTCCTCGAAGAGAGACCGATTCACACGGTGTGCATGATTGGGTTCATACGCGACAATGGTCTCGAGAGTTCACACAATCGCGGTACTTTCTACGGCTGCCGTAATTCAGAAGGGCGTCTTGAGGGTGTGGCATTGATAGGTCACGCGACACTGGTTGAGGCACGTACCGCACGCGCAATGCAGGAGTTTGCTCGAACTGCTCAGATAGCCACTGGTACTCAGCTAATTCTGGGCGAGCATGAGAAAGTCGAGCAGTTCTGGAATTTCTATGCGGATCAGGGCGAAGACATGCGGCTGATCTGTCACGAACTGCTCTTCGAACTCAAGCACGCGCCCAACACCGCCGAAACTTCTGACGTATTGCGGCTAGCTACCCTCGACGATCTGGCCCTAATCGTTCCCATTCACGCACAACTCGCCTTTGCCGAGAGCGGACGTAATCCACTTGAACAGGATCCAGTTGGCTTTCAGTCTCGCTGCGCCCGGCGCATCGAAAAGGGGCGCGTCTGGGTCGCGGTTCAGGATGGTAAGTTGCTATTTAAGGCAGACGTTCAAGCTGATACTCCGGATGTCATCTATCTTGAAGGTATATATGTTGATCCTCTGGAGCGCGGCAAAGGCATGGGCCGTCGCTGCCTTACCGAGATGTCCCAGCGCCTTCTCACTCGAGCAAAATCAATATGCGTGCTCGTCAACGAGGCAAATACTCGTGCGCAGTCATTCTATCGTCTTTGCAATTTCAAGTTACGGGACCACTACTACACAATCTTTTTGCAAAAGCCGTTAGCGCCTCAGCCAGCACACATCTGAGAAAGCGTCTGACTGCTGCACTCATCAATTTACTTGCGAGATCATGACTTCAGCCGAAAACAAGCAATGGTTCTTGAAGGGCTACATGAATATCATTGTTGGCTGTGGGGGACTCTTTTTTCTGATCTCAACTTTGAAAATCGATTCAAGCAGGATCGATCTTCTGTTAGCTGCAATTCTCGCCATTACAGTCGTTGTTTCGAGATTCAGCATCTCAATGCCTGCGTTCAGGTCGCAGATCTCCGTCTCCGACACATTCATCTTTCTCACACTTCTCCTCTACGGGGGCGAGATTGCTACCCTCCTGGCGGCTACCGAAGCATTTCTCTCATCACTTCGATTTAGCAAGAAAGCTTCTACCATCCTGTTCAACGCGAGTTGTGCGGCCTGCTCCACATTTCTGACTGCTGCGATACTCAATGGCCTGGTAGGCAATGGTGTAGCAATTCATCTAAACCCCGTTTCGCCGCGCTTCATTATGGCCCTCTCCGTAATGGCGCTGGCGCAATATGCATTTAATTCCGGCATCGTTGCGATCTGTGGCGCTCTAAGAGCGGGTGAGCCCATTTGGTCAACGTGGAGGAAACATTATCTATGGACTTCGATCACCTACTTCGCTGGCGCATCGGCAGCGGGGTTAATTGCGAAGCTGGTGGTGGCAATCGGCTCCTATTTGCTTATTGTTACAACACCGATTGTGGCAATTGTTTTCTTCACCTACAAGACGTACCTGAAGAATGTCGAATCGTCGATTGCTCAGGCGAAGCAAGCGGAGAGACACGTAGAAGAACTCTCGCATTACATTACCGAGCAGGAGCGCATTAGAGAGCAGTTCTCTCAAGTGGAAAAGCTGTCCGCGCTGGGCGAGTTAGCTTCCGGTGTCGCGCATGATTTTAATAATACGCTGGCCGGCATACTCGGGCGTGCTCAGCTGTTGCTGCGCACCGATGACCCGGAAAAAATTCGCCGCGGTCTGGGTATCATCATCAAGGCCGCCGAAGATGGGGCCAAGACGGTCCGGAGAATTCAAGACTTCGCACGTCAACGGCGCGATCATGATTTCCAGCCCGTATCTGTATATCAACTCCTGCTCGATGTGAGTGAGATCACCAGACCGCGTTGGAAAGATCAGGCAGAGGCCACCAATATCCAAATTGGGCTTAATCTACAGATTAATTCCAAGTCGAGTATTCTCGGCGATGAATCTGAGTTGCGCGAAGTCCTTGTAAACATGGTTTTCAATGCGGTCGACGCCATGGCAGAAGGCGGCCAACTTACGCTTGCAGCTGAAGACCTCGACGGCTCTGTTGTAATTACCGTCGCCGATACAGGTGCGGGTATGACCTCGGACGTGCGCTCGCGCATTTTCGACCCATTCTTTACCACCAAGGGCAAGGCTGGCATGGGACTTGGCCTGGCGGTCAGCTTCGGAATTATCCGCCGGCATGAGGGTGGTATCGAGGTAGACTCCGAACTGGGCCAAGGGTCACGGTTCCGCATTATCCTGCCAAGGGCCGCGGACGCCGAACAGACGTACGTGGCAAGCCAGGACATGCAATCAACCGCGACGCAGCAAGGCACGTCAATTAGTCAACCAGCCGATTCGAATCAACCTGGCATGCTGGTCGTCGACGACGAACAGTGCGTTCGCGATCTACTAAGAGACATTCTTGAGAGTTGTGGCTGGCGCGTGGTTACAGCGGCCAGCGGCCGCGAGGCTTTGGCCTTCTTTGACGGTGGAAAATTCGATGGGGTTTTCACTGACGTTGGGATGCCCGGCATGACCGGCTGGGAACTGGCGCAAGCCATACGGACACGCGACGCTAACATTCCCATCGCTGTGATTACCGGTTGGGGAGAGGCGGTTGGGTCCGACGAACAGAAAGCCGCCAATGTTAACTGGGTCATTCCAAAACCCTTTTCGGCGGAAAGAATATTTGAGCTGACTGCTGAGATTTTAAGCAGAAGCGCAGCCGCAAAACGCGCGACCTTTTCGGTCGTAGCCGCGTGATCCGAAGCACGGGCGGCTGGTCACACTATGTTCCAGTCGGTATCTCGTTGAGATTCGGCGAGCTGTTTCGCTCGGTATTCGAGAGCGGCCACAATGCTCTTCTCTACAACTTCCAGTTGAAAAGGCTTCAGCAGATAGTTGAAGGCTCCCAACCTCATCAAACCCTCAGCATGGTCTCGGTCGCTGATTCCGGAGATGATTATTACCGGAGTGGCGGGGTATTTCTGCCGGACATGAACGAGGAGCTCGAGACCACTCAATCCCGGCATCGATATATCGGTAAGCACCACGTCATAACGCTCCGCTTCCAGCCAGGCCACCGCCTCTTCGGCAGTCTTGGCTGTGTGGCAAGAGTAGTTTTCTGAAACAAGTTCGTAGAGAGTGTCACGAATGATGTCATCGTCGTCGACCACCAGAATAAGGGGCATGCACTGTCCTCCATCTTCATCGGTACCCTCGATCACCCGCGCTTTTCATAGGTATCAACCTCCTCCGACGGAATGATAGCACAACAAAAAGTGAGTAAGGCTCTATACGGGATCTGACCTGTCGTTGCCTGGTCTGTGCTATCCTCCTCAATGAGGTTGGCTATTATGAGTTCGTCAGATTCTGTAGCTGTAGTGCACTTTGCGGGCAACGATCTCTTTATCGGAATTACGCCTTCTGGTCATGCATTGACTGTCGATGTGAATAGGTCACGTAATTCCGCGCCCAGCCCGATGGAGTTGGTCCTGGTGGCTTTAGCATCCTGCACTGCCGTCGACGTGATCGGGATTTTGCAGAAAAAGCGAGAGCGCGTCACAAACTATCAAGTTGAAGTTCGGGGCGAGCGCCGCGATGAACATCCCCGGAGTTACAAAAGGATGGAAGTGCGCCACATCATAACTGGCCACGGAATCTCCGCAAAGGCGGTAG
>Ga0214473_10002990_pt1 | contig 20696 bp, 38 predicted proteins | sample RVTome_7_FD_203509 | JGI IMG/M metagenome (GOLD analysis project Ga0214473, IMG submission 203509) | Soil microbial communities from uranium-contaminated site in the Upper Colorado River Basin, Wyoming, United States - RVT98D197 | ecosystem: Environmental > Terrestrial > Soil > Contaminated >... | reverse complement strand
AAGGCACCGCCAGCGAAGCCCGTCCGCAAGCCGAAGGCACCGCCAGCGAAGCCCGTCCGCAAGCCGAAGGCACCGCCAGCGTCCGCGAAGAAGCGCCCCGCGAAGGTACGGCCGCCTTCCAAGAAGCGCCCGAAGGGTGCAAGCGTTCTCGAGCGTGCCCTCAGGGCCACCCAGGGCAACGTCGCGGAGCTGGCGAAGCGCCTGCTCGTTAAGCCCGCGACCGCGCGTCGCTGGCTCGATGAAGGCGTTTCAACCCCTGGGAGCATCAAACTCAAAGCGTTCTTCGAGGTTGAACGCGAGAAGAAGGAACATCGGAAGGGCGACCGCCGGGCGTTCGAGCTCCTCATGCGCATGGCCGAGGAGGAGGGGAAGATCAAAAGGTACCGCACCCATGAGGGCGTGCGGGCCGGGCCGAAGACGAGCGGGTACAAGTGGGTACAAGCCTGGGGAGCGAGGCTCACGTCCGACTCGATGTTCGAGATCCTCGAGTGGTTCCGGTCGCATGAAGGGCGGTGGCCGAAGTGGCATGCCGTGGTGATTGCCGCAGCGTTCGGACCGGGCGAGCTCCCCGGCTCCCCGCCGCCGAAGCTCTACCAGTTCGATCACCCGCGCGCCGGGGAGTTCGTTTACGAGACCATCTTTCAGAGCTCGGTGCGTTCGACGCTCGGGGCAGCGCTGAAAGAACTCGAGGGGGAATTCGAGAAGTCACTCGATGAAGATCTCATCGTCTGGGTGCATACGCTTTCGCTCGCGAACTTTCGTTGGCGAACGAAGCGTCAGCGCCTCGACTGGGAGAATCTACAACGCCGGAGAAGAAGTCATGGTCGAAAACGCTGAGTCTGCCGAAACCGCCGAAGTCACGGCTTCAGACATCTTGCATGCGCTTTGCTATCGAGCCGTCGAAGATCCCAAGGCGTTCAACGCGGACACGGTCAAGGAAACACTCGACGCGCTCGGGTTTGGCAGCATTTGGGAGCAGGCGCAAGAACAGGTCCTCATGAGCTCGTTTGGCGATGCGGAAGATGCGCGCATCGAAGAGGAGTTCGGGGCGAACGATGGTGCCGAGGGCAATGTGGAGGCAATCGATGACTCGACCGAAGGCTGAGCAGGTGGAGCTTTTCAGACGTGTTCTATGCTCTGCACAGCAGAGAGCTCGGGAGGCTCTTCATTGTTGCGTCCTGGAGGCTGTGATGCTCGAAGTGGTGCCGGATGACAAGGTGGGCAACTTCATTTTGGGTCATCTCATGACGTTTCTGGATGGTTACGAATTGGGGTTCAAGGCAGCCATGCCTGGCGTTCCCAAGTTTCCAGCTTCCGAGTAGCAGACGGCATGGCAGCTCTCGAGAAAGCCGAGTACCTCACCCCCCTCACGGGGGACCCGAAGCGCAAGCGTTTCGTGGTGCTCGATCTTGAAAGCAAAGACGGGGACAGTCAGAAACGTGGCTTTACCAGGCCCTTCATGGCCGGGTTCTTCAACGGGACGACCTACACCCCGTTCTTCGACTCGTCGCGCGATGGCTGGTGGCAGGAACGCTACTGGCGCGAAGGGGGTTGCATCGACCGTCTCATGACCACCCTTCTCGTGCGCGAGTACGCGGGGACGCACATCTACGCGCACAACGCCGGGAAATTCGACTACCTCTTCCTTCTGCCCTGGCTCATGGTCATCGGCCGTAAGCGCGGCTTCCGCTTCAAGATCATCCCCGTAGCGTCCGCCATCCAGGTCCTGGACGTCTGGCACATGTCCGCTCCGTACCGCGTGTGGCGTTTTCTCGACAGCTACCGCCTCATTCCCATCGCACTCGACAAGGCCGCCAAGGCTTTCAAGCTCCAAGGGAAGAAGAAGCACGATCTCGACTTGCCCGAGACCGATCCGAGCTGGAAAGACTACAATCAGCAGGATTGTGTCGAGCTCTACCGGGTGCTCGAGCAGTTCCACCACTACATCGAGAATGTGCTCTGCGGCGAGGTGGGCATCACGGCTCCGTCGACCAGCATGAAGCTCTTTCGACGGCGCTACTTGAAGCACGAGCTCTACCGGGCACGCTCGACGCACGCCTTCGTGCGGGAGGGGTATTACGGCGGGAGAGTCGAGTCGTTCGAAGCCGAGGGATGGGATCTCTCCTACTTCGACATCAACTCGAGCTATCCTTTCGCCATGCTCTCGGAAATGCCGGTGGGGGAAGCGGTCGAATGGAAGGGCAAGCCCCCGAGCCGCATCACCGACAGTCGGATCGGTTTCGTGCGCGCCAACGTGTTCGTGCCGCCCGCCATCGACCCGCCCCCGCTTCCGGTGCGGGGCCGGAAAGAAGATGGGATCCCCGACGGCAAGCTCATCTTTCCGGTGGGGAAGCTTCACGGTGTCTGGGAGATGAGCGAGCTCGAGATGGCGCTCGAGCAGGGTGCGCGGGTGACCGGGTGGTTCGAGAGCGTTTGGTATGAGCCTCAGGAGATTTTCGCTGACTTCGTCCGCGACCTCTACCAGTACCGCGACACCTCCCGGCCCGACTACGACGAGGGTCTGGCGCAGGTCGTGAAGATCCTCCTGAACTCGCTCTACGGGAAGTTCGGGATGCGTACGATCCGCCGCAAGCTCTACTTGTGGGATGACCCGAACCTGCCGCCGAACGCGAAGCCCGCCTCGAACGAACCCGAATGCCCGGTCTGGTACGCTGAAGAAGAGAGCGATGCTCCCTACGTCATGCCGCAGGTCTCGGCGCGCGTGACGGCGCTCGCTCGCGTGAACCTCTACCGGCACATGCTCGCGGCCAGGAAGCACGGCGGCCGGGTGTATTACGTGGACACCGACAGCATCATCACCGATGTGCGGCTACCGACATCCACGAAGCTCGGTGACTTGAAGGACGAGATCCCCGAGCACAGCGGGCGCCTCCATGGGCGGTTCTACGGACCGAAGCTCTACGTTCTCACGGCCGAGGACTACGTCCGGGTCAAGGCCAAGGGCATCGAGCAGCGGAAGAAGACCGACGACGAGCCTCAGAAGGACGTCGTCATCCGCGCGCGGGAGACGGTCGAGAAGCTCGCTCGGGGCGAGACCATCTACCAGCGACGGTTCGAGAAGATCGGAAGTCTCGCGCGTGCGGGCTTCATGCGCGGCCCGGAGATGTTGCTCGTGCCGCGCACGCTGCGCCCCGACCAGGGGAAGCGCGTGTTTCGGGCCGACGGCACGAGCCGGCCGCATCGAGTGAGCATGTACTAGGGAGAAACAAGAATGCAAAAGCAACGTGGTGTGATGTGTTTTGGTTGTGGCGGGCTTTGCAAGGGAGGCGATGAGCATCGGCCGCTAGTGGTGCGTTCGGGAGGGCCGGTGAGTTACCTGCTTCAGGTTCCGTTTCCGTATCGGCCGACGCGGCTTCTCTTGTATGGCAAGCCAGAGGTCGAGCTACGGTCGGTTCGCGTGGGGGTGCACGAGCAGCTCACGAGGGCCTGCCTTATTCACCTGTTCGCGGCCGCCGTCGAGCCGGGCCATGTAGGAACGGCACGCCGCGTCTCGTTCGACTTGCACGGCCACTATTCGTTTCCCATCGTCGAGCGGCATACGCCCGTCGTGGTCGAGACGGCCGAGCCCATCGACGACATTCTGATGCCGTGTGACTATCTTGCCGAGTGAGGGAGAACCAGCATGAACGTCCTTCAACGTTGGGGGCATCGTGTGCGCGATTGGTGCGACTTGCCAGGCGCCATCTTGTCGACGCGCAGTGAGATCACCTACCTCCGAACGCTCACGGCAACGCTCGGCAATCAACTGACAGATCTACGACTGGAGCTTGACGCGGATCGGCGTTTCTCCGAGTGGTGCGCCTGCCAGTTCGTCGGAGAGACCGTCAGCAAGGACCGTCGAGGGCAACCCGCACGCAGGCGGACTTTTTCAACGGCTTGCGGTGGCTACCTGGGCCCTGGCGAGTCAGCGCTCTTTCGGAACTGGTGGACCTACAACGACCACGCACGAGCCGACTTTCTCGTGTTGCACGGTCCCTGCCGGCTGGTGTCGTTGAGGGTTGGGCTCGATACGGTGCTCGAGAATGTTCAAGGGTGGTCGATGGTAGACCGAATCATCGAGCCAGGGTTGAAAGTCGAAGTCGTGTTCGAGCACTTGCTCGGAAGGAAAGAGTGATGCGCTACAAGGAACTCATGCGGGCCGAAGAGAAGTACCTCACTGACGCCGGCTGGACGAAGCGTCGGCTTGGGAGGGCGCACGTCTACCACTGGATCCCTCCGAGGTCGCTGGATCCAGAAGCGTCGATGCTCATCGAACAAGAACAGGCGCTCGAGTGGCAGAAGCGGCTCGACCGCGAAACGGGAGGACAGTGATGGTTCCGTTCATCGCAGGTTTTTGGGCGGGCGGGATGGTTGCCTGCTTGTTCACGGCAATGCGTGAGTACGCAGAGCTCGACGATACTCTGATCCAGTCACTCAGGGTTCAGCGGCGGGTCGATGCGTGGTTCATCGACCGCGCATGCACCAATCCTCATTGCGTCCGAGGTCAGCTCGTGCGTTCGCGCGATGGCGTGACGGTGCGCCTCGAGGTGAAGTCATGACCGCGAAAGCCCTGCGCGAGCTCGAGTCGGCCGAGAAGGAATACCTCATCATCAACGGCTGGTATTCGCGCACCTCAGGCGGGCACGTCGAGTGGATCTCGTCGATGCTCGGACCCGAGGTTGCGACGGATCGGAGAGGCGCGCTCGCGCTACAGAAGGCGCATGACCGGCACTTCTTGGGCGTCGTGCACGGCGAGGCTCACAAGGACCGCTAGCCGGCGTCGGGCGCGGGTGCGGGGGCTGGGGTAGGTTCGGAACAGCCGCCGTAAATCCGCGCCACCTGTTTCAAGTCGTCGCCAGCATTGCACGCTTTTACGACTTCCTGGAGCGTTGCATCGTTTGGAGCTTGGGCTGCCACGACACGCGCCATCGTGCAAACCGATTCTCGAGCCTTCACGGCCGTCTCGACATCTTGAACGGGAGGTATGGCGACCTGAGAGCAGGCAACTCCGGTGAAGACGCCCGCGAGCCAGCAGAAGACAACGGTCAGCGTGTAGCGAGGGTTCATGGAGACCAGCATGCGCCGGTCGGCCTTCCGGGTCAACCAGGGCGCTTTTATGGGAAAAATGGGAACTTGAAACGGTACATGAAACGGTACTTCAAAAAGTTTTTGCTGGACACGGAGGCCGCGCCGGGTCAAGCTCCGTGCTTCAGGCGCCATCGCGCCAAGGAGAAAAATGTATGACAGCAGCAGCACCGAAGAATGCCACGCCCGTTACGACGGCGGCGCCTCAGCAGGCCGCTCCGGCTCCGAAGCCTCCGGCCGGGTTTCAATCGGCCTCCATGCCCGACATCGACGCCTGGTACAACCCCACGCCCGGCATGGTGCTCTACGGCACTATCGCGGGGGCGATCAAGATCCCCGACGACAAGTCGAACACGGGGTTTCGGGACGCCGTGCTCGTGCAGCTCAAGGAGCCTATCGTCGCCGTGAAGGAAAAACAGCCGATAAAGCTCGAAGCGGGGCAGGTTATCGGCGTCGGCATCCGCCATCAGCTCGGCGAACTGCTCTACTACGTCGAACACCGCGGCGAGGTGTGGTGTCTCGCGAAGGAAAAGGTCGACATCGGGCACGGACAGACCATGTGGAAGTTCGATCTCCACTTCCGGGGCAAGAAGAGTAATCCACCCGAACGGCACGAAGCGGCGGGGCCCTCCGGAGGCGCTCCCTTCTGATCTCACCGGATGATGCATGGGGAGGCATGGGCCTCCCTGTGCATCGAACGAACATGCGGAAACCCAGCAAAAGAACGGTGGGCGAGCACATGGCCACCCTCACTCGCGTCGTGCAGCAACTCGAGGTCGATGACGAGCTTCCCGCGCGTGCGAAACTCGAACTTAAGCGCCGGCTCACGGAAGCCTTGAAGCTCCTCCAAGGGGAACTCGTTCGGCGCAAGTGAAGACTTACCGCGCGCTCTGTCCTGCCTGCAACGTTTTGCTCACCGGCGTCGTGGGCGAGGATCTCGTGGTCATCTGTAGCCATTGCCGTGACGATACCGTCGAGATGCATCGGCTCTATGAGGAGATCCTCCGAGCGCGACCTCACCTCAGAACCCTCCCCCCGGCGGATGTTTTCCGCCGGCTCTGGCTCTCGTGGCAGAAGGACCACCCCCATGTTTGATTTCGCGAAGATGTTCGAACTCCAAGGCAAGCTCGATAAGGACACGCTCGTCTTGCTCGGTCGACTCGTGATCCGAGCCCTCAAGGAGCCGGACACCAACGGGTGGCTCCGTGCTCAGCTCGAGAGGATCCTCGCCGACCCCAAGCTTCCAACCATTTACGCCGAGGTGCGTCAATGCCAGCCGGCCGTCCGTCGCCGCAAGTAAGAAAACACACGACCCACATCCAGAGCGTCGTGCTGCCGAGTGGCGTAGTGTGGGTTAAAGACGACCGGCGAACGCCACCGGTCTTCACGCTCGAGTCCGAGCTCGAGCTGGCGTGCTACGTGCACCAGAATTCGACCGACGAGGAGTACGTGCCGCTCGGGGACATGCTCCATGGGCTCTTCGAAAAGCTCGGTGTGCGCAAACCCTGCCTGCCATGCGCCGAACGGCAAGCGTGGCTCAACCAGCTCTTGAAGAAGGAGTGACTCGTGTTCTTGACCAAGAAGTGGTTCGAAGCGAAATTCGAGAAGCTCTTCGTCGATGTTCGTCAGGCTGTCGAGGCCGTTGAAGAGAACATGCTCGCTCAGGTACGCAGCCTGATCCAAGCGACAGATCCGCGCACCTACTGGTGTGGTGTCGTCTATGTGGGCAAGGCTGAAGATGGGCAGCCCGTCGTGCTCAGCGCGGGGCAGTGGCTCGATTCAAAGTGTGAGCGCGCGACGCTGCCTCTGACGCCCGTGGTGGGACTCGAGCCGGGCGGGTTCGTGTTCGTCTACGGACCCTGCCTCATCCAAGACGTGTACGTGGGTAACCTCTCGCAGGTCGGTGGATACTCGGGCGAAGGGATGCCACTCTGTTACGTTCATAACCGTCTGAACCTCGGGGTAAAGATGACCGTGCGCATCACGCGCCTGAAATTCCCCGAACGGCGGGGGTGGTGATGGCTCCGATGTTTTTGGGTCGCTCCATGACGCTTGTGCCGAGCACGAGCCTCTGGCAGTTCGAGACGCCCCTCTTTCGAGTGACGCGCGTCGACGAAGACAGCTGGAGCGTGAAGACCGTTTCCGGCGCGCGGGAGTTTCATGCTCGCCATGATGCGGAAGCGGAAGTGGTCGTGCTCATCGGGCAGAGCGTGGAGCTCCTCACGAGCATCATCGACTCGCCCGATTGTGACATGCAGGACGCAACAGCGCTGGCCATTGCCGAACGCCTGGGCATGGATCCGAGTGAGATTGTTGGCCGATGAAGAGGAGGTCATCCCCATGAAACGAACATCTGGAAACGCAGAACAGCTCCGAGAAGAGAAACGACGTCTTACCTTGGGGGTGGAGATTGCTCTCTCGGCTGGCCTCGAGGAAGAGACGGCCAGCGATTGCGCAGAGTGGAACTCAGAGCGCCACGAGTGCGAAGTTCCAGTTCCTGTCACAGCCAACTTCAGTAGCGGGCCTGTCGAGTCCACCACGGCTTGCCCCAACGTCTGTTGCTGTTTTCGGCGACGAGTGGAAAGCTCGTCCGAGCTCTTTCGAGTGGCGCTGCCCTACTGGAACAAGCCATGAAGATCTACGTCGCATCGAGTTGGCGCAATCTCGTGCAGCCGGAGGTCGTGCGAGTACTTCGAGAAGCCGGCCATCGTGTGTACGACTTTCGAAGTCCTCCTCATCGCGAGGGCTTTGCGTGGAGTGATATCGACCTTCAATGGGAGAAATGGACGGTTCGCGACTTTGATGCTGCTCTCGAGCATCCCGTAGCGAAAGCCGGGTTTCGCGAAGACTTCGAAGCGCTTCGAGCGGCTGATGCGTGCGTGCTCGTCATGCCTGCCGGAAGAAGTGCAGCGCTCGAGTTCGGGTGGGCAGCAGGCGCGGGAAAGCGCACGGCGGTGTTGCTTGCTCGGCAAGAACCCGAGCTCATGTTGAAGATCGGAGAGATACGTTTCTTGTCACTCTCCGAGCTCGTTGATTGGCTTCATTCGTTGGAGATGTATCCATGAAGCAACTCGTCTTTGACACGGAAGCCATCCTCGATCCCGCGGTCCCCTACGTGCCGCGGGGAGAAACCAAGCCCGATTTTCTACCTTCAGTGTCCCACTGGCAGGTCGTGGCGCTCGGTTGCATGATGTTCGGCAGCAGCACATCGGCCAAGAACCCTAGCGTTCGGATCTACACCCCCGAACGGCTCGGATGCATCGAGGGCAACGAGTTCGACGTGCTTGCGAAGTTCGCCGACATGTTTGCGAATTCTGAGGGCGCTCCCAGGATGGTGACGTTCAACGGCCGTGGGTTCGACTTGCCCCTCATCGTGGCGCGCTGCTTTCACCACGGCATCGCGTGGCTATACTACTACAATACACGCGATGTGCGCTACCGATACTCGGCAGACCGTCACCTCGATCTCATGGACTACCTCGCCGACCATGGTGCAACCCGCGCAAGCCGGCTTGACGCTTGGGCGAAGCTCTGTGGCTTTCCCGGCAAGGTGGGCGTCGATGGTTCCGAAGTGGCGAAGCTCGTAGCGGAGGGTCAGCTCGAGGCAGTGAAGAACTACTGCTTGTGTGATGTCGTGCAGACCGCTGCTGTCTTCTTGCGGTTCGAACGCTTGAGGGGTCACCTCACGGTCGAGGGCTACCGCGAGAGTGCCCAGCTCCTTCTCGACTTCATCGCTGATGATGCCCGTATCAAGCCTGTCTTCGAGCAGGTCGATCGAGAAAGGTTTCTCCTGTGAAAGTCGTTTACGTTGCGGGTCCTTACAGCGCGCCGAGCCATGTCGAGCGCGAGCTCAACATCGTTCAAGCTCGCACGGTCGGAGCTGCCATCGTCCGGCTCGGCGCCGTGCCGTTCATCCCCCACTCGAACACGGCACATTTCGATGACGTGGCTTCGCCCGAGTTCTTCTACGCTGCAGGGCTCGAGTTCTTGCACCGGTCAGACGCTGTCTTCATGGGGCCTTTCTGGGAGAAAAGTTCCGGTTCGCTGCTTGAACTTCGAGAAGCGGGGAGAGTGGGCATCCCCGTTTTCTACACACTCCAAGAGCTCAAAGCCTGGCTCGACGAGTTCGAGCACCGGTGTAAGAAGTTCGAACCCCAACAGACTCGCGAGGCCTGAATGCTTCGACGCCTTACATTGATTCTGCGAGGCATCGGCTTCGGGCCCGTTAGCAGAGGTGGCAACGTCACCCCACAAGGGGCCCACGAGGCCCCGTCTTTCCCACACGCAAGGAGCGTGTTCCGTTCGTTCAGATCCCTCGTCTGCATCGCCCGGCGCGAGGAGCATCTCCTCGAATGGTTCGCCTATTGGCTCGAGTATGCGGCACGGTCGGCCGAGCGAGAAGAAGAGATCCGTCGCAATCTCATGGATGCAGCTTGCATCATTAAAGGTGGCCATGAAACAGTACTTGGACATCGTGCGTAAGGTGCTCGCTGAAGGCGTGCGCTCCTCGAATCGCACTGGCATGGACACTCTGAGCGTGCCGGGCGTGATGTTCGAACACGAGATGAGCGAAGGCTTCCCTTTGCTCACGACCAAGAAGATGCCGTTCGGCCTCATCGCAAGCGAGCTCGAGTTTTTCCTTCGCGGTTTTACTGACAAGCGCTGGCTGCAAGAGCGCGACAACCACATCTGGGACGCTTGGTGTAACCCCCAGCGCGTGCTCGGACTTTCGGGCGACGAACGAAAAGTGAGCATGCGGGCTGAAACTGATCTCGGTCCCATCTACGGCTGGCAGTGGCGGCACTTCGGCGCCCGGTACGGTAGCACCTTCCTCGGGTTCGACCAGCTCGCACGCGTGCTCCACGATCTGCGCCACGATCCCACGAGCCGGCGCATGCTGGTGAGCGCCTGGGACCCGCGGTCTCTTCACGAATCGGCTTTGCCACCCTGCCATTTTGCTTGGCAGGTGACCGTCAGCAACGGGCGGCTGAACCTTCTCTGGAGCCAGCGGTCGGTGGACGTTGCGCTCGGGCTTCCTTTCAACATCGCGAGCTATGGCCTTCTGCTCCACCTCTTGGCGAGGCATGCCGGTCTTCGACAGGGCAGACTCGTCGGCTTCCTCGCCGACACACACATCTACTTGCACCACGTCGACGGTTTGCGCTCCCAGCTCGAGCGCACCCCGTTGCCGCTCCCCATGGTTTGGATCCCCATTTTCACGTCTGTCATGGACTGGAGGTACACCGATGCCAAAGTCGTCGACTACGCGCACCACGAAAAAATCGTCTTTGAAGTCGCCGTCTGACCGAGCTCGTCGTGTCGTGGAAGTTCGGGAGAAGCTCGAAGGGTTTCTCCGGTCGCTTCCTGAAGAAGATCATGGCGCTCCTATCGCCATGGCCACGCTTGCGCTCGGGGTTCTCTTGTCGGTCGAAGCCGCCGGCATCGGAACGACCCGAGCCTCGGTCGAGAGACTGCTCGAAAGGCTGCGGGCCGAAGCCGAGAAGGAGCAAGTGCGATGACGTTCAAAGACGATTGCGCACGACATCGAACAGACGTGGGTGCTTGGATCGTGCGGTGGCTGAGCTCGCGAGATCGGGCGCCGGTGAGATTGTGGGTTGAGTACGAACAGCAGAACCACGTCCTCCAATGGTTGTCGGGCGCGGTGTGGCTTTTCCCCGGCGAGTCCTTCACCTTCAACGTGGCGCTGCCTGTCATTGAAGGCACCTACTACTGGATGGTCGAAGGGCCTTCCGATGCCGTTGCGACGCATGTGGACGGCGAGCGACTGCCAGCCGTGTTACGGTCTGGCAGTGCCGCGCCATGTCCGGCTCGGCTCTGTGTCAGAGTCGAGCGTCAGACCGGCTCGTAGAAGCTGCTTTCGGGCGGCGGCACGATGGGGTCCCCGTTCTCATCGTCTTCGCCAGTCGTCATGAGCCCCGGGATCTGACCCATGTCTTTCGACATCTGAGCGATGTCTTCCGGCTCCCCCTCGATGTCTTCGAGCCCCTCAGGGCCGTAGTAGTAGGTTGCTCGAGGTGTCTTGCCATCCATGAGCTGAACGACATATTTGCCGCTCGTGTCTCCGAACCGAACGACCCGATAGGTGCGCCCTTGTACGTTGTACTGCTGGATGACCGGCGCTTCGACATCTTCGCCGGGCACCGGCGAGGGTGCGGGTTGTGGTGGTCCTGGCGGCGGCTCTGCGGCACTGCCGCGGCGTGCATGGGCGATGATGAGTCCCAGGATGCCGGCGCCCAGGAGAAAGAATCCAACGCCCAGGGTACGGTGTTCGGCTGCCATCCCCCAAGGGTAGGGCTTCGCCGGCCGGCTGTCTATCGGGTGGTGAAAGCCTCGAGCAAGGGCGGCTGTTTTCCGTTCGTGTAGGATTCCGCCAATAGCGGAAGGGCGGCTTCGGCCATCGTCTTGCCGTTGGGCAACATGCCACCATCCATCACGAGGTGCATGGCTGGCGATAACACGGCGTTGTCGACTCGTCGTTTCATCGGAGCGTCACCCTCGTCTTCTCCCCTCGCACCCCGAGTGCTCGCTCTTCGGCACGACGCATGTCGTCGGGCCGCTTCGCGTTCTCTTCACGGTGAGCACGCATGAGCAGGTTGAACACTGTCATGCTGGTAGGCTTATACTGGCAAATAGGATGGTGTTCGCCGTCTCGAGCTCGAAGCTTCCATGGTCCTCCCGACTCCGGGTCGAAGTACTCCGCACAGGGGCATTGCTCGAGCGTCGGACGATTTGCGATTTCCGAGATGAGGTAGCGTCGAAACGGGGGCGTCAAGCTCTGAACGCTGCCGTCGGGCCGCACGTATGCAAAGAGGCACTGCGTCGGTGACAGCACGCCCACCCCGCCTGGATAGCGACGCCGCAGGTTCTCCGCCTGCTGCCGTTGAAGTTCGCCCCCCATGAGCCAAACCTTGACTTGAGCACTGGTCAGTCGATGCAGGGGGATGTTCATGACGTTGCTCGCTTTCTGCCTCGGAAACTCAGCCGGTCGGTGGCTCCCCGAAGGTAGTCGACGATGGCTTCGACGTAGAGCGCAGCATCGGGCGGATACCGCACACTCTCGTCACGAAGCTTCTGATAGCGTGTCCATACCGTGCTTCGCTCCGTAGTGGGCGATGTTCGCAGCCCGCCACGCGGTCGCGTCTCGAGGATCCGCGCAAGTTCTCGCTTCTGGGCCTCGAAGTCTGGTTTGAACGACACGGCGTTGATGATGCGCGCCACCCGCGCCAGCTGATGCCGCGAGAATGTCTCCGGCGGCATTTTCTCCAGTTGCGCGATAATGTCGGGGTGTAACCCGCGAGCAATATTGATGTAGAGCGAGATGGTCCCCGAGGGGCGTCCCAGGCGTGAGGCAATGTTCGCGGTCGTGTGCCCCGCATCGGCGAGCTCGGCATACCGAGCACCGAGCCGCCAGATCGGAACCTGCTGCCGGCAGACGTTCTCGACGAGCTGAGTCCACGGGTTCTCGTCGACCACCAGACAGAGCGCGGGGTGGTCCCATCGTCCTTCGAGCGCCAGCGCTTTCAGGGCCTTGAGGCGGCGGTTTCCCGCCGCCACCCGATAGCGTCCCGTTGGCAAGAGCATCACGACGAGATTCTGCAAGAGACCGTGCTTGGCGATGCTGTCCTGGAGCTCGTCGAGGTCGGTAACCGGACGCAGGTTGTCCGGATCCTCGTCGATTTCCGAAAGCGCTATCTCCCGGTAGTCCATGGACTACCCCGCACTCGGAAGGGCCGTCGGATGCAGAACGAGATAGGTCTTGCCATCGAGCTCGACCGTGGGCGTGCCGTCAGACTCGAGGCCCGCCCGTGACTCTTCGATCTCTTCGGGAGTGGCATCGCGCAGGACTTGGCGCGTATCGAGATCAACCAGTACGAGCGGTACCGAGACCTCTTCTTCGGCGGGCTTCGAAACTTCCGTCAGTGCCTCGGTGAGGACGACGGGCGGCGGTGGCAGAGGCGCGGGTACTCGGGCCGGCGGGTGCAAGCGTTGCCACGGCTCGAAGTGCTGGCAGATAGGATGATGTCCCGAACGTGCTTCAGGGCGCGTGCCGTCTGGAGACAGCCAGCTCGAGCAGCTGCAATGCCGAGGATCGGGAACGCTCGGCAAGGCGACGGAGGGGATGGGAGCTGCAAAGGTAGTAGCCGAGGGTTGACGACCCAAGGTCGGCGGCTTGGTGGCGGTTTCGGGGCCCTGCGGTCCGGTCACGTCCGAAAGCTTCATGACAATAGGTTGCCCTACCACTTGAGTTGCGGCAGGCACGTCACCGCGTTGCGCTTCGGGTGCATAGCGATTCCACTGGCAAACGGCATGATGCCGGCCCGGGTGCGGGTCTCCCCACTGAGTGCAATCACAACGTTCGGGACTTGGAGCCACCTGCTGGCTCTCGGCGAGCGACACGCGCCGCTTCTCCGGGTCGCGCACCGTCGCGAGCATGCGGCCGTTCGGAGCTCTCACCTGCACATCACCGTGCTCGGCCAATAGCTGCTCTTTCATGATCTGCCGGCTCGTGCGAAACCCGACCTCGCGGCCATCGTCGAGCGCCAACTTGAGCTCGAGACCGCGCGACCGGTGCCGGTTCCACTCGTGGGTCTCGTTGGGAGTGGCGGGGCGTACCACCTTGCCCGCATCGTCGACCAGATAGAGAACATTCTGCCGCCAGTTCCGAAACGCATCGCTGCTCAATCTGAGGATTTTCAACATGGTCGAGGAGTCTCCTTTATGGCCGAGTCTACTATGCAAGGACGTCCGGTCCCAAGGGCGCAAGATCGTGAATCGGCGCAATGCGAGCGGGCCGGCTGTTCAGGTTCATCTTGAACCCCGCGAAAAGGCTCGTCATATTCGTGAGAGCAAACCCCCATTCGGGTGGCCCGACCGGGCCGCGAAAAGGATGAAACGATGCCCCTCATCAGTGAAAGAGACCTCGCAAAGATCCAGAAGACGGTGGCCTTGGCCAACAGTCGGGCGTTCGACGAGAAGCGGACTCGAGAACGGCAGATTGGCGTAGCGCGGTTTTCGGTGGAAGCCGTGATCGCGGCAGCGCTCTCGGGCTACGCACGTGGCTACGTCGAGAAGAAAGGTCAGCAGTTCGTGGTGCCGTACACGGGCGCGGATGCCGAGCTCTGCCTCGGTCTCTTGGGCCTCGGCGGCGGCATGATCTTCGGCAAGCAACTCGGCCGTTATGAGGAAGATGTGCTGGCGGCCAGCATCGGCCTCATGAGTCACTACGCGGGTCAGATCGGCAGGAAGGCTGCTGCCACCGGCAAGTTCAGCATGGTGGCCGGCGAGGATCCGCTCATCGGTGCCGGGCATGCTCCGGCGGGGTTCTTCGGGCCGCACCATCACGGGCGTGTCGGCGCCGACAGCCTGGCGGCTCTGCTCGCTGACGTTCCTTGAGGCTCGGGGGTTTCCCCGTGCTTCCCGAGCTCATCCAACTCGCTGCCGGTGTCGCTCTGGCGAACACCGTCAGCAACCTCCTGCGTGCAAGCGCAGGTTCACCCCCAACCCAGAAAGTAGGTAGCATCATGAACACAGCAGCACTGATTGGCCTCTTGGCGGACGACGACGTCCAGGGCAGCATCGGCTACGAGCTCATCGGCGAAGGCGAAGACGAGGATGAGAGCGATGACGATGCCATCCTGAATGCCCTCGCTATTTCGGGCACCGGCTCGAGCGAAATCATCGGAGCGGTCAAGGCCGCGAAGATGGCGAAGATCAAGAAGGCCCTCGTCAAGGCCGCGCAGCGCAACAGTGGTGCGGTCATCCAGCGCGACCTGAACCGTCGACGGCGCTTCCCGCTCGGCGTCGTGCCGACCAGCGTCACGACGGTCGCGAACATCCCGGCCGCGCCGCAAAACCTGTTCCGCGGCGAGCGTTGCGTCGTTCCGTCGGACATTGCGTTCGACTTCGGCGTGACGGATATCAAGGTGGGCAACAGCTCCCAGTTTGTGCAGAACGTCGAGGTGCCGGCGGTGATCTTCAGCGAGGTCGCCATCAACACCGGGATCTACTTCGACACGGCTGAGATCGGCAATCAGCTGTCGATGTCGGTCCGCAACAAGACCGGCGTGGCCATCGAGTTCTCGGCGGCCTTCCTCGGCGCCATCGCCAAGTAGTCCGCGCGAAGGGCATCCCGAATGAAGGTGCTGGTTGACCTAAGCGGAGAAACTTTGGGTGCGGATTGGCTGAGGCATTCCCGCATGTTCGGGCTCGCCATTCGGCCGCTGCTCGAGGCGCTTGTGACCGTCAACCAGCTCTTCCTCCTGACCCACAAGAATATCCCGCCGCTCTACGAGAGCGGGGTGATCTATCGTGAAGAACCTTCAAACTGGCCCTACGAAGACTTCGCGCCCATCCCGACCACTCTCTCGCGCGGGTGGGGTGATTGCGACGACCTCGCTCCCTGGCGAGTCGCCGAGCTCCGAATGCAGGGGGAGAAAGCGAAAATCCGCATCAAATGGAAGATGCACAAGAGAAGTGGCGGCAAGCTCTATCACATCGTCGTCCGACGTGCGAACGGCACGATTGAAGATCCGAGCGCACGATTGGGGATGCCGTGATGGCTCGCACCTCGATGCTCTTCTGGGTCTGGCTGGCGCTCGAGGGAGCGACGTGGGCCATGCTTCTCTTCGGTCCTCGGTCTCTCATCGAACGCGAGGCCGACCTCTTGCCACCCGAATTGAAGAAGCGGGTTGAAAGTGCGCACCGTGCCGATGCTGTCACCCGCCAGAACATTGCCGTCGAGCTCGACCGGATGGGATTTCACACGCTCGGCGAAAGACTCCGGAGCCAAACGTCATGAACAACCGCCCTCTCGGTCCTATGCTGGTCATTGCCGCTTCAGCGGTGGGTCTGCTCATTTTTGCGGCGGCTAGAGCCCAGCGCGATCCGTCTCCAGCACCTCCCGCGCCTGTGGACAAGTTTGCGCAAGGCGCGGCGGAGCTCGCGCGGCTCGATCCCGAGCTTCGGACTCGCGTGGCTACTGTGGCTTTTAAGCTCGGTGTCGATGCGTCGGGGCACATCGTCGATAACAAGCACGACCCGGAAGCCATCGAAGAAGCGAGAGACCTCGCCGATGAGCTCGAAGAGAAGGGCTATCCACTTCTGGCGGCTGACTGCCGCAACATCGCGAGCGAAGCCGAAAAACTGCTCCATACGTACTGAAAGGGAACCTCCATGAGTTTTGCGCCCATCCTCCTGCTCGGTCTTGCCGGCGCCGGTTTGCTCCTTGCCAGCAAGAGTGGAGCGAAACCTGCCGATGACAAGGACAAGGCCAAGGCCAAGGCAGAGGCCGAAGCGAAGGCCAAGGCGAAAGCCAAGGCCAAGGCCAAGGCAGAAGCCGAAGCGAAGGCAAAGGCCAAGTCGAAACCGAAGACGGCCGACAAGCCTCAGAAGACCATTGCTGAAATGCCCATCGAGTTGAAACAGATGATCGCCACGGCGCTCAAGGATCTCGGCGTCGATGAGACGGGCACGGTGAGCGGTACGCCCACGGCGGATGCCGTGGCCAAGGCGACCAATCTCGCGAGTCTGCTCGATGCGCAAGGCTATCACGATGCTGCCGCACAGCTTCGGGCCTATGCGAAGGCGGCAGCCAAGAAAGTGGCGGTGCCCGAGACTATCGTCAAGGTGCCGGGACTCACGCCCGAGCAACAGGAAATGGTGAACCGTGCCATCAAGATGGAGCGGGACCCGAGGAAGCTTCGAGCTCTGGCGGCAGCTTTGCGCCTGTTGCCGAACGCGAACGACCCGGAAGTCAAGAACGCGGCTGACATGCTCGATGCCCTGGCGGCGCAGGTCGAAGCAGGTCAGGAGCAAGCGCAGGTCCTCACGAAGATCGACGAGACGCTAAAGAAGGAACCCATGCCGGTGGCCGCGGTGAAGACGCCGAACGACTTCACCTCGCCCGTCTTCGACGGGACACCGTCGAGTGCGGTCGACCAGGTGATCCAGGTCGTCAAGCAGACGACCGAGGCCCTTCCCGTACAACAACCCGTCTTGCCGGCCGCCCCCGCGCCACGCGTCTACATCGTCAAATCGGGCGACACGCCCTACAAGCTCGCGCAGAAGTACGCGCCCGGTGGCGGCGGCAAGTACATGCAGCTCGTGAACCTCAACGTGCCGCCCTACAAGAAGAACAGCAAGGGTGACAACTTCCAGAACTTCTGGGCGGGCATGACGCTCAAGTGGCCAGAGAGCTGGACGCTGCCTGGCGGAGCGGCTCCCGCGTCCGTGCCGGTGGTCGTCCCCATGCCGGTTCTGCCCTCGGCGCCTGTAGCGGTGCCCGTACAGCGCACACCGGTCGAACAAGCCGCCGCTGACATGGTCGACCAGTTGAACGCGGTCCTCCGAAATGCGGGTGGCGACGTCAAGGCGGCCAAGGGCAAAGAAGACACGGGGCTCGTGAGTCGCTTCCAGAGTCTGGCGGGTGTCAAGGCTGACGGAAAGCCGGGGCCTGGCACGCTCGCGCTCGCAGCCGAGAATGGTCAGTGCGAGTTGCCACTGGTCTTCCGATGGCCGCAAGGCAGCACCTCGGTGGCGGTCCTCAAATACCGTGCGAGTCTCGAAGCCATCGCGGCTCGCCGTGCGGCAGCTGGACAGACCGGCTGCTCGAACCAGCTGCGCATGTGCGCGGCTCGCGAACGTGGCCAGGGCGGCATCGTCGGCACCATGCCGGCCTGATCTCCCACCCCTACGATAAGGAACCCTATCATGCCCAGTCTCAACCTGATGTCGGACAAGATGGTGACGCCTCGCGACGTGTGGCTTCGAACGCACGTCTACCAAGAGGGCCCTTATCTCTGCGCCAAGACCTTCATGGTCGCTGCGCAGAACCCCGAGGTCTTCGAGGTCAGAATCGATCTCCGACCCATCGCCCAGGCCGTCATCGCCTACCACAAGAAGCTTCACGCCGAAAGCAGCGTGAGTGGCGACTGCGTGGGGTGTGATGAAGAAGAGCGCGCGGAGATCGAGGGCTGTGTGGGGTGCGAGGAGCGCTACATCCGCGGCCCGGTTGTCGGTGGTTTCTTTGGCAGCATCGCCAAGGTCATCAAGTCGGTGGGCAAGAGCAAGCTCATCAACAAGGTGGCGTCCATGGGCAAGACCGTCATCAAGAGCAAGATCACCGGAGCCGTGCTCACCGGAACCGCCGTCGTGTTTCCGCCCGTGGGGGTGCCAGCGCTCGGAGCCTACGTGGCGGCCAACGCGGCTCTTGCCGTGGTTGACAAGGCGAGCTCTCTCAAACGCGGCGTCGAGAAGGCCATCCGCGATAAGCACGCTGGCAAGCTCACGGTCAAGGCCAAGGCTCTCGCCCAGCTATCGACTACGGCGGCAGGCAAGGCAGCCGTGGCCAAAACGATGAAGCAAGCGCAGACCGCCAAGAAGTTCATCCGCAACGTGGCGGCCATGGCACGCTATTCTCCAAATCCTCAAAAGCAGGCCGAAGCGCGGAAGGCCCTCACGGTGTTACAGACCGTTGCCGAACATCGGCGCAAGCTCAAGGACATCGCTCGAAAGACCCCGAAAAAGGGCACCACGGGTTTGGTGGTCGATGCACGCGGTCGCATCATGCGCGGCCGGTTCCTGCGAGAGCAAGCGCACAAGGATGCGGGCTTGCAGATCATGCTTGCGGCCAAGGGCAAGGTGGTTCCCGGCTACTTCCGTAAAGTGGGTGGTTGCATCGGTTGCTTCTGAAAGGAAAGATCCCCATGAGTCCTCTCGTCGTATTGTTGGGCGGTGCCGCAGCGGCACTTCTGCTCTTCTCCAGGCGCGGACCGAGCTCGAGCGAACCGGTCACCCCGAGGATCGAGATCACCGGCAACTCGGGCATCAGGTGGGTCATCGAACACTACACGGACATCGAAGCCGGGTATGTGTACACGAAGGTGACCTTGCCCGGTGCTCAGTTCGGCACGAGCGGCGAGACGCCGATGTTCACGATGGTGACGCCCGTCGGGAAGACCGAGCCGAACCAGCTCGTGACGCTGAACCCCGAAGCACCGCGGGTGATCCTCGACCGTGCCATCAGCGATTTCAACGTCACCATTCCCGAGGGTCTCACGCTTCCCTCACAGTAACGAAAATGTGGCCGCTCGTAGGTGCAGCAGCCGTTGGTGCCCTGTTTGGGTGGAGCAGGATGCCGAAGACCAAGGCGAAGAAGCTCTTGGTGCTGGGCCCGAAGAGCGGCCTTCAATGGCAAGCAGAAGACTTCCCCGAGCTCGGCGCGCTCATCGTGCGGGGCTCGGGGGCGTGGGCCGTCTTCCGGCGAAAGCCTGATGGTGTGGGGCTCGTGTTCGACCATGGAGACGGTGACCGCAACGCGCTCCGGCTCCTAGTACGAGATTTCATCGACCTCCCAGTGCATCAAACGAAACCGTGAACCCCCTCTTTCTCGTCACTGCCGCTACGAGTGTCTTGCTCCTCGCACGACAGGCGCGGGGCTCACTCTTGCCGAAGGGCAACGTGCCGAAGTGGCAGGGCACGCAGGCCCAGATCCTCGAAGAGGTGGGTAAAGGCAACTACGAGCTCCGGTGGATGGAGCTCCCGGGCTACGACGGTGTAGAGGTGAGCGAGGACGCCCTTCGGATCGAAGGGATCCGTGTTCCCGTTTCGGCACGTACGCTCGACAGCCTGTGTGTGATGCTCGAAGCGAGCCCCACGACGCCGCTCATCGACGACCTCATCTACGAGAACGCGACCTGGCGTGTCGCGCCGCGCACGTTCAACGTGGCGGATCCCGAAGCCGTCTGGCGCTTTAACGCTGCCATCGACGAGCAACTGAGCGCCCAATCCCTGGGGCGCCTCGCGTGGGGCCTGGTGAGCTCGGTCGGCAAGAGCTGGGTGCTCAGTAACCTCGCGCTCGAGCACCCGGGGCGTGCCATCAACTACGGGCTTCATTCGCCCAGCGCTCCCTACAAGAGCGTCGATGGCAAGGTGAAAGTCTGGCAGCAGCCGTCCTGGGCGCATAACCCTGACCACGCAGACTACTCACAGGTGGCTCGTCTGTGCCGCCTTCAAAAGGGCGCCTCTCTTCCCTCACACGAAAAATTGAAGAACAACCTCTTGTGGATACCCCGATGACCGAAGTCGCACGTACGCTCACGCCTATCACGCCCGAAGCGGCCGCCGCCCTGCTCGTGCCGGTGCTTCAGAGTATCGACCCCAGGATCACGCGCGAGGCGGCGAGCTTCATCTTCGCGCTCATGCTGAACGAAACGGCTCGAGGTGAGAAACTCAACAACCACAATTGGGGCAACATCACTGGCGAGTACCAGGGGAGCTTCTTCCGCCCCGCGTGGTACACGGTCGATGCCGGCTCAAGCGCGCAGCTCAAAGTCTTGCATGCCGAGATGGTTGCCGGCCGGGCGCCATCGAAGTTCCGCGCTTACCCGAGCCATGCCGAGGGGCTCCGAGACTACGTGCGACTTCTCTACAGCAGGTTTCCGAGCGTGGTGAGCGCGGCGAAGACGGGCAACAGCTACGCCTTCGCCGAGGCCATCTACACGAGCAAGTACTGCCCCGACGAAGGGTGCCGGCCGGAGAAGATGCATCGGTCGTACGCGGCGCTCGCCGAGTTTGCGGCGAAAGAGGAGGCC
>Ga0214473_10002989_pt1 | contig 20704 bp, 23 predicted proteins | sample RVTome_7_FD_203509 | JGI IMG/M metagenome (GOLD analysis project Ga0214473, IMG submission 203509) | Soil microbial communities from uranium-contaminated site in the Upper Colorado River Basin, Wyoming, United States - RVT98D197 | ecosystem: Environmental > Terrestrial > Soil > Contaminated >... | reverse complement strand
AATCCACTCCGCCCCTCCTGGATGCCCGCTAGAAGACTGCGGGCATGACGGGCGTTGGCGGCGTATCGAGGCTCCGTCAGCGACTTTGCCGTGGCCCTGCTGCGCTCACGAACGAGATCCACGTTGACATACCACGCCGTTTTGCCCTAGCTTAAGGCCCAGAGCGTTCTCATGTCAGAATCCCAGTCACTAGATAGCCTGGAGGCGCGGGGAAAGATTCTCGCCTCGGCGAGCCGGCTGTTTTCCGAACAGGGGTACGAGAACACTTCCCTGTCGCAGGTCGCGCGCCAGGCAAAAGTGAGTAAGGCGCTGATTTTCTGGCACTTTGACTCCAAAGAGAAGCTGTATCGAACGGCTCTGCGTAAGACCCTGGAACCGTACTTCATCGATGTCGACGGCCTGGACGGCCTGGGTGAGCGGGAGCAGATCGCACGCTTGATCGATCTCTTCTATGACTTTGTGCAGCAGAACGTGTATTCAGTCCGCTTCTTTCTCAGTCTCACCCTGCAAGGGGAAGGGCAGCACGATGAGGTGCTCAGCCGGGTCACCGAGTTGTATCGCGTATTTCGCCGCTCACTGGCAGAGATTCTTGAAAGCGGCCGCCGCTGCGGCATCTTCCGTCCCGAGATCGACGCCGAACGCGACGCGGGGCTGATCATGGCCGCTCTGGGTGGGATTCTGATTCAGCAGTTCATGGTCGACCCTTCCTCCTCGGATCCGAAGGAATTGATCGAGCATCTCAAGACGACTCTCTTCCGGCTAGTGATTCCACCTACCGGAAGCACGCCCGCGGGGCGCCCGTAACGGGCGCCCCGCCCGAGTCGTCCTCGGCCGCTACCCCCCAACCGCAGGAAAGGCCCGGCGCAGCATCACCACCACCACCCCGCCTTCCCTCTCCACCTCGTCTCATCTTCTCTCTTGCACTGAACGGCCCGCCGGCAGCGGGCTCAGGAACAGCCGCTGGTCGCTCCGCAATTCAAGCATTTGTAACAACTGCCGTTGCGGATCATGATGGCGCCGCAGTCGGAGCAACTCGGCGCATCAGCTTGGGGGCTGAATCCCAGGGCTGCCACGGTGGCGTCCCGGTCCAGCGGCGCATGCTTCTCCATCGCGGTCTGGCCTTCGGCTATTTCCGGTGCTCCCAATCCCATTTGCGAGCGCTGCTCGGCATTGAGAAATCGTGTCCCGAGGAAGCGGAAGATGTAGTCGATGAGCGACTTGGCGATCGGAATTTCCGGATTCTTGGTGAACCCCGAAGGCTCGAAACGCACGTGGCTGAACTTATTCACCAGCACTTCCAGCGGCACGCCGTACTGCAACGCCATAGAGGTCAGGATGCCGATGGTATCCATCAACCCGGCAATGGTGCTGCCTTCCTTGGCGATCTTGATGAAGAGCTCACCCGGCGTACCGTCTTCATACTGGCCTACATGGATGTAGCCTTCATGGCCGGCGATATCGAACTTGTGACGCAGGGACCGGCAGTCCTGCGGCAGACGGCGGCGCACCGGCTGGAACTCCGCAGCTTGGCGCTTCTCCTGTCGCGAGGTGTTGAGCGGCTGGGTACGCTTGCAGCCGTCGCGGTAAATTGCCACTGCCTTGACTCCTAGACGCCAGGCTTCCAGATACGCCTGCATGATGTCGTCGACGGTGGCCGTGGTGGGCATGTTGATGGTCTTGGAAATCGCCCCCGAGATGAAGGGCTGCACCGCTCCCATCATGCGCAAGTGCCCGAGCGGATGTATGGCGCGCGTGCCTTGCGCCGCTTTGAAGGCGCAGTCGAACACCGGCAGATGTTCATTCTTCAACTCAGGTGCGCCCTCGATGGTGTCGTGCTCGTCGATGTATTCCACGATCGACTGGATGTCGCGACTTTCATAGCCGAGGCGCTTGAGGGCCCGCGGCAGGGTATTGTTGACGATCTTGAGCATCCCGCCGCCAACCAGCTTCTTGTATTTCACCAGCGCGATGTCGGGCTCGACGCCGGTGGTGTCACAATCCATCATGAAAGCGATCGTGCCGGTGGGCGCCAGCACCGTCGCTTGCGAATTGCGGAACCCGTAATCGTGGCCCAGCGTGTAGGCATCATCCCAGGCTGCGCGGGCAGCGCTGAGCAATTCGAGCGGCACGTAGGCGGGGTCGATCTTATGTGCACAGCTGCGGTGGCGGCCGACGACCTCGAGCATGGGCTCGCGATTGAGGGCAGCGCCGGCAAAAGGCCCGAGTTGTTGCGCAATGCGGGCTGACTGCGCATAGGCCTCACCGCACATCAGCGCGGTGACCGCCGCGGCGTACTGCCGCCCGGCTTCCGAATCGTAGGGCAAACCCAGCGCCATGAGCAGCGCTCCGAGATTGGCGTATCCCAGGCCCAGCTCACGGAAGGCTTTGGCGTTGGCGGTGATTTCCGGCGTGGGATAGCTGGAATTATCGACCACAATGTCCTGTGCTGTGATCAGAACATCCACCGCCTGACGGAAGGCGGCCGTATCGAATTCACCCGCCTCGCTGAGGAACTTCATCAGGTTGAGGGAAGCCAGATTGCACGCCGAGTTGTCCAGGTGCATGTATTCCGAACACGGATTCGAAGCGTTGATGCGACCGGAGTTTGGGCACGTGTGCCAGCTATTGATGGTGGTGTCGAACTGCATTCCCGGATCGCCGCACACATGTGTGGCTGCGGCGATCATACGCAGCAGATCGCGGGCTTTGTAGGTGTCGCCGACTTCGCCCGATAGTACGTAGCGGGTGTGCCAGACATCGTCCGCTTCCACCGCCCGCATGAAGGCGTCGGTCACCCGCACCGAGTTGTTGGCATTCTGGAAGAACACCGAGCCGTAAGCCGGGCCGTCCAGTGAGCCGTCATAGCCGGCGTCGATCAGGGCCCACGCCTTCTTCTCCTCCACCTCCTTGCAACGGATGAACTCCACAATGTCGGGGTGGTCGGCATTGAGCACGACCATCTTCGCGGCCCGTCGCGTCTTGCCGCCGGACTTGATGACACCAGCCGAAGCGTCGGCCGCTTTCATGAACGACACCGGCCCGGAAGCCGTACCGCCACCGGCCAGTTTCTCCTTGGAAGAACGGATGCGCGACAGATTTACGCCAGATCCAGAGCCGCCCTTGAAGATGATCCCTTCGTTGCGGTACCAGCCGAGAATAGATTCCATCGTGTCCTGGACGGAGAGGATGAAACAGGCGGAACACTGCGGCTGCGGTTCGATGCCGACATTGAACCACACCGGGCTATTGAATGCGGCTTTCTGTTCAACCAACAAGTGGCTGAGCTCGGCGGCAAAGGTTTCGGCAATTTCTGTGGTGGCGAAGTATCCCTGCTGTTCACCCCAGCCCCGAATCGTGCGCACCACCCGGCCGATGAGCTGGCGCACGCTGTGTTCGCGCTCCGGGCTGCCGATTGGTCCGCGAAAGTACTTTGATACGACGACGCTGGTCGCCAGCTGCGACCATGCCTGGGGAATCTCCACGTCGTGCTGCTCGAAGACCACCTCGCCCTTCTCACCGGTGATCACCGCATCACGCAACTCCCACTCGGCGGCGTCGAGCGGATCCACGCCCAGTTCGGTAAAATAGCGCGCCAGAGTCAACCCCTGCCGCGGCTCGGCCGCCGCCATCTGTCCCCCCCTATTTTCCCGCTTGCGTGCCGCCTCTTTCATCGGCCACCCCCCTTCATCTTGTGTACGGTTTCCGGATACACCCAATATATGGTGCTGTCAATACCGTGTTCTCGCCTCCATCATTTTTGGCCGGGGCGTTCGTCTTTTGCCAGCGGGCGCCGTACAATGGCGTCTATGCGCAGCAAACGTCCCCGGGGGCGCCCCACGAGCGTTGCCGATGTACTCGGCCAGGTGCTGCAGCGTGTCGACCCTGATCACCAACTCAAGGCCTATTCGCTATGGACGTTCTGGGACGAGGTCGTGGGAAAGACGATTGCGACACGTGCACAGCCCCAGAGCTTTAGCGAAGGGGTGCTGGTGATTGCCGTTGCCACTCACACCTGGATGCAGGAACTGAGTTTCATGAAAGCAGCTCTCCTCGACCACCTCAACACGCGGCTCGGCGCCCGCTTGATCCGGGAAATCTCCTTGGTGCCGGGAGAGCTCGGTACCGCGGCCACGCCTCCAGCAAGCGACGCACCCGACTACACGCCGGTGGAAAGCCACCTGATAGCATTGCCGCCGATCGCGCACCCGGAGCTGGCCGGCGCCTTCGACCGCGTTGTGCAGGCACGGGCTCGGCGTCTGGCGCGGTCGCGCGCCGCGGCCGCACAAGGAAACAAGTACAGAGTCTGAGGTTTATGGCTCGACAGCAGTGATTGCACCTGCGGGCGTGGTCCCCAGGAGCGCCGACAGCTTTTCGGCAAACAGGGGACCCTTGCCCGCTTCTTCGTGCTTGAAGTAGACGAACGCATCGGTCCATTGGGCTCCGGCATCAACCAGACGCTGCGCCCATGCCGCCAGGTCAGCATCCGTATAGTCCAGCCGGCGCAGGCGAAAGTAGCCGAAGGTAGCCGTCGATTCGAAGGGCACATTACGCTCCTGGTGTTCCGCAACACATAGGGCCGCATCGAAGCGCCGCAGACAGTCGTAGATCTCGTCGGCAAACCAGCTGGGGTTGCGAAACTCGAATGCGGCCCGATACCCGGGCGGCAGCTGGTGGAGGAAATCTTCGAGGCGCGGCAGGTCTTTCTTCAGAAACGGGGGCAACTGGAAGAGCAGCGCACCGAGCCGTTGCTTGAGGGCTTTGGCGGTGTCGCAGAAGTAGGTCAGCTGATCGGCGGCATCGCGCAGCCGCAAGTCGTGCGTGATGCGGCGCGGCGCTTTCAAGGTGAAAGAAAAGCTCTCCGGCGTCTCCTTCGCCCAGCCCTGCAGCGTGCGCACATTTGGCATGCGGTAAAAGGTGTAGTTGATCTCCACCGTCGAGAACCGGCCCGCGTAGTATCTGAGCATAGCGCCATCGGCGATGTCGTCGGGGTAGAAAGGCCCCTTCCATTCCTTGTAGTTGTAGCCCGACGTGCCGATCCACAAATTGGCCATATCCTTGTCTGTAGCATGAGGCTCCGCAGCAGAACAACTGAGCCCGGGCGACCCGAGTACGGACGTGCGCCGCGAGCGCGCGGACACACGCCGCCGACCCGGCTGGCGCGGAGACTACGCTTTGCGGCGGGGCGGACGTATCAGCAGCGAGTCGATCTCCTGCCACAGGCGCTGGACACCCTCACCGCTGTGCGAGGACACCAGGACGACGGTAGCGCTGGCGCCACGGTCCATCTTCGCGGCGGCGGTGCGGCGCTGGCGCTCGGCATAGCCCAATTTGTCTGACTTGGTCGCCGCCAGGATGAGCGGGATATTACGCGCCTCGAGGTAGTCGAGCAGTAGCCTATCGTCGGGCTCGATACCGCGGCGCAAATCGATGATTACGACGACGGCGTGCAAGTTGTCTCTTTGCGTCAAATAACCTTCAACCAGCTGCTTCCACCGTTGCTGGATGGCTGCAGGTACGCGCGCGAAACCGTACCCCGGTAGATCAACAAAGGTCAGCCGTTCGTCAATGACGAAGAAATTGATCTGCTGTGTGCGCCCGGGCGTCTTGCTGACACGCGCCAGGCTGCGCCTTCCCACCAGCCGGTTCAGCAAAGATGACTTGCCGACATTCGATCGGCCTGCAAAAGCGATCTCAGGGAAGGGCAGCGGCGGCAGACGCGCCGCGTCTGCGGCGCCAGCAACGAAACGCGCGTTGTGCGTCCGATCAGCGCTCCCGCCCCTGCCGGGAGCTCTCACTGGCTGGGGTATTTCGGCCCACTGAATTGAACCGGATCTTCACCGCGCAGTACGGATGACGTCACCACGTAACTGCCGCCGAGCGAAGGGCTCCAGATTTTGTGCGCCGTTTCCGCATCTCCAACGGTCAGAGCGTAGGCCAGCCCGCCCGTCACCGCGCCGGCTCCGGCATAAACCACCTTGGCCGGAATGTAGAAAAGGTTGGCACCGACGGTCAGCACTCCCCAGCCGGCGTCATCCCAGGTGCTGCCCTCCTGGTTTGTACTGGTCTGTGCCAGCACCGCCCCAGAACAGGCGCAGACAAGCACAGCTATCAACAAGATTCTCCGCCACATAACCCTCTCTCCTCCTTCCTCCATTTTCATTCTATGCGCACCACACATTCCGCAACTCCGGCACGCTCCGATAAGCACGCCGCGCAACCGGGAGCACCCTAGACGGTCTTTCAGCGAATGATGTCGCTCACGACGTCCTCCACATCCTTGCACTCAGCCAGCAGATACGTCTTGAGTTTTTTCTTGAGCCGCTCTTCTATCTGGCGCACGCGTTCGCGGCTGATGCCGTACTGATCACCGATCTCCTGCAAGGTGAGAGGCTCTTCATTCATCAGCCGGCCGTCGAAAATGATGCGCTCTTTTCCCGAGAGTCGCTCGCCGAATTCTCTTACCTTTTGTGAAATCAATCCGCGCGATTCGGCGGCTGCAACCTGGTCCTCGACTGTCGCTTCTTTGCTCGGCAGTAAGTCCAGCATGGTCGCCGTTTCGCCGGCCTCCAGCGGCGTATCCACCGAAAGGTCGCGCGCCGACAGTCGCTGCTCCATTTCGATGACCTCGGATTCTTTGACGTCCAGGCGCTGGGCCAGCAGCTTGGGGCCGGCAACGAACCCTTCCGCTTCGAGTCGGTCTTTTTCCTTCCGCAGATTGAAGAACAGCTTACGTTGCGCCTGCGTGGTACCGATCTTTACCATGCGCCAGTTGTTCATGACGTAGCGAATTATGTAGGCACGGATCCACCACACGGCGTACGACGGGAAGCGAATGCCGCGATAGGGGTCGAAGTTCTTCACGGCCTCCATGAGACCGATGTTTCCTTCCTGGATCAGGTCCAGCAACGTGCGCACCGCATGTTGGTATTCGCGTGCGATCATCACCACCAGGCGCAAGTTCGCGGTCACCAGGCGGTAGGCGGCAGCGATGTCGTTGTTCTCGGCGTAAGCAACGGCGAGACGGTGCTCCTCCTCGCGGCTCAGGAGCGGGTAACGCCGGATCTCCGAAAGATAGCGCTGAAGCGGATCGTAGCGGACGAGCGCGGCGCGCTGCTGCGACTCTTGCCGGTTCTCGTCCAACTCGGATACGGCCTCTGCGGCACCTTTCTGCGTGTCTTTGATGTCAGTGTCGTCGGTCATGCAGTCAAGAGCCAGACAAATGTAAACGCATTCGAGCCGACCGGCAAGTTCGAGAGCGCCGCGGTATGATCAGCGCTGCAGCTGGCGGCGTATCTCGGCCACGAGGGTTTCAATCACTTCCGCAAACTGCCGGTGCATCGCCAGCATGGACTCGCGCATGTGCATAATCACCTCGACCCCGGCGAGATTCACATCGAGCTCGCTGGTGAGTACCAAAGCAAGGCGTACGCGTTCCATGTCCTCTGTCGACATCAGCACTTCACCTTCGGAACTGCGCTTCAAATGGATCAAGTTCTCATCCTCCAGCGCGTTCAAGAACTCGTTGCTCACCTGGAGGTGAGCAACCACTTCGGTGAGCTTCACGTAGCGATGCATCGCAATTCACGTCAAGCCTGCAGACGGGCTTAGAGGCTTGCGTGCCTGGGGGGCCGGTCCGGCCTCAGGCCCGCAGGCCGCCAAGTCGCGAAGCCCTTCGCCGCGCCTCCCGCACCGGCTACAGCTGCAGCTCTCTGCGCAAATCCCCAGCATAGGCTGATTCCACTGCTGCGATCGCTTCCCTGACTTTGTCGCTGCTAACGGGCGGCACCTGCACCAATAACCGGGCGTAAAGATCGCCTCGCCCTTGGCCTCTGATGTTGGGCACTCCGTGGCCGCGAATGCGCAGGAGCTTGCCGCTCTGGCTCCCGGGCGGGACCTTGAGACGGACTCGGCCTTCGGGCGTAGGCACTGCGATTGTTCCACCCAAGATAGCCTCGCCTACGGTGACCGGCACGTCCAGGTACAGATCGGATCCGCGCCTTTCGAGCAGCGGATGCGGCCGCACGCGGATGATTATGTAGAGGTCTCCGGGGGCAGCACGGCCACTGCCCGGGATGCCTTTTCCGGCGACTCGCACGCGTGAACCCGTGTCCACTCCGGCTGGGACATGTACGTTGAGCCGCTCGTGCTGCGTCGTCTGCCGCTCGCCTTTGCAGGTCTGGCACTGCCGCGAGCCAACTCGGCCTGCACCTCCACACCGCTGGCAGGTCCGGCCGAACGCGACCGGCCCGCCGCCAACTCGTACCCGGCCGCTGCCGCGGCATTCAGGACAGGTGCTTTCAGAGGATGGATCACTGCCCGAGCCGTGGCAGGTGGCGCACGTCTGCGGTCGCTGAGTATCTATCTGGGTCGAAACGCCGCGGATCGCGTCCAGCAGCGAAATCTCCAGGGTCGCCTCCGTGTCCTGTCCCGCCTGAGAACCCCGTCCTGCGGCGCCCCCGAACAAATCTCCGAAGATGTCGTCGAGGTTCTCGTAGCGCCCAAAACCGCCGGCTCCGAAGCCGGTTTCCGGACCCGATTGGCGGCGAACCCACTCACTTTGCGCCCGTGCGCGGGCTGGATCGAATCCCGCCTGGACGCTCTCCAACCCGAACTCATCGTACAGTTTACGCTTTTCAGTGTCGCTCAGGATGTCATGTGCCTGAGAGATCTCCTTGAAGCGCTCCTCGGCTTCCCTGTTGCCAGGATTCACGTCGGGGTGGTAGCGACGCGCCAGCCGCCGGTAGGCTTTCTTGATATCTGCGGCGCTCGCGTTCCGCTCGACCCCTAAAGCGTGGTACAGGTCTTTCCCTGCCATGAGTGCAACCGTCCTCTACGGCAGTGGTGGCTCGGCGTGGGCGTATCTTCAGGTTCGAGATTTCGGTGCCGGGGGAGCTTGTCTACGCGTTTCACGTCGGCTCTGGTTCGCTGTACCGCATCGTCACCTTGCCTTCGGCGATCTCGCGCAGGGCAGCGACGACTTCCTTGTTGTCGCTCTCGACCAATGGCCGGGCACCTTTGAGCAACTGCTTCGCCCTGCGTGCAGCCAGTAGAACCAACTGAAACCGGTTTGGCACTCTTCCGAGGCAATCTTCGACGGTAATGCGAGCCATGCTTTCTCCCTTGAGACGCTTTTATAGCGAACTTACGGGCGCAGCGAAAGCCTGCTGACCTGGCTCAGATCTGGGCCTGACACCAAGTCGTCAACGTAGGATAAAAACTGTGCACGTCCGCACCGCCAGGGAATAGAATTCCCTGGCTGAATCGAGAAAAGTCCACTGAAGTGGACTCCGAAAGGCAGTCGGCTTCGAGCCGACTTGTGGCCGACTCAGCCGGGGAATTCGATTCCCAGGCGATGCGCATGGTACCTGGTAGAAGCGTGATGCTTCGCGCCCTTGACACGGCATTGTCGGAACAATACGGTCCGCTGGGTATGGGACTGCTGGATCGGCTGTCGCGCCTAATTGCCGAAAACTCGACGGCTGAGCTGCGTCTGGCGTTGCGCGAGCTGTACATCGGATACCTCCACCGTACGGTTCAATTGGAGCAGCACGCAAAGCAGGCACCCCATCGCTATAGCATGGAGGCGCTGCACGGGTTGCTGGCGGCCGAACAGCGGCACTGCGAACGCCTGCGGCAGGCGATCGAGGCAGCTGGCGACTCGCCACCCGAGGCTGGGCCACAGCTCTCGCCCCAGCCGGCGTCGAATCACTGGGCTCGTATGGTCCACGATCTGGAAGCGCACCGCATCTCCGTCCAGCAGTTCCGCGAAGCCGCAGTTCGATTCGGAGGGTCTTTTCCGGAGACTGCGGCCTTGTTCCATGACTTGTGCCTTGAGGAGTCGGGTCACTGCCGAGACCTGCGCGAGCTCATCGCGCGCGCCGATCCCCAGGCCTTGGACTAGACCTGCGGTCGGCGTCGGTTCGGTGGGACCGCTCCCCGTTGGGTCGCTACGAGATCCATAGTCCGACAGGCTGGCTAGCTGCGGCAGTTTGCACCGCCACCAAGGCAAGCGGCTTGAGGCCTTGCGAGTAGTCGGCTGGAAAAGTGCCGGCTGGAGATCTAAGCTAGGCGATGTCGCCCGCATCGCAATGAAGCTCGACCGCATCCGAGAATGCCTCGGTACACACCAACCTGCCCTGATTGACGGCAGCGGTTGTATGCGTGCCGCCGTGGCGGTTGTTCTGCGCGAAGCGGAAGCCGGCGCCGAGTTCGTCGCCATCCGCCGTTCCGAGCGCGCCGGTGATCCGTGGTCCGGTCACATGGCCCTACCCGGCGGGCGACAGCACCCTTCCGACATGGACCTTTTCACCACCGTGGCGCGCGAGACCCAAGAAGAAATCGGAGTTGATCTGACCAGCCACGCCCAACTGCTCGGACGTCTCGACGAATTCCCTGCCTTGACCGGCGGCCGTCCGGCCAACCTGGTAATCACGCCCTTTGTGTTCGCGCTGAAGGTGCCGGTTGAGTTTGTTCTGAACCGTGACGAGGTGGAGCGTGCCTTGTGGGTACCACTCACATCCCTGCGCGAGGCGCAAGATACTATACGGTTCAGCATCAACGGTCAGGACTTCGAACAGCAGGCCTGCATCTACCAGGGCCATACCATCTGGGGTCTCACCTACCGGATTCTGGCCAGGTTGGTGGACTTGCTTTAGACAGTGCTCGACCGGTTCGTTGACTAGCACCCAGGCTTCTCTTATTGTTCCCCCTCCCATGCGAATCACACTTTCGCCTCAGCACAGAGAGGTGGATCTAGACGGGCGCCGGCGGGTGGCTGACATCCTCCGTCACCTGGGTCTGTTAGCGGGCACCGTCATGGTTATCCGCGGGCAAGATCTCCTCTGCGACAGCGACGTCGTGGAAGCTGACGACACTATAGAGATTCGCAACGTCATCTCCGGCGGTTGACTACCGACGATGAAGTGCAAGCGCTGTCACGGCAAAGCGGAGGTGCAGATCCGCCATCACAATTCCGCCTATTGCCGCGGCTGCTTTATCTTCTGTTTCCAGCGGCAGGTACAACGCGCCATCGACAAGGAAAGTATGTTCACCCGAGAAGACGACGTGCTGGTTGCGGTCTCGGGTGGAAAAGACAGCCTGGCCCTCTGGGACACCTTGACGGATCTCGGCTACCGCGCCACCGGCATGCACCTGGCCCTCGGCATCGGCTCTTACTCCCAGAGCTCCGTGCAGAAGTGCGAAGCATTTGCCCAGAGGCGTGGGCTGCGACTGATAAGCGTGCGTCTCGAGGATGAGGGCTTGGCGATTCCTGCGGTGTCGGCCCACACACGCCGCCCTGCGTGCGCGGCCTGCGGCACAATCAAGCGGCACTATTTCGATCTTGTGGCCTACGAGCATGGATTCCCCGTTCTGACCACTGGGCACAATCTGGATGACGAAGCGGCTCGGCTGCTGGGGAACGTACTGCGGTGGCAGATGCATCACCTCGGCAAGCAGCAGCCGGTACTGCAGTCAACCCACGACCGTTTCGTCCGCAAGGTTAAGCCATTGTTTCGGGTGAGCGAGTACGAAACCGCGGCATACGCCTTTCTGCGCGGCATCGACTATGTCGTAGAGGAATGCCCCAATAGCGAGGGCGCGACCCAGCTCATCTACAAAGAGGCATTGAACCGCCTCGAAGCCGCCATGCCGGGGACGAAGCTCACCTTCGTTCAAGATTTCCTGCGGTACGGCCGTCCAGCTTTCTCCGCGACAGCCGACGGCCCGCCGCAATCGTGCGAGCGCTGCGGCATGCCGGCCTTCGGCTCTTGTTGCGCCTTTTGCGGCCTGGTTCGTGAGATTGAAGCGAAGCAGAACCGGCGCACCACAGCCGCGGCAGCCGAAAGCCGCTAACCACTCCTTGAAACAGAAAGGCCCGCAATGGAGCCACTCGGAAACGGCATACTACGCGCAGACGACAGTGTTCTCTTCATCGACTCGAAAGAGCGCGAGTATCTGCGCCTGCTTCGCTCCGGAGGCCGGGTGCACATTCGCGGTGGGAGCTTTCAAGCGGATGACTTGATCGGCCGGGAAGAAGGTAGCACCGTCTACAACAGCGCCCGAGAACCGTTCCTGATGCTGCGTCCGACGTTCGCGCAGCTCATTCCCAATCTGCCGCGTCAGGCACAGGTGATCTATCCGAAGGACATTGGACCGATCCTGCTCTGGGGCGACATCTATCCGGGCGCAGTAGTAGTAGAGGTTGGAACCGGCCCGGGTGCGCTCAGCATGGCTTTACTGCGCGCGGTCGGTCCGCACGGGCGCTTGATCTCATATGAAACGCGGGCGGACTTCGCTGCGATGGCTCAGCGCAATGTGCAGCAGTTCCACGGCGACTCTGCCAACTGGACGATCAAGATCGCCGACGCGTTCGCCGGCATTGAGGAACGCGGCGTGGATCGGATTACGGTGGACCTGGCCGAACCGTGGCGCCTTCTGCCGCAAGCCGCGGCGGCACTACGCCCTGGCGGCCTCGTCGTCGGCTATGTTCCCACCGTCCTGCAAGTGAAGCAGTTTGTTGATGGCCTGCGCAGTCACGGCGGGTTTAGCGCCATTCAGTCGTTTGAAACGCTGGTGCGCTTCTGGCACGTGAAGAACCTGAGCGTACGCCCCGAGCACCGCATGGTAGCGCACACGGGGTTCATTGTCGTGGCACGCCGGCTGGCGCAAGCGGATCCGCTGAAACCCGTTGACTCCGCTTTGAGCGTATAGTACCCGTCCTGTCACGTCAGCTCTGTGTGCCATGACCAAGGATGAGATCCGGCAGAGAGTGCGGACGCAGCTCCGGCTTGCCGGGATGGCGTGTTTCCCGGAGGTGGACGCACGCATCCCGAATTTCATCGGCGCCGAACCAGCCGCGCAACGTGTACGCGAACTGCCAATCTGGCAGCGGGCACAGGCTATCAAGGTCAATTTCGATGCTCCACAAGTGCCGATCTTGCGGGCTGCACTGCGCGAGAAAAAGATCGTCTACGTTGCCATGCCGCGTCTGCGAAGCGAGCGCTGTTTTGCCGAGCTGGACCCGCAGAAACTGGGCGCCAAGATCGTTCGCGTCGGTAGCATCAGAGGCGCCCTGCAGTTCGGCCGACTTACGACCCCGCATGAGATGCACCCGATTGACCTCGTCGTCTGTGGCTCGGTGGCCGTGAACCGGCAGGGGGCGCGCCTGGGCCGTGGCGGTGGATACGGCGATCTCGAATACGCGTTGTTGCGCAGCGAAGGCAAGATCCGCCAGTACACACCCATACTCACAACCGTCCATCCCCTGCAGGTTGTTGACGATCGCCTGCCGATGCGTGGACACGACATTCCGGTAGATTTTGTCGTCACTCCCAATCATGTCATCGCCGCTCCAAGTGTGCATCCACGGCCCAGAGGCGTGATCTGGGAGATCCTGCAGGAGGAACGCATCCGCTCGATTCCGCTTCTCCGGCGAGGCCACCCTGATTTCCGCAGCGCTCCGTCACCCCGCCGATTGTGAGCCGCCAGCCAAGGCCTGTCACGGAATCACACTGGCGCCAGGCGCTTGAGTTCGCTCGGCAAAGAAGCCATCGTAGCGTCCATGAAAAGACCCATTGCCGAGTTCTTGCACATCATATTGCCGCCTGGAGCTGAAACCACCCGGACGCCGTACGAGCACGAAGCCTGGCAGATCCTCCGGCGCAAGCAAGGTTACGTCACTCACCGCATCTACCAGGCTGAAAATGAGCCACTTCACCGCCTCGTCTACTCGGAATGGGAAAGCCATAAGGCCCTTATGGGTGCCCGCCAGCATCTGCAATCTACCCCTTTGATGCGACGCGCCCGCGCGCTCCTCGTAGCCCCGCTCCAACAACTTGTCGTGGAAATCGATGGGCCCGTATTTTCGACCAAGGGTATTGAGTTCGGCGAGGGTGCCGTGGCCGCGGTCGCGCTCCTTCGACTCACGGGCGGTGATTCCCATTGGCCCGAGCAGAACCTGCTGAAGCTGCTCGCCGAGCAAAAAGGCCATCTCGGCCACATAGCCTTCCGTGCAATCACCGATCCGCTTTTCGCAGGAACCCTGTCACATTGGTCAGACACTCAGAGCCTACAGGCATCTCGCGAGGCTCTGGACAAAATCGCCGCCGGCGCCTGTCCCCAGGATATTGTCACCTACCGGCCGCCACCGTCGCCAAATGCGTGATCAGATCGGTCGCCGCTCGTACCGGCGGTAGAAGAACCATTCATTGGGATGACGCCATCCCAATGACGCCGCGCCCACAGCCAATCAGAACCCGCACACACCTCTAAAGGCCTGGCACCTGCCTTGCTGCTCCAACGGGCAGAGACTGAATGCCGCATCAGGAGGGCGCACACATGGTAGACCACACGGGAGAACTGGTTCGGACGCTTCGACGTGAGCTGGGACTGACCCAAGAGGAGTTCGCTCACGAGCTCGGAATAACCGTAGGAACTGTCAACCGCTGGGAAAACGGCCGATTTCACCCCAGCAAGCTCGCCAGGACCATGCTCGCCGAGTTTGCGCACCGACACGGCCACCCGGCCCCGGCGATCGCAAAGAAGATCCCGGAACCAGAGCCGATACACCCGGTGGTTTGACGAGCTCTAATGCTTCGCCTTGCTCGCCAGCACGCGTTCGATCTTCTCCCTTACCACATTAGGGTCGACGATGGGCTTGGCGAGGTAATCGTCGCAGCCCGCTGCGAGGGCCTTCTGCTCGTCGCCACCCATCGCCTGGGCGGTCAGGGCGATGATTCCTATCTCCCCTCCCCCCTCCAACTCCCGTATCTGCCGTGTGGCCTCCCAGCCATCCATCACCGGCATCTTGAGATCCATGAAGATCAAATCTGGCGCTAGAGTCCTTACCGCGCCAACCGCCTCTTCCCCGTTGCTCGCCTCAATGATCTCGTAGTCCCCGAACCGCCGCAGCCTGTAAACCAGGATGCGCCGATTATCGAGGTTATCTTCCACTACCAGAATCTTCTTACGTCCCATGCCTGACCGAACCCTCTGAGCTACTATGTCGGAAAGTCTTGGCTTGGCGCGCAAATTCTCTCGTCCGTCATTCCCGCAATCTTCAAGCGGGAATCCATCTCAACCTGACAGCCCCGCCGCCCCGCCTGGATGCCCGCTAAAGGATTGCGGGCATGACGGGATCGTGCATCTTGGTCTTTGGGTTGCGGGCGTCAGCCCGCGCTGAGAACATCCGACAAATCAACGCCGTCCACCCGCAGCAGAAGGAAATCAAAAAAAAGGGCCGGTCGGAAACCGACCGGCCCTGTCTCTGCTCACAGCACGCCCGGCCTCACGGCCCAACGATGACCGTATCAGCCTGGCCAATGGTGCCAGTGTAGTTCAGGTTAAAGGCGGCAGAACCAAAGGTGAATGGGACAACGCCCCCGGACCGCTCCCACGCGATGCCAAGGAGCCCATGCCCGACCGCCAGCTCGTTACCGAGAACCGGACGGATGCGTGTCTGACCGGTGAGTGTACCTTGGACCAGCCAACTGAAAATCGAGCTGGTCAAGCCACCGCCGTCGATCTCGGAGAGCCCGATCTCTGTGTGGCAGCGAACCTGTGTGCTGGCGGAGAAACGCTGCTCGAATTCGTTGAAGACCAGGAACTGCGCCGTAGTCCGCACCGGACCTGTCGCGCCCGTAAGATCCTCACTGCACGGCACCAGCACCAAATCGGTGGTAATCGGAACACTAGTCACCGGGTTCAGCGCCCCGTCAAACCAGTGATCCAGGATGAGCACGTTGGGGCAGCCGGCATACGCGCCGTTAGCCACGGTATTCGGGCAAACAACCTCAGGTGTCGCGCTCGTCCCGAGGCAGGCGACCGTCTCGCACGTGCCACCAGAACAGTCTGCCCCAGAAGTGCAAGCGTCGCCTTGGTCGGTCCCGCCCACACACCGCTTCGCCTGCCCGCTCAAGTCATTCAGGGTCGTCTGGATGCCGATTGCGTTATACGCCCGCACATCGAACCCGTCTGACTCAGCGGTACGGATAGTGGCCTCGCCCTTCAAGTCATTGGCGTTCAAGAGTTGGCCATCTTCACTTGTCATCTCGATGCATTTCACTTCGCCATCAAAGACACCGCTCACATCTGGAGCCGCCAGGGCCGGCTGGGTCACGCCAGCACCGCCACCGCACGCTGGGTCTAGTGGCACATCCGCCCCGTTTGCCGCGCTCCACCCAACCGCCTGACCGGCGCTCAAGGCCAGGAAGAAATTCCGTTCCTGCAGGGTGCAGTCGAAATATACGCACTGCACTATCCTACAGGTGCTCGCACCGGTAGCCGTGTTCGTCAACTGGATGATCGTATCAATTCCCGTCCCCACTTCTACGTCAGGAAAGACAACGTAGCCAGCGGGCCGGTCGGAAGCGACCTGCGCCACCTGCGCGTAACTGCCACGCGCATTCATCAGGAGGCCGGCCACCGCCGCGACACCAACGACCAAGGCTCCATATCCCACTCGGTTCGCCATTGCCCGTCTCCTTTCGCCCTTCACCACGATTTCGAACCAGGTCTCGCCCTTACTCATGTCTGCACCTCTCAGTTCGTGGGCAGCTTGATGGTCGCCGCAGGCGCTACGCAGGTACTGTTACCGCCGCCGTCGAGCGGGCAATCACTGGCATACGAGCACGACTTGCCGACTCTCTCACCGCCCGCACAGGTACCGGTCTCGATATGGGCGTTCATAGCAGCCGTCGAGACGTTCAGGTTCGCGTCCCCGTGAACGGCTTCCACCACCGCCAACACTGGCCCACCGGATTGTGACACGATATCGATGGTCGCGAACGGCGTGTCCGCCGTAGGAACATCAAGAAGGAAGCTCCTCCAGCACGTTACTGTCTCGATCGCGCTGAAGGTCTGCTCCAAGCCGTCCGTGCCGGCGAGCGACAACTGCACCCTGGTCGGAATCAGGCCATTCAGATCAAGGTTACATGGCAGCACCGTAACTGAAGTGCTGACGCTCGCAAACGGGGAGCATGTCCCCTCGCCTACGCCGCAGCCCGCAGCAACATCGCACAGCACGCCGCTGATGGTGCACGTTCCCTCGAAGCACGCATCGTTGCAGTCGGAGGCGCCACTACACACCTGCCCGGCGGGGTCACCACAGAGACCCCAGTTGCCGAGCGACTGCGCTCCTGGATCCACCACGCGTGGATTCACCAGGTTCACCCGCGTTGCCCCCGGACAGGCGTTATACTCGGCGTTGTCCAGAGCCAGTGTGTTGTTGGCGTTGTTGCTTGTGCCATGAATGGCGATGCCGTTGTACTTGCTGACGTCGGATGTGTTGGACAGCCCACCCAGCAGGGTTGCCTCGCCTTTCAGATGGTTACCGGGGATCGGAGCATCCCCGCCGTCCACCTCGACGCACAGCAGTGCCCCTTCGAAGCCCAGCGGTACCGCTGGCACCAAGCCCGGAGCCAAGCCGCCCTGGCCGTACTGACTGGTAATCCTACCGCTAAAAGGACTCCGGCCATCGCCGACATTCCAGTGGGTCGGCTGCTGCTTAGTCAAGGCGATGTTGAAATCCGTCTCGCCACAGGTGTCGCCGTGGAGATAGAAGCAGCGCGCCTGCGTTGTAGAGTTACCGGTATTGCTTATCTGAATGACGGTCTGTCGCGTACCGTCATTGACCACCTTTGGAAAGATCAAAATTGAGCCCGGACGATCTGTGGATACATCTGCGCCGGCGGCACCAGCCACGAGCAGGCACACTCCCATCGCACCCACCAGCCAGCCCGCGCGCGTGTGTTGGGTCTTACTCATGAGTCTCCTCCTTGTTGAGCAACAAGCCCAGTCTCTCGCACGCCCTGAATCCCTGCTTACGGAAAGGTGATAGAATCCGGCACGCCTTCGCCAGGCTCCGGGCTGCCGCTTTGGTGCAGGTTATAGGCGGCTGTGCCAATCTCGGTGTTGAAGATTGCCACGCCAAGCAAGCCGCGGCCCGTTGGAGCGCTGCCCACCGGACGAATGCGCGTCTGGCCAGCGATGGTGCCGGCGACGTTGTAGGAGAATATTGAGCGCGAGGGCGTATTGGTATCCAACAGCGACAGCTGAGTCTCCAGGAAGCAGCGAACCGACTTTGTGGTCGAGAAGCGCTGCTCGAACTCGTTGAACACGACGAACTGCGCCGTCGCCGACCCAGGCAGGTTCAGGGCAAAGTTGTTCCCGCAAGGGACCAGTGTCAAGTCGGTGAAGCTCGCGAGGCCACCACCCCCACTGCTCGGCTCGGGATGGTCAAAAAGGTGATCCAGAATCAGAGTGGTCGGGCAACTCTCGTATTGCAGGCCGTCGAGCATCAGCTGGTTCGCCGGCACTGGCTGCTCCGCGAGGAACTCAAGGCCAATGGCATTGTAGGTCGCCAAGTCGACGGTCGGAGCTACCGGATCCCCGTCTTCCCCCACAGTCTCGATCGTGGCCTCGCCAATCAACGTATTGGTGGTTCCGGTCTGGTCGGGCACCGCCGGGCTTGAGCCGGTCGCCAGGGTGAACTCTATGCACTCGAGGGTGCCATAGAACGGGTCACTGGGAACCGGGGGAATTCGGGTGCCGGCGTTGCTCTGCTTAGTATTGCAGACCCCGTTCGGACAGACCTGGCTGGCATTAGCCTGGGTGCATGCCCTGGTGGGCAGCGTGGCGCAAGTACCCGTAGCAGTCATTGGGATCGGGTGGTTGACGTCACCCAAGCCCGTACCTGCGTGCCACGCCAGGGGCTGGTCTCTGGTGAGAATGATGTCGAAATCAATCGCCGTGCAGCCATCGCTGTTGATGTAATAACAGTGTGCCTGCTTCATCGGGCCGGACGAACCAGTGGTCGTATTGCTCAGCCGAATCAACGTATCGATGCCGGCTGTGGAATTAACCACGATCTTCGGCCAGTACAGGACCGCTGCTCCCTTATCCGAGACCTCCAGGGCGCGCGCAACGGACGGCGCAATCACCCACAGGCCCAGCGCGAGGATGCCCAGTGTCGTAACCGAGGCAACTCGTGTCATCTTTACCATTGCCGATCTCCTTTCACCCCACTCACGGGCGACCGAGGGATTCTTGCCAAATGCATACAGCTGCATAGCTCAACCTCCTCTTCAGCCTATTCCAGCGGCGGCACGACGATGAAGTCGCCGGGCCGGCTCCCCTCAATAAAGAGATTGACAGCCGCGCGCCCGGCAGGGCCGGTGGTGCTGTTTTCCCTACGCGTCTGGAATTCCTCAGCAACCCCCAGCAAGCCAGGATACTGGTTGCAGCCGAGAAGCTGGCAGGTACCGCCTACACCGCAGTCGGCATCCACCGTGCACCTGTCGGCAACGTTGTTGGTGCAAACGCCCTCGGCACCCGGACAGTCATCGTTGTCCGTACAAGACCTGCCGGCGAAGCGACCGGTGTAGCAGACATTTCCGCTTGCCGGAGTGATACGGGTCTTTAGCAAGGTACGTCCCGGAAGCACGCCAAACTGACTGGGCAGATCCGCCAGCGGCAGGTTCAGGAAGCAGCCGACCTGAACGCTGCCGGTAAGCTGGAACTCCATCTCGTCGGTGACCTGGAAGTGCGCCACCGCCGGAATTTCCAGCTGGTCTTCGAGCAGCGCGGTGCACGGTATCAGGGTGAGCTCGGTGGACGCCACACCACCGGTGAAGCCATCCACGGCTCCCTCGGCATAGTGGTTCATCACCAAGTGCTCAGGGCAGGCGTTGTAATTGGTATCATCGAGAGAGAGCACGTCGGACCCGGCGGCACTGGCGGTGACCGAGATGGCGTTGTACTCGCTGATGCCCCCGGGATTGTCTGAAACAATGATCGCTTCACCCTTGAGGTGGTTTCCGGCAACCGGGGTGCCGTTAGCGTCGGTCTCTATGCATATCAACTGGCCGATGAAGGGTTGAACAACCGGCAGGGGTGCGCCAGGAGAGAACCCGTCACCTAGACTGTCCAGTATCTGACGGCCGGTTGCAGCGTCCCACACGGTGGGTTGCTGCTTGGTAAGGAAGATGTCGAAGTCGCGCTCGAAGCAATTATCGTCGATGTAGAAACAATGGGCCTGCACGGGCCCGTTGCTGGTGTTTGCCACCTGGATGATGGTGTTCGTCGACGTCGTCCCATCCGCAATTACCTTGGGGAAAATAATTACCGAACCCGACCGGTCACTGGTGATATCGGCCTGAGCACGCCCCCCGTACACCACCAAGACAGCGAGCAGCATTCCAAGGCCACAGAGCCAAGGATTTTGCTTTGATCCACACATCGCACGCCTCCTTTCGGCATTCCGTCTCTACGGCAAATCCAGAACCACTCCGGGTTTCCGGACCAACTTGCTTTGACGTATGCCTGATTGCCTGGCGCTAGTCAAGAGTAAAGCCAAAATTATAACGGACAAATCGTCCTGAAAATCAGCCGGGGGCGGCGGTTTCCGGCCGGCGCCTTTTTGTCGACCAAGCCCGGGGGGGTCGGCCGGCTCAGTGGCAGGGCCACGGCAAAGTCGCTCACAGAGGGCAGCATCATCGACTGCTCCTCGATCCACGGCCCCCCTACGCCCGTCATGCCCGCAGTCTTCTAGCGGGCATCCAGGAGGGGCGGAGTGGATTTCCCTACCGCGTCAATTCGCGGTTGCGACCGCGGTTGCGACCGTGCGGATGGCCCTACCTCCGGCGTTGAGAATGCACCTGGTCATTGCCTCGGAGCGGACTAGCTTGCGGTCGGGAGCTGGTAGGGA
>Ga0214473_10002988_pt1 | contig 20705 bp, 20 predicted proteins | sample RVTome_7_FD_203509 | JGI IMG/M metagenome (GOLD analysis project Ga0214473, IMG submission 203509) | Soil microbial communities from uranium-contaminated site in the Upper Colorado River Basin, Wyoming, United States - RVT98D197 | ecosystem: Environmental > Terrestrial > Soil > Contaminated >... | reverse complement strand
AGATGGCGACGAGCGTACCGGCTGGGTGATCTTTTATCTCCATTTGGCCAAAAAGGATCGCGCCCGCGTTGGGCAACATCTCTTGGCAGGCTGGCCGGTGGGCCATCCCTCTTGCGAAGGCGGTTCTTCTACGGGCACCCATGTCCACTTGGCCCGCAAATATAATGGGGAATGGATCGAGGCGGGGGGAGCATTACCTTTTGTAATGGAAGGTTGGACTCCCTCTGAGGGCGGGGCGCCCTATCTTGGCACACTTGTCCGCTTGGGCCACACCATTATTGCCTGCACCTGCTCGGATGCAAGCAGCGGAATTGCTTCTCAAGCTGAAGTGGTTGCTTTCCCCACACCCGATCTACAGCTTACCGAAACAGCAACCCCAGTTAATTGACCTAGGTTGGCTGAATTTCGTAACGCGTTTCAATGCTCACCGCCTTCTTGAGCATGTTTTGCGCCGCGCAATATTTTTCCTTAGAAAGTTGAATGGCCCGTTCTACCGCAGCCGGGTCTATGTTTTTGCCAGTAACAATATATTCGATCAATACCCGCGTCCAGACCCTGGGATGCTCGGCGGCGCGTTCTGTATTCACGCGCACTTCGAAAGCGCTTACCTCCTGGCGTTTCTTTTGCAGAATGGAAATCACATCGATCCCGGTGCATCCCGCCAAACCCAACGCCATCAGTTCCATGGGACGAAAACCATCTTCCGCCCCCCCGACTTCTGCATCGGTGCTGATATCCAAAGAATAACCGCTGGCCGGCGCGTGGCCCGCAAAGCTCAAGCCTTCTTTCCAATTTAATGCCACTTGCATATCTGTCCTCCTCGGTAAAGCCCCGCGCCATTATAGTCCAGCCTCTTACCCGCCTCGCGACAATTATTTCCCAATCCTCGCTCTCTAATCACCAGTTAGAATTCAAGTGGTTTAGGAACTCCTGTGATCCCCATCCACCTCTCTCTCTCTGGCTTTCTTTCTTATCGCGATCCGGTTGAGTTGGATTTCACGCATTTTGATTTGGCCTGTATTTCTGGGCCGAATGGCGCGGGAAAGTCCTCCTTGTTGGATGCGATCACCTTTGCGCTCTTTGGCCAAGCACGCGCGCGTGATTCTTCGTTGATCAATTCCCACTCTCAAGCCGCAGAAGTGAGCCTAACTTTTTCTTATGAAGGAAATGTGTACCGTGTCCTGCGGATTAGCCGGCGCGACAAAAGCAGCCTGCTCGAATTTCAGATCCAATCTAGTGAAAATAAATGGAAGGCCCTGACCGAGCGCACCTTGCGCGATACAGACAACCTGATCCAGAAAACTCTTCGGCTGGACTATGAAACGTTCGTGAACGCCTCTTTCTTTTTGCAAGGGAAAGCAGACCAGTTCACCCAACAGCGTGCCGCGGATCGAAAACGTATCCTCGGCAGCATACTCGGCCTGGAAATTTGGGAGCAATATCGCCAGGCCGCGGCCGAGCAACGCAAGACCCTAGAAACAAACATGGAGACACTGCAAGGACGCTTGCAAGAGATCAATCTGGAATTAGGGGAAGAACAGCAACGCAAATCTCGGCTTAAAGATTTAGAGGTGCAACTGGAGAGCTTAAGCCAAGCGCGCGTTGCCCAACAATTTGTTCTCGAGGAACTGCGCGGTCGCGCCGCGGCCGTAGAGCAGCAAGCCGCTTTGGTCACTGCCCTTGCGGGGCAGTTACAGCGCGCTCAAGGCCAGTTGTCGGAAATGAGCGCCCGCTTGGAAGCGCGCCGCGCCGAACAGGAAAACCACTCCGCGTTCATAAAACGCGCCAAGGAAATAGAGGCCAGCTATGCCAATTGGCAGAAACTGCGCGAGGAACTTAGCCGCTGGGAAGAGATCGCCGGTCGCTTCCACGAGCAGGAGCTGAAGCGTAGCGAACCCTTAGCGGCTATTGAAGCGGAGAGAGCCCGCTTGGAAACCGAGTTGAATGCGTTGGCCAGTGAGAAAGTTGGTTTAAATGAATTGTTGGCCACCAAACCAGATTTTGAAAAAGAATATAAAGCCTTGCAGGCCGAAGTTATTAAAGTAGAGCAGCAAATTTCAAGTCGCCCCAAGTTGGAAGCACAACTCAAAGAGAGTCGTGATACTCAAACTAAAGGTCACACCGAAAACCCGATGCTTAGAACGGAAATGTTTGATTTGGACGCAAACATTAAGCAAATGGAAAATGCCAAAGGCGCCAATTGCCCCACCTGTGGCCAGAAACTTACCGAGACGCATCGCCTAGAAGTGATCGCCAAGTTGACAAAAGAGGGAAAGAAAATGGGCGACCGCTACCGTGCCAACCAAAAGACCGTCAAGGATGCCGACGCGCAGGTGGCGTCCTTAGAAGCGGCCATTATTGCGCTGGCCCACGCCGAAGAAGAATTGCGCGCCAAATCAGTGAGGGTCGGGCAACTGCGCAGCACCTTAGAGGAAATGGAGAAAGCCGAGCAGGTTTGGAAAAAAGAGCGCGCACCGCGTATCAAAGAGATTGAAGCTCAACTAAAGAACGAAACATTCGCTGAAAAAGCCCGGGTGAAATTGAGTAAGGTCGACGAAGCGCTAAAGATCACAGGCTACGACGTCGCCCAACACGACGCAGTTCGCAAGGCGGAGCTGGAAGCCCGCTCTTCTGAGGCAGACATGCGCGCCTTGGAACAAGCTCAGGCCGCCTCCAAGCCTTTGGAACGCGAGATCAAAGATCTTGAGAAACAGATTTCCGGCCAGGAAAAAGAAGTTGCCGGTCAGGAGCAGGCCCACAGCCAGGCGGCCGCCGCACTGGCCGCTAGCCAGGCAGGCTTACCGGATGTACAAAGCGCGGAGCGCCAAATGCTCGCCATTCAGCAACAGGAGAACCAACGCCGCCAAGAAGTGGGCGCGGCCCAGCAATTGGTCGCTGTGTTGGACGACTTGCGTTCGCGCAAGGTGGATTTTGAGGCGCTGCGCGAAGAATTGGCGGGCCGCATAAGCCAGTACGTGGCCCTGGAACGCGCCTTTGGCAAGGACGGCGTCCCTGCCATGCTCATTGAGCAGGCTCTCCCGCAGATCGAGGTTAAGGCCAATGAAATACTGGAGCGGTTAAGCGGTGGAGAGATGCATATCAGTTTCGTTACCCAGCAAGCCTATAAAGATAAAAAGCGCGAGGACCTGCGCGAAACGCTAGAGATCCAGATCAGCGATAGCGCCGGGATGCGTGATTACGAAATGTTCTCCGGAGGAGAAGCCTTCCGCATCAATTTTGCCATCCGTTTAGCTTTGTCGGAAGTGTTAGCCCAGCGGGCAGGTGCCCGATTGCAAACCCTGGTGATCGATGAAGGTTTCGGCAGCCAGGACGAGGCTGGCCGCCAGCGCCTGGTGGAGGCGATCAATCTGGTGCGCGCCGATTTCGCCAAGATCCTAGTGATTACCCACATTGAGGCGCTAAAGGATGTCTTCCCCACTCGCATTGAGGTGGAAAAGGGGCCACGCGGCTCTACCGTGCAGGTGATTTAGCGCGTTGCCGGCAAAGGCTTCAATAGGAATTCGGCCAGTGTATCCTGATGCGGATTTATAATCGGTTTTTATTAAGGAAGATCGACCATGGCTGAAGAAATGGGTGCCCCGCAACCAATCAAGGTCAAATCGTTAAATGATTACCTGGAGATCATGAGCAAGGTGGTCTTCCAAAGTGGTATGTCTTGGAAGCTGATTGAGAACAAATGGCCCGAGATCAAAGAGGCCTTCGAGAGCTTTGAGATCCGGAAAATAGCTGATTACGATGAACGCGACATCGAACGCCTTAGCAGGGACCGGCGCGTCATCCGCAATTATAAAAAACTGATGGCCATCTCAAGCAATGCCCGCCAGATACTGGCTATGGATAAACAACACGGCTCCTTCCAAAAGTACCTGCGTTCGCACGGCGATTTCGGAGCCACGCTAAAAGCCATGCGCAAGGATTTCAAATACATGGGGCCGATGGGTTTGTATTATTTCCTACATGTAGTCGGCGAACAGGTGCCTGAGCACGAACTGTTTCAAGAGCAATATATAAAGAAATGAACTTAGCTTCCCAAATCATTACAAATTCCAGCTAAAATACTCTTAAGGTCTTTCTTATATGCTCGACAAAATCATAGGCATCGAAGCGCGCTTCGATGAAATCGAGAACGAATTAGTCCAGGCGGCCGGCGACTATCAACGCGTGGCCGAGTTATCCAAGGAACGCGCCGAAATCGAATCTATCGTTGAGAAAGCGCGTGAATATCGCCAAGCGCTCAAACGTCACGAAGAGGCCGATGAACTGGCCAATGGGAAAGATGCCGAATTAGCCGAGCTGGCCAGCGCGGAACTGGAAGAACTGGAGCCCAAAATCAGCAGGCTGGAAAGCGAATTGAAGACCTTGCTGTTGCCTAGCGACCCTCGCGATAAACGTAATGTGATTATGGAAATTCGCGCCGGCGCCGGTGGAGATGAGGCCGGCATCTTCGCCGCCGATCTTTACCGCATGTACACTCGCTATGCCGAGCGCCGCGGCTGGAAGACCGAATTGCTCAGTTCGAATGACACGGGTGTAGGGGGTTTTAAAGAAGTGACGTTCCTCATCAAAGGCAAGGGTGCTTTTTCACGCCTCAAACACGAATCCGGTGTGCATCGTGTGCAGCGCGTGCCCGCCACCGAAGCTCAAGGGCGCATCCACACCTCTACGGCCACCGTGGCTGTGCTGGCAGAAGTGGATGAGGTCGAGATTAAGATCCCGGAAAACGACATCAAGATGGACGTGTTTCGCTCGGGCGGCGCTGGCGGCCAGAACGTGCAGAAAAACTCAACAGCTGTCCGGCTAACCCACTTGCCCACCGGCTTGGTGGTGCAATGCCAGGACGAGCGCTCACAGCTACAGAACCGCCAACGGGCCATGGCCATTTTGCGGGCGCGCCTCTACGATATCGAGGAAGAAAAGCGCCGCGCCGAAATTGAAAAAACGCGCCGTTCCCAGGTGGGCAGCGGCGAGCGTTCAGAAAAAATCCGCACCTACAATTTCCCCCAATCGCGCATCAGCGACCACCGCATCGGCTACAGCTCCCACAACCTGCCTGCTTTGTTGGACGGTGATCTTGATGACCTCTTCGATGAGTTGGCCACCCAGGATGAAGCCGAGCGCCTTGCCGCGGCCGGCGTGGAGTGACATGAAAAGAATAATTTTTGCCTTATCTAGTCTTTTCGCCCTAACAGCTTTGCTGGTGGCCTGCGCCGGCGAGTCAATCTCAGGGGAAACGGACGATCAGGACCAGGTCCGCCAAACTCTTATCGACTTTTTTGCTCTCCTGAGCGGCGGTGATTATCAGGCCGCAGCCGAACTCCACGCAGAAAATCCGGATCTATATGAATGGCTGCAGCAAAATAACCCTGACGTGGACCCAACCGATCGTGCCGCATTGCTGGAGGCGGGCTGCACGTTTCAGCTGGTGTGCATGGAGATAAAGCAGGTTCTAAGCAGCGAACAAGTTTCGGATACGCTGTACAATTTCTCCGTTGAGTTTGCCAATGCGGATGGCTCGACCTTTGTGCTAGGCCCTTGTTGCGGCGAAGATGAGACCAGCATGCCGCCCACATCGGCATTTGACTATCAAGTGGAAAATGCCGCCGGTCAATTCTTGGTGATTGGTTGGCCGGTGTATGTGCCATAGGGAAACGTTATTACAAATTTTAATTTAAATTCTTTTAGTAAGAAAGTGCGGGTGCGCATGCTGCACCCGTATGCATTAAATCAATTGTCCAAAAAGGTTAAAGTACAGATAGGTCATTTGCGTTGGCGGCACTCAAAACTGCTAGAATCGCGCCCAATGGATAAAATCAAAATAAACAATCTGAGCGTGGGGCAAGCACTGGAGGACACCCGCAAGCGCTTAATGGGGCTAAGCGAAAACCCGAGCCTGGATGCGCAAGTGGTGCTGGCGCACATCCTCGGCCGAGATCGCGCCTGGGCGCTGGCCCACCCGGAAGCCAATCTTAGTGCAGCGCAGATGCAGCAATGGGAGCAAGCATTGGCGCGACTGGAAAGTGAAGAAGCGCTGCCCTATGTGTTGGGCGAGTGGGAATTTTATGGGCTAAAGATCGCCCTCACTCCATCCGTGCTTATTCCTCGACCGGAAACAGAATTGCTGGTTGAGACGGCGCTCATCTGGCTGGCGGCCAACCCTAAACGCCGCCGCGCCGCAGACGTCGGCACGGGCTCCGGTTGCATTGCGGTCGCGCTGGGTGTTCATTTACCCGATTTGGAATTGACCGCCAGCGACACCTCTTCCCGAGCGCTTGAAGTGGCGCGGAGCAACTTTGCCCGTTATGACCTTTTAGACCGCGTGCAACTAGTCCTGGCTGATTTAATGGAGGGCCTACCCGGCCCCTTCGACCTGATCTGCGCCAACCTTCCATATATTCCTAGCTCGCGGCTGGACGAGCTGACTGTGGCGCGCCGCGAGCCCCGTCTTGCCTTAGATGGCCGCGCGGATGGCTTGACCTTGATTCGAGGTTTGCTAAGACAGGCCAAAGACGCACTTTCACCAGGCGGCCTGCTCCTTGCTGAAGTGGATGACAGCCACGAAGAAAGCGCGCCGGCCTTGGCGCGCACTCAGATCCCCGGTGCAACTATAGATTTGCTGCACGATCTGGCTGGCAAGCCGCGCCTGCTGCGCGTGCAGCGGTGAAAACGGAGCGATTGCCGGCCAGCGCGCCGAATGCCATTGCGCACTGCGTGGACATCCTCAAGCGCGGTGGAGTAGTAGCTTTCCCCACGGATACGGTGTACGGCCTGGGGGCGTTAGCCTTTGACCCCGAGAGCATTGAGCGCTTGTATGCGATCAAGGGGCGTGAACATACCAAGGCGATTGCGGTGCTGATCGCCGAAGCGGCCGAATTGGAGCTAATAGCTCATTCGCCCAGCGAGGCTGCTTTGCGCCTGGCGCGGCGTTTTTGGCCGGGACCGCTTACTATCGTGTTGCCGAGCCATCCAAACCTGCCGGAGGCCCTTTCTCCGGGCAACACGATTGGGGTGCGTGTGCCGGATCATGAAGTGGCGCGGGCGCTGTTGGCTGCGGCCGGGCCCATGGCGGTGACTTCGGCAAATCGTTCTGGGCAGGCCAACACGCGCACGGCTAGTGAAGTGCTCGAACAGATCGAAGAAAGGGTTGACTTGGTTTTAGATGGGGGTCAAACCCCGGGAGACACTCCTTCTACTGTGGTGGATATGACGGGGGAAAAGCCCAAGGTATTACGCCCGGGCCCGGTGAGTGAGGCAGAAATTTTGGCAGCTTTGTCATAGGTCTAACGTAGGTGCTGCTGGCTATCTTCACACCTTGGGAAGGCAAATAGCTCTCATTTATCCTTAATTGGGGCTTCATTTGTTTCTCAGCCATAAAAGGCATACTTTAGGCACTAGATGAGACCTCCTCCTCACTACTAAACCGCACCCGATAGGGTGCGGTTGGGTTTTAAGGGCTCAATGTTGTTGAGAGGGGGCGCTTGCGATCTAAGCGCCCTCTCTTTTTATGTCTTTTTCCCAGAATTTGAACTCAGACCCAAAAGCGATCGCGGCGCTTATTTCGATGCCAAGGGATTGCCAAATCCTCAGTCGCCCAGAAAAGCTGCATTGCGGTCCTTGCGCGGCTGTAGTTGTAAGCTGTGACAAGAAGCGTGTTTACAAGTTGTAATTTAATTGTTTTAACGACGCCACACACTACTCGTTAAAATCGTGTCCGCTAAGAACCTAGGGAGAAAGTTGTAATGTTGTAATCGGTCCACACCCCTTTGTTACAACTTGACAAATTTCTGCCCACAGCGGTCAGCGATGAGGTTTGCAAAAGTCAAAAAAGTTTTTCTCTTACTAACATCAAACATTCGGTACAATTGATAGCTTTTTAATTGTTAAAGTGCAGGCATTAAGAATAGCAGAAGAGGAAACCCTGGGAGCCTACGAATGAGAAATGTCAAGTTATTGGGCAGCTATGGAACAGGCTTTTAAGTTTCCACCTAATAGGGAATCATGTTTCTTTCAGGCTGCTGGGCAGATTAAGCCAATATATGAGATCTCCTCCTCACTACCAAGACTGCGCCTGATGCAGCCAGCAGGGCGCGGTTTTGGGTTCTAAGCTTGAGATGGCATCTGGGTATCTACGTTATCAATCCTCTTCTAAGGACTTTAGTATCGCGTCATCGAGCCCTGAGTTGAGCAGAAATTGACTGTAGATCCTAAATAATTTGGGCACCATCTCTAGCGTGTCCCAACTAGCTTGAGTTTCGTCCAATCCCTTGACATTTGCGAAAATCCCATACAACATAAGTGAATGTAGATAAATTTCGGCGAAATATTTATCTTTTACGTATTTTATTCTTTTTTCCTGATTAACTCGATTCCTTGAAAGATAATTTACTAGTGGGTAGCTATCCATATTTATTGCTATAGCATCGATTTTCTTGCTATCTTTATCAGACAAGATTATTTTTACAATATTGTCTCCATTCTCCCAACCCATATCGTTCCAATCCATCTCGTCAGCATTCTGTTTTTGCCTAAATACCGGAATTGGTTTAGGAATATCAGGTCGATCCTCTGATTTTGGTTTTACAGTTTCTTTAGGAGGCTTTTTAGGGTCAAGAATTTGAATGTAAAAAATCGATTCAAGTGCTCCGGCCGGCGAACTTAACCGCGCATCGAGTTTTAACTCATCGCCTACCTGCACGTTATTTTTAGGATGAAGAACAAATTTAATTGTCGCATTTGTCGGGCCGGATCGCGTCACTTCGAAAACATCGGCGACTTTTTTGGGCTTGCCCGTTCCGGTCCCGCCTCCTCCTGAATTCCTCCTAAGATCAAGAATCTCAAGGGTTAACTCCCCACGATCCTTAGGTCGAAACAGATACTCGTCCTCTACATCAGTCTCAAAAGTTATTTGTCCCGAGCCATTTATCGGGATTGATTTTACGCGTTTCCCATCCTTTCCCTCTGGAAGGTCGATTTTAAAAATTGAGGGAAATCGTTTCTTTGGAAGTCTAATTTCCTTTTCTTTTCGTTTATTCTTTACACCGTTGGGGAGTTTCTTGGTAAGGAATTTCAGATTTCCACCCTTGTTCAGCAAATCCAGAAGAGTTTTGTCAAGGGGTATTGAATTGAGGTGATTATATACTTGACAAATGTATACGGGTAAAGCTCCAACGAGTTGGCTATTTAAGTTCTTTAACTAATAAAGGAATTGTTTGAATATGTTCACCATAAAGAATTACTTGAACGGCGTGTTCCCCATATTGTTTGAATTCGGTTTGAATGAAGGAGAACTGTGCCCACGAACGGAATGGAGAATCCCCGTCAGGGACTACAGTTTCTTTGGCGGGAATAGACGCTATAGTTTCTCCATTAGGGGCTATTATATTAATCCCGATAGAAGCAATTTCGCGGGGTTCTACTTGGATAAAGAACACAACATAAAACAATGGAACTACGGCGGGCACTTGACTAACGTTTATATCTTCGAAGATATTGAATAACGTAGCCTTCCCCTCGCCTCTAGTAGCATACTCGCATAAATAGGAATTTAGGATCAGCATGAGTGGGCCCTCCCTGCTAAAGGTAACTAGACCCGATTCTAATGCAAAGAGCGACTCGTAAAAAGTCGCTCTTGCTTACTTGCTGGGCTTTTTCTTTGCCTTTTTCTTATCTGGCTTGACTTTCAAAAAAGCTGTCATTAGCTCTTTGAAGTCCACGCCATAAAGCGAGAGCGGCTTTTCGTTGGTAGCCTTTTTTTCCTGCTTCGCCTGACTCATACTATAATCCTCTGAAAGAAATTGCCCGTGAGCGTTTGCCGCGCCACGGGCAAAAATCCTTGCGCGATTGAGGCGCGCGGTTGAATCTAGCATAGCATCTAGAGCCGCCCGTGTCAATCATCGGGCGGTTACTTTGACAAAAAGAATTGAAGGCAACGCGGTAATAGTTCTTGTTGAATGTTCTATTGGGGATATGGAGAATTATCTCTATCGATTCTTACCATTAATTCCTCTTGGTGTGAATTATCAAATTTCACCAGTAATGAGACTTCAGAATGAAACCTATTTGCAATTAAAAACAATGCCCCCGAAAGGTAGTGATGAACCAAACATTCCATTAATTTATTTTGACCTTATAAGATTAAATAACACAAAAACAAAACTGAATATATTCTTAGCTAACTACACCGAGGAAATATACGATTATATTATTAGTTTAGTTGAAGAATTGCAGGAGGATAAGTTAGTTTACGGGGAAGTTAGAGGAATCGTTGAACAAAAAGCGGTAACCATACAAACAGATGATGGGCAGACAACAACAATTTACGTTAATGAAGATGTTGCAGAGAAACTTGGCTTAATAAAGAAAACTATCAGAAAAGAGCGGACAATAGAGATAGAAGAGAAAATTAAGCGTCTAGCTCAGAAGCGCCAAGAGGCAATTGACGAACGCGGCAATGTGCCCAAATGGATTAGTGCATGTCAATCGGTTTCAATTGATCCGCGGACTGCAAAAAAACACGCTTCCGATTTAAGGGAAAACTGGAAAATAAAAACTTATAAGTGGCAAGGCTTCAAAGATTAGCAAATTAGCAAAATGCTAAATTGCTAACGATGCTAATTTGCATTTTAGCATCACTAGCAATTTGCCAATCGCTATCGTTTAGCAATTTGCCAATCGCTATCGTTTGGGGGATAGATAATAGTTTCATGCCGCCATAATGTAGCACTCCGTCCCCTGTACAAAGCTGGGCGGGACGGGTTTTAAAGCAACGGGCGCTCTGCCGCAAGGAAGCCAGCCGAGCGCCACTCGCCTCTGTGGTGAAATTCGGTAGACACAGCGACTTTGGGGGTCGCCGCCTTGACGGGTTTGTCAGTTCGAATCTGACCAGAGGCACATCTAAAATAGCAGGTCGGGAGTCCCCTGTCAAGAGTCAGTTTTTCTGTGGGGTTTTGTAGTAAAGCCGCTTACCTGGTGCGCCTTTGATTGCGAGTTTCGTGCGCTCGACATCGTCTGCCAATCGCCAGTTATATCTGAAGGCAAATTCGTCAATGTATCGGTCAAGGTGCTTTTCGCTGACGTGGTGAAAAGTGCCATTCAGTCCGCGCTTCAATAAAGAGAACCAGCCTTCGAGGGTGTTCACATGCGCGTTACCGCGAACATACTCGCGCCTGCTGTGGTCAACTGTTTCGTGGAACAAAACATGCTCGTCTATTTGCGAATAGGAATGAAAACTATCTGTCATTAGAGTCGCGTCGCGGTGAACATGCTGGCGAATAATTTTTGGCAATGTCTTTGCGCCAACATTCGCGACTACGCCAGCACGTAATTCGCCGCCGCGCTCGACTAAAGCGAACACGGGAACTTTACCAAGTGATCCGCGCCCAAGCCCGCCCTTGCGCTTGTTCATGTGCCTGTACTTTTCTTGGCCGCCGACATAAGTCTCATCGGCTTCGACAATGCCTTCGAGCAAAGTATTAATTGGCTCTTTGCGCATTGACTCACGGATACGATGCTCCATGAACCACGCGGTCTTATACGTTATTCCGAGCATGCGGTGAAGCTGATGAGCACTAATCCCCTTTTTGCTGGTGTTCACCAAATAGAAAGCCATCACCCATTTGCGCAAGGGGATATGGGAACTTTCAAAGATTGTACCAACGGTTACGGTGAACTGTTTGAGGCACTCGGCGCAAGCATACACGCCAGCGCGGACGGGCGTTTTGCTGTTAGGTTTTGCCTCTAACTTGTAGGATTTATCGCTCCCACAATGAGGGCAGATAACACCATTAGGCCAGCGCAAATTCTCTAAGAACTCGCGGGCCTCGTCCTCGGTCATATCGCCAAAGTGCTTTAGCTTCTCTTTCTTTGCCATGCACTAAGCATAGCAGAATTGACTACATTTGTCAAGTATATAATCACCTGAATTGATAATCGATGTGAGAATTTCTTTATCCCCCGATTTCTCCCGCATTAATCGGCTTTTCCGCAACTGATTTATTTCTATTAGTGATTCATTTGAACTTATTACCTGAATTAATTTTTCAATAAATCGTTCATATAACTCCCCTTCTTTCATGTTATATCTATTTGCCATAAACAAATCCATTCGGGCAGAATTCCTCATATTTGTACAATCAACATTAATCAACAGAGAATCTCTCAGCATTGAAAATTTTAGATCGTAGGAAATGAACCTCCTTGGAAGTGCTCTGTGAACCTGGCCATTTAATGAGAAGTTGACAGCCTTATCTTTTATGAATTCCTTTTCCTGAACGTCAGGCTTAAATACGGTAGCTTCAATTTCGACTCGACCGAGTTCTTCAGTAATTATGCTAATAGGTATCGTTTTTTCTTTCTTATCTCTTTCATCAATAATGATCCTGGTTTTGTTTCCAAGCATAAGTTTTGAGGGGGATTTTCCTTTTGTAAATCTCTTTTCATATAACATGATGGGCAAAGCAGGACTATAAAGGTATTGATTAAGGTCTCTCCATAGGTCAAGCGTAATATCAGATTTAGAGCCTCGCGGCAGTTGGTAAGAATACAGCTTCACCAGCGACCCTGTAACGAATTGTTTGTCTTCCCACAATCCGACATCTATTTTTACGATTGGAAAACTTGGTACTATTCCATTGACTCTAAAATACTCATACCAAGTAATAAAAAAACCGCTTTCTTCCTCCTCTTTAGTAAATGGGTGCTGTCGCACCAAAGTAAATCCAAATTCGTTGGAACCAGCAGTACTAAGCCCCCTTGTTAATTTAGATGCGATTAATTGATAATGATGCTGGCCGCAAAAGACAACGGCACCCGTTGAGCCCATATTGTATTTGCCCTGAACGAAATGAATATCTGTTTTATTTCTACGCCTTAGCGATAGAAAGGTGTTTGGAAAATCTTTTGGATCCTGACCTTCTCCGTTATCATAGATTAATAAATTAGGTTTCTCTCTGTCTCCGGTTGCTATTATTTGAATATTTTCTGCTATTTCACGTCTGTCACCAATAGCAATTTCACTGAAATCACCATTTTTTATCCTGAAATATTTTTCGACAGCTTCTTTCAGCGTTTTGGGTGCCTCAGAGGACTTAGGGTTAACGCCTGATAATCGGCATTCTTTCAATAACAGAGAATCGATTGAATTCGTGATCTTCTCGACTAATGCTGGAATAGGTTCGGGTTGTTGATTTTCAAACGTGCTGAAATTTGAACGATCCTCCATTGAATTCCCACCATATGGGAACCAATTTTCAGCGTTTGCCATTAGTTTATTAGAAAGAACAATTTCATGAAGAACGTTTTCGTCTTCGGCGTTAAAAAGGTCCCAGAACAATTTTTCCATTTTCGTATCCATATTTTTTCTCCCTTATCTAGCCGCTAATTTGTTTTCTTCTTTTTTCGTTTTTTTGGACGTTTTGTCGATTTAAGGCCCCACTCTTTTAAGGCATACAATCCACGGCCCGTTCTTGTAAATCTCTCATCTCTTCCAAGGTGAGCAATCAAATTCGCGGCCGGATCTTTCCCAGGTATTGTTTTTCCTTCTTGAAGGATAAGCTTCGCCAGATCCTTGTAATAGAATGGTTTTGCTTTACTTCTTCTCTTGAGAAAATTATAGGCAGCGTCGGCTATTGTGGAATTTGTATTAGTGTTGCCAACATTTACGCCCTCAAGCGTCAATAGTTTTTGTACGTATTGGATTTGTTGCTGTTTTTGATCAATCCTTTCATTTAGGATTTTGGCCTGTTTTTGATCTTCCTCTAAGGACGTCAGCAATTCACCGAGACGTGAGTTTAGAGCGTCGACATAGCCGGCACGGCCAGGATCACTATTATGTATCATACAACGTATGATACACGTATCTTATTCCTTTGTCAAGCTATTTCCCACCCCGGCTCGATATCGATCTCTAGTCCAACCGGCTCGCCGATGATGGCGTGGCGGTAGTAGCCCGCCGCGGCGATCATGGCCGCGTTGTCGGTGCAGAGAGCCAGGGGCGGCAGATGCACGGGTAAATTCATCTCCATATCCATGTGTTCGCGCAGCGCTTTGTTGGCCGAAACGCCGCCGGCCACCAGGATCTCTTTGACTTCAAATTCGCGCGCCGCGCTTTTGGTTTTTCCCACCAGCACATCCACCACCGCAGCTTGGAAACTTGCGGCAAGATCAGGTATGGGCAAGTCCAAAACGCGAGGGGTGCCGCTTAGGAGTTTGGCTTCGCCAAACTCTACAGAGTGCAATTTACCCTTACTCAGCTCGCGCACTTTGTTCAGCACTGCGGTCTTGAGACCGCTGAAAGAGAAGTCCCAGCTTTCTTCAAGCCAGGGACGAGGGAAATCGAAGGCGGCCGGGTCTCCGCTTTCGGCGGCTTTCTGAATGGCGGGACCGCCAGGATAGCCAAGTCCGAGCAAACGGGCCACTTTGTCGAAGGCTTCGCCCGCGGCATCGTCAAGCGTGCCACCCAGCCGTCGGTAAGTTAAATGATCCTTCATCAAGACAAGTTCGGTGTGGCCACCGGAGACGATCAGTGCGAGAAGCGGAAAAGAAGGAGCCCGCTCCTCGCGTGGAGAATGGCTGTTGGCAACGCCAACAGCAGGCGCATTCTCCACGCCATTATCCAGCTGCACCCAGGCGGAATAAAGATGGCCCTCCAAGTGATTGATGCCATACAGCGGTTTGCCGCTGCCCAGGGCAAGGCCTTTGGCCATGTTGAGCCCCACGATAAGCGACCCTGGCAGGCCCGGGCCGCGGGTAACGGCGATGGCATCCACGTCCCGCAATTCGAGGTGCGCTTGATTGAGCGCTTCTTTCACTACGGTGTCGATGACCTTAACGTGCTGGCGCGAGGCCACTTCGGGAAAAACGCCGCCATATTTGGCGTGCAATTCGGCTTGGGAGGCAACCACGTTGGAGAGGGCTCGGCGGCCGTCTTCCACCACCGCCGCGGCGGTTTCGTCGCAGGAGGTTTCAATGCCGAGGATGCGCGCCGGCTCCAACTTCTTTTTCTTGCGGGGCACGAAATGATTATAGCGGTAAGGGAGATCAACCCGTGGTTATCCAAGTTTCTGCGTTCCCTGGAGCAGCCCTTCAATTCAGGGAGAGCAGCCACCTAGCTACTACTTCGAGCCTGAAGGAATGGTAAGCCGTCGGTTTTTGATACGAGAAAGCTTAGGATTTAACAGGGATCACCAAATCGAGCGGATAAGGCGCAAGGATTTCGGACTTGCCGTCGGGGCGCATGTAGACTGCATCTTCGATGCGCGTGCCCAGGCCGCGTTCGGGGTAATAGAGACCGGGCTCGATGGTGACGACCATGTTGCGTTGCAAGATATCTTCTTCAGTGGCGCCGCGGCCGAAAGTGGGCGGTTCGTGCACGTCCAGGCCCAGGCCATGCGCCAGGCCATGCACAAAACCTTCTTTGGTGGCTGGATTTTCCGCCATAGTCGCATGGCCGCGTTCTGCAAATAGCTGGCAGGCGCGCCCCTGGATGTCGATGCAGCGCGTATCCGGCTTCAGCTCGGTCATGATAGTTTCGTAGACAAAGCGCACATCTGCGTAGAGCTCCTGTGCTTCGTCGCTGGCATGGCCCAGACACCAGGTGCGCGTGAAATCGGCAAAGAATCCTCCCCCGGCTTCGATGGGGAAAATATCGAAGACGATCGGCACGCCGAGGCGCAAGGGCGAGGCTGGATTGCCCATATTGTGCGGCACGGATCCTTCGCGGCCGGGAGCAAAGATGGTGCCTTCGGGGTATTCCAGGCCGCGCTCAGCCAGCCAGAGATTGATTTTGGATTTGACCGTGCCCACGGTTATGGCTTCCCCTTTTTTATCAACGAGGATGTCGTTTTTAGCGCGCTGGCTGCTAAGAAACTCGGCCACCTGGCCGACAACCTCTGTGGTCTGCCGGGCAATATTGCGCATACGCTCTACCTCGGCGGTGTCTTTAGTCATGCGTGCTTGCATCAGGGTAGATTTGTGGAATTCGGCCGCGAACTCGACTTGCGGCATGTTTTCTTCCAAGGCGGAGAGTAATGCATGAGCGCGGCCGGCATCGTTTTGGCCGTATACGGCCACCCGGCCTGAAGTGACGCCCGCATCCTTCAACATCATTTGAAACAACTGGGCATTGGCGCGCAATGGATCCTTTCCGCTTTCGGCGAAAATAGCGCGATAGTCATAATCGGTGATGCTGCGCGTGGGAATGCCGGTGGCGGCAGCTTCCTCGCGTTCCATGGCGTGGCAGAACAGCAAGGGCTGCTGGTCGCGTTTTACTACCAGGAGCGCGCCGGACACGTGCGCTACGCCGGTGAAATAAACCATAGCGGGGTTGTGGAAGGCATCGCCCAGCACGATGAGTGCGTCCAGGTTGCCGGCTTGCATGAGGGTGGGCAGGTCGGTTTTCATCGGGCAACTTTAGATGCCAAGCAGCACCCTGCCTAAGATGCGAGGATGAAGCATTTTGGTGGGGTGCTGCTGGCTCATGAGCACGTTGACAAAAATGCGCTTAATTTCCGGGACTTTTTCGCATAGGGTTACCACGCGTCCCAGAAGAAATGGATTTATGTACAGGTGGCGCATATAGCCAAGAAATCTAAAAATACTTTGGAAATGGGCGCGCAAAATTTTGTCATAGCCCGCGAGACCGCTTTGGCTAAAGTCGCCTTGCTCAAAGGCACCGGCCAGAAATTCAGCCGCCAACTTGCCGGATTCGAGAGAGAAGTCGATGCCTTCGCCGGTGAGTGGGCTGACCAAACCGGCCGTCTCGCCCACCAATAAAACGCGTTCTCCATAGGTGGGAGCGGATGTGAAATCAATGCGCAGGGGATAGCTCTTGATCGGGCCCACCCGCTTTGCATCAGTCATCAGCGGCGCCAGCCTGGCGCTTTGTAAAAATGTATCCAACGCGCTGCGCAAAGAAACAGATCGTTGATCGCTGCGCTTCTCCTGAATGCCTACACCTACGTTAGCGGCATCTGCCGCAATAGGAAAGATCCAGCCGTATCCGGGCATGGGAACGCTATCAAAATAGGTCTGGACGCGGTCGCTGAGCCCGCGCATGCCCTCGTAATAGGCGCGCACGGCAACAATGGTGCGCGGCAGCCGCTTAAGCAAGCCAATATCCCGCAGCAAGCTCATGTTGGCGCCAATAGCTAAGATCACTACTTTGGCTTTATAAGTAATGGCTTTACCGTCTTGCTCGGCTAACAAAAGAACATGGTCCCGCTCATATTGGAGGTTGCCAATACGCACAGGGCTTTCAAAATGGGCTCCGCTCTCCACTGCGCGGCCGCGAATCAGATCGTCTAACTTAAAGCGAGGAACGATCAGCAGATGATCGGGATAGACCGGGTGCTTGGGAATTTCTGCAAACATGGTGTCGACCCCCTTGGCATACAGCTCCAGGCCATTGATGCGAAACCCGGCACGCTCCGCTTCCTCGAGGATACTCATATCTCGCAGAGCATCCAAGGCGCGTGGGGTGAGACCGTCTCCGCAAGTTTTATCGCGTGGAAAATCGGATTTATCCAGGAGAAGCACATCGCGGCCCTGCTGCGCCAAATAATGCGCAGCCGCAGACCCGCCTGGGCCGGCGCCGACGACAGCAACGTCATAAAGATGGCTCATAGAGGTTTATTGCAATAAAATTTAGTGTGAAATGCCAATAAACTATGCCGGAGCGGGCTTGCCGGCTTTCTCCCTCTCTAGACCCTCCAAGACTTTCAACACCTCGGCTCGCGAAAGCTTTTCGCGGCCCTCGGCCAGCGCATCCAGCGTGGCATAAGCCAGCGCTCGCGGGATATTGACGAAATCCGCGAACGTGGTGGCCGCCAGTTGTTGCATATATTCGTCAAACTGGCGCAAGTTGCTGCGCGCATAGTCCTGCATATCTTGATCGGTCCAATTGGCGGGATAAAAATCTACCCCGCGCCTTAGATCCTCTTTGCGGTTGCGCAGGATGTTGACGGATTGTAGGGCGCGGCCAAATTGGATGGCCAGGCTGCGATGGATCTGCAAATGCTCGAACCAGGCCCAAAGGTCGCAGAGCAGAAGGCCTACCGCGCCAGCCACGCCGTAAGTATAGCGGTCCAAATCGGCGCGAGTGCTCACCTGAAAACCGTTCAACACCCATTCGCGCATACGGCCCGCCATGGCCGAAGTGGCCTCCCAAACTCGAGGAGCGATAAAAGGCGGGGCGTAGCAGGACCATTCGCTCAGGCGCAATGTAACTTCTGGCAACTGGTCTTCGTATTGAGCGAACAGCTTGGTAAAACGAGCGTGATCGAAATCCTCCATGGACGTTTGTGCCTGCAGGAGCTGGCAGATGCCCTCAAGCAGCTTGGCTTTCGATGCAGGCTTCAGCTTGGGATGGTCTTCGATTTCATCTATGGCGCGCATGCACAGGTAACCGGCGGCCACGGCTTCTTGTAAGCCTTTGGGTAGCCGCTGGATCGGCAAATAAAAGGTACGGCTGGTTTCTTCCAACACCAGAAGGGCGTTCTTGGTCATAGCTTAAGCTCCGCAAGCGACCATTAAGTTGGCGAAGGCCGCCTGAAAATTTCTCAGATTATAAGCGTGTAAATTGATTTTAGGTTCGGGATGTTTTATTCCTTGGGTATCCATTGGCTGCGCTCACGTAGTCGCAAAAACCACTCAATGGCGAAGAAGGCTAGGGCCACGAGGATTGCCAGAGCCGCATTGAAGACGCGGCCGAATTGCAGCCAAGCCAGCGTGGAAACATACGCGCCCACCCAAAGCGCTTGGCGCAAGATGACCTGGACGCGGGCAGGCGGGTCGCCCGGAAAGCGATAGTTAAGAAAAGAAACCACCGGCAGCGCCAGGCCGGTGAAGGCTAGCACCAGCAAAAAAAAGAACAGCCAGCGAGGCAGCAGGGTAGGGAGAGTCCAATTGAGCAGTACAAATAACCCGCCCCAACCGATGAGGTTGAGCAGCACGGTTGTAGGAAAAAATGCTAGAGGGGAGGGGGTTCGCGCGGGAGACATGACTACACGGAAATTATAAACGGCGGAATCACAAATTCGAAAGATTGTATTGATTTGCTTGACAGGTTGGAGCAAGCAGTGTAAGCTGTTGCAACTTACGAAAGGAGGCGCACACAGCCGTGAATCTGATCAGTGACAAAGTTCAGCTAGTGCAGGCCGCGGTGAATCCCACCAGTGGCTTTGCCCTGCCTTGGCGTAGTGCGCCTACTGCTCGTCTGTAACGTTCTAGTTTGAACTTGACGGCCGCGGCGCATGAGCCCCGCGGCCGTTTTTTTCTTAACCTTATTTACGGCCGCGGTAGATCCCGCGGCCGTTTGATTCAAAAAAAACACGATGTTGGAGGAGAACATGTTAACGAAACAAGAAACACCCACCCAGCGAGAAGGCTACCTGATGCGCCCCGTGCGGCCAGAGGACCTGGCCGCAGTGGTGTCGTTGATCAACGCAGTCTCCCAGCGATTGGAGGGCAGCAATGAGGCCACCCTGGCGGATATCGAGAACTTTTGGAAGACGCCGGGGCTAAGCCTTGAGGATGACATTCGCATTGTGTTCTCGCCCACGGGCAAGACGGTGGGGTATGTCGAAGCGCTTACCTTGCAACAACCGCCTGTTCATCCTTTCATCTGGTTACGCGTGCATCCGGATCACTCCGATGAGGGCGTAGGCGTAGCCTTGCTGGAGTGGGCGGAGCAGCGCGTCCGCCGCGTGCTGGAAATCATCCCGGAAGATTTGCGCGTCTCGATGGCTTCTTTCAATGTGAGCGGTTATGAACCTGCGGCCAAGTTGCTCGAAAGCCATGGCTTTATGCTTATCCGCCATAGTTTCAATATGCACATCGATTTCACTGAGGAACCACCCGCCCCGAAATGGCCGGAGGTTATCGTGTTGAAGCCTTTTGATGCGCACAGCGACGCGGAGGCGGTCTACCAAGCCGTGAATGAGTCTTTTTCTGACCATTTCGGCCACATTGATGAGCCCTTTGAACAGGGTTTTGCCCGCTTTAGGCACTTGATGATGGAGGGTAAGGAGGCCTTCGACCCCGACCTGTGGTTTTTGGCCATGGATGGAGATGAAATTGCCGGTATTTCTCTTTGCCGCCTGAGACACGAAGAAGAACCGCCCTTAGGCTGGGTGAGCACGCTGGGCGTGCGCCGCCCCTGGCGCAAACACGGCCTGGGCTTGGCCCTCCTGCAACACAGTTTTGGCGCGTTATACCGGCGCGGCTTCCGGAAGGTGGGACTGGGGGTGGACGCAAGCAACCTGACCGGAGCATTACGCTTGTATGAGAACGCCGGCATGTATGTGGCTCGGCGCTATGACCGCTATGAGAAAGAGCTGCGACCTGGAAAGGAGTTGATGACCACCGAACTATGTGAATAAGGCTAGAGGACCCGACGCAAGACAAGAACGCCTGCCATCGAGCAGGCGTTCTTGGTTCGGTACAATACGACCTTGTGTTGTCAAGAAAAAAATGAGTATACAAGCCGTAATTTGGGATTTGGGTGGGGTGATTTTGCGCACCGAGGATATAGCCCCGCGCGCTGCTCTGGCCGGCCGTCTAGGACTGACCCGCGAGGAATTAGCTGCGCAAATATGGGAAGGCGAGGATTTCCGTCGAGCCACGTTAGGTGAAATTCCCGAAGGAACCTATTGGAAGACATTAACCTCCCATTATGGTTTGAAATATAAAGA
>Ga0214473_10002987_pt1 | contig 20710 bp, 16 predicted proteins | sample RVTome_7_FD_203509 | JGI IMG/M metagenome (GOLD analysis project Ga0214473, IMG submission 203509) | Soil microbial communities from uranium-contaminated site in the Upper Colorado River Basin, Wyoming, United States - RVT98D197 | ecosystem: Environmental > Terrestrial > Soil > Contaminated >... | reverse complement strand
TAGGTTTGGCGGATCTGGTTAGCGCTCAGGCCTTTAGGCATGCTGGCTCCGTGTGCGGAATGGATGAATTATACGCAATCGCCCTCACCCCGCGACCTTCGGTCGCGCCCCTCTCCCACTAGTGGGAGAGGGGAAATGACCAGTTAGGTTGATTAATTGAAATTGGGGGGTGAGGGTTTCTACACAACCGCCACACCTTCCAGCCTGAGCAGTTCGACCTTGCGTTTATCGCGCAAGTTGCCGCCATAGCCGCCCAGGCTGCCATCGGAGGCGATGACGCGGTGGCAGGGCACGATGATGGGCACCGGGTTGCGCCGCAGCGCCTGGCCCACGGCGCGCACTGCCTTCGGGTTGCCGATGCGGCGGGCGATCTCGGCGTAGGTGGATACCTGGCCGCGCGGCACTTTGCGGGTCTCCTCCAGCACTTGGCGCTGGAATGGAGTAATGCTGCTCAGGTCCACGTCCAGTTCGAAGTGGTCGCTTTGGCCAAGCAGGTAAGTGCGCAGCATCTCCTTGGCGGCGGCCACTTTTTCCGTAGAACGTTGCGGCTGGCCTTTGATATGCTTCTTCAAATAGCCGAGGAAAGACGCTTTGCTGCCGTTGTATGCCACCGCCACCAGCCCGCGCGGCCCGGCCGCGATCCAAATGGGGCCGAGCGGCGTTTCGGTCAGCAGATCATAATAAATAGTTGGCGCTAGTTCGCCAGCTAGGGCTTGACGCAACCCGGCCTGCGCCCGCGCCGTGGCCGCAGGGCTTGGCCCGCGGCTGTAGGCGGCATCTAGCGCTTCGCTGAGCGGGCTGCTGGCTGCCACACCCTTTTTATCGTTCAACCAAACCGCGTATTTGTCTGCTGTTTTATTCTTCATGATCATCCTCGTCTTTGAATGTCGCCCGCAGTTTCTTCAAGGCTTGATACACATTCGCCCGCGCTGCTTCTTCACTGCATCCCAGCGCCGCGCCGATCTCTTCATACTCTAGCTCTTGATATTTGCGCATCATCAGGGCGGCGCGCTGCCGCGTGGGCAAGGCCATCACGGCTCGCTGCACTTCGGCCAGGCTGATGCGTTCCAGCACCTGCACCTCGACCGCCCTTTCACGCGAGGCGATCTTTTCTATTAAGGGGGTGCTGCGTGAGGAACGCTTGCCATCTTTGGAAAGCTGAGTGCGCGCCGTATTGGTGGCGATCTTATACAGCCAGGCCCTTAGGTGGCTAGGATCTTCCACGCGTTCGTAAGCGCGATAGGCTCTAAGGAAAGTATCCTGTAAGCAATCCTTAGCCTGCGCCTCGTCGCCCAGCACGCGCCAAAGGTAGGCAAACAGTTCTCTGCTGTGCGCGTCCACCAAGGCCTCGAATTGTGGTTTCGCGTTCATTAACTCTCACTTGTATAACCATCATACACGCAGAAATGTGAAAAGAAGAACCTATAGAAAATAGCCAATTGTCCGCTATCTTTCGTGTTTCGTTTTTCGTGGGGCCTCTGGCCCCACACCCCGTTGGGGGGAATTGCTTTCCCCCCAAACCCCCTCGCAAGGTGTGTGTGCCCGCTCGGCAGGTCCTTGGGTCGAGTGTATATTGCCAACTTTACCCAAAGCGTTTCGCTAGCCAAATGGCTATTCTTTCTTGGCCGTCGCTAAGTTTTGATAATTGGCTTGCGACAGACGAAGAAGATTCCACAATTCGGCAAACAACATCTTCTATTTGTGGGGTCTGGGGGGCAAATTGCCCCCCAGCGGGAGCCTGCCCTGAGCGAGGTCGAAGGGTTTGGGGTCGGAGACTCCAAGAAAGAAGGATGTTAAGGTGAGTTGTGGATTGGGGGGAATTCTGAAGATAAGAAGCTGGCTGCGCCAGAAATCACAGTATGAGTGGACGGAGCCTTAAGCTGAAGGTCTGCATTGTTTTAATAAACACTGAAGCCTCCTTTGGCGGCCACGCTGGCGCAGAATGATAGGCGCGTTGAACAGCCCAGTTTCTAACCCCGCAACATTACATACTCAAGGTCCCGCGCCCGTTCGCGGCAAGGCAGCTAATCCGCCCTGCCCGGATTGTGTCAAGGCGTAACAGCGAGATTAGCCAATTTGTAAACTTTGCCCTCGTGTGAAAAAAGCAGTTCTAAAATCGTCCCGGCGGGCCAGTTTATATCAAGCGGGATAGTGGCCATTCCCTGCGCGTCCAATTCTGCAGTGGCGTGCACGGCATCCGGGTCGGAAGCTGAAGCACGTAGGGTTACGGTAAGTGCTCCCTTGGCCGGCAGGCCGTCAGGTTTCAAGACCTGGAACTGGAAGCGCACCGGTACCCGCAGTGTCCTACCGGTTGGCACCTCAAGCGGACCGGGATAGGTGACGCGGAATCCGTCGTCTGTGATGATAGAAGTGCCACCTGTGATGATCGAAGGTATGTCATCATGTTGCACAATCACCTGGCACATGGCGAAATTTTTATTAATGATCCCTCCTCCCAGGAGGATTTGAATGTCATACGTTACTGTGCGGCGTGGGCCATCCACAGCTATGCTTTGGACTTGGATAGTTCCAGGAAGGGTTGACCACCCCGTATTATTGGGAACTGGCTGCTGGGATACTACAATTTGCCCATCGCCGAAAATAGTGCCAACCTTGAATTCGGCCCCCTTGCCCACGTCCTCGTCAGCCAGCTTGATCTCGATCTCTTTGGTCTCGCCATGCAGCATCTCGAGCGTGGCAGGGTCGCATCCCGTAATGAAAACCGTTGGAGTGGGGGTTGGCGTGGGTGGGACATGTTTCACATTCACCCGGCAATATAAATTTCCACCTGTAATGTGGACCCCCCCTTGGGATAATCCTCCCAGAGCGACGTAGATGTCATACGTTACTGTGCGGAGTGGGAGATCCACTGCTATGCTTTTAACCTGGATAGTTCCAGGAAGGGTTGACCACCCCGTGTTGTTGTGAGCTGGCGTCTGGGATACTTCAATTTTACCATCGCCGTTAATAAAGCTAACTCTGAAGTCGGTCAATTTGCCCACGCCCCCTACATCAGCCAGCTTGATCTCTTTGGTCTCGCCATGCAGCATCTCGAGCGTGGCAGGGTCGCATTCCACCCCGAAAACCCGGCCTCCGATTGGGGGTGTTCGTGTGACCGTAGGTTGTGGTTTGGGTTCGGGCAGGGGTTCCCCGCAAGAAGCGAGGGTGGCGACCAACAGTACCACGATCGCGGCCACTAGTTGTCGACGAACTCTTGTGTCGATTGCCCTATTCGTTTTCATATAAGGCTCCTCGGCAGACAGAAATCACCATTGCCAAACAAGGCCTGCCACCAACTGCCCCGGCGAAGAGGGCTCAATCAATTATGGGTAACTTGCGGGAAGGATGCCATGCGTATCCGGCAAAGACCAATATCACTATACAAAAAAAGCGCTTGGCTGTAAACAGCTAGATACATCTATATGTGAATTATGGAACGATTGCGATCGTGGGTTTGCGAAGCTCCTTAGTTATTGTTTTCCTTGTCATATTAAAACTTCCCTCCCTCGGTCTCGCTACTGCTCTCGCTCGGAATGACAAGAAAAAGAGAAATTGTCATTCCAATCGTAGCCAGCTCTTACCAATCCATGACTCACCTTAACATTTTTCTTTCTTGGGGTCCGACCCCAAACCCTTCGACTTCGCTCAGGGCAGGCTCCCGCTGGGGGGCAATTTGCCCCCCAGACCTCCCTCAATAGAAGATGGTTTTTGCCGAAGTTTGGAATCTTCTTCGTCCGTCGCAAGCCAATTATCAAGACTTAGCGATAGCCAAAAAATAATTGGCTATTTGGCTGGCGAAACGTTTTGGGGCTGGCTGGCAACACACGCTCTATTTTCAAGCGGTTGCTTAGCTGGCGCACACTCCTTGCGAGGGGGTTTGGGGGGAAAGCAATTCCCCCCAACGGGGCCTGTCCCGAGCCGCCCGGAGGGTCGGCGTGGGGATCAGGGGCCAGAGGCCCCACGAAAAAAAAGGAGAAGGGATTCCTCCCATTCGCTGCGCTCAGGAAGGCTCTGGGCAAGGCCAAATTTAGGCGCTAATCGCCCCCGCTCGGCTTTGCAAGAAAAGCAAACTTATAACCACTTACCAATTACAATCTCTTCCATGTCTCATCGCTATCTATATTTCGCCGTTTTCTCCTCCGGCATGGTCACTCTGGCCGTGGAGCTGACCGCTTCGCGCCTCTTGGGCAATGTGTTCGGCACCAGCAATCTGGTGTGGGCCAGCATCATCGGCCTCATCCTGATCTATCTTACGGCCGGTTACTTTATCGGTGGGCGCTGGGCAGACCGTGCTCCGCATTTCGACACGTTCTATAAAATTATTCTGTGGGGCGCGTTTAGCGCCGGCTTCGCCCCACTGATATCCCGGCCTGTGCTGCGCGCCGCCGCGGACGCCTTCGACCAGTTGCAGATCGGGGTGCTGGCCGGTTCGTTCGTCTCGGTATTGGTGCTCTTTGTGCTGCCGATCACCTTGCTGGGCACAGTATCGCCGTTTGCCATCCGCCTGGCATTGAGCGACAAGCAGCATGCGGGCCGGGTCTCCGGGCGCGTGTATGCCATCTCTACACTGGGTTCCTTCATCGGCACCTTTTTGCCGGTGCTGCTCTTTATTCCGCTGGTCGGCAGCACCTTCACTTTCCTCATCTTTAGTTTTTATTTGATGGCGGTGGGATTGGTGGGGTTGGCGCATGCCCAAGGCTGGTGGGCTGCTGCCCGGTGGCTTTGGCTGCCCTTGCTCTTGGGCCTGCTTGCGGTGCTGTGGGCGTGGGGCGCGTTCAAGAACACCACGGGGCAGATCTACGAAACGGAATCCGCTTACAACTACATTCAGGTGCTGGAACTCAACGGCACGCGCTATTTGCGCCTAAACGAGGGGCAGGGCGTTCATTCCGTGTATAACCCCGCCAATCTTGATGACCGCGGTCCGTGGGAGCAATTTTTGGCCGCTCCTTTTTTCAACACGCCGCCTTTCGAGCCAGAAGAACTCCGCTCTATCGCGGTGATCGGATTGGCTGCCGGCACCAGCGCCCGCGAGGCCACTGCGGTCTTTGGAGACTTGCCCATTGATGGCTACGAACTGGACCCAGAGATCCTCGCCGTGGGCCGCGAATATTTTGACATGAGCATGCCGAATTTGAACGCCATCCCGCAAGACGGGCGTTGGGGGCTGGAACACAGTGATAAGACCTATTCGCTGATCGAGATCGATGCCTATCGTCCGCCTTACATTCCGCCGCACCTGACCACGGTCGAATTCTTTGAACTTTGCCACCTGCATCTAACCGAGGATGGCGCCCTGGCTATTAACGTTGGCCGCGCGCCTGAAGATCGCCGGCTGATCGACGCCCTGGTGGCCACCTTGCTACAAGTATTTCCCAGCGTGCACGTAATGGACGTGCCCAATACCTTCAACTCTTTGGTGTATGCCACGGTGCAGCCCACTTCGTTTGAGGATCTGCAAGCCAACTATGAGATGTTGGTCGCGCGGGGCGATGTGCATCCCCTGCTGCTTACTTCTATCGAAAGGACGCTGCAATACCACCAGCCCACGCCGAGCGGCGGGCTGGTGCTGACCGATGAGCGCGCCCCCATCGAGTGGATCATCAATAGCATGGTGCTGCGCTTTGTCTTCTCTGGAGAGATCGAGCAATTGCAATGAAAAGGACGTTAAGCATTTTAGTAAGCTTGTTGGTGCCCGTTGTTTTACTATTGACTTCCGTACGGTTATTACTGACCCCAATATTCGTTACTATCGAGTACCACACGCCCGGCTTTCCTGAAGATCCTTACGGCATGACGCAGGAGCAGCGCCTGCGGTACGCGCCGCTGGCACTAGAGTATTTGCTCAATGACGAAGATATAGGTTTTCTGGCCGAGCAACGATTTGAGGACGGCACTCCGCTTTATAACGAACGCGAGCTTGGCCATATGGACGATGTGAAAGCCCTAGCCCAAACGGTTTTGAAAGTGTGGCAGCTCTCCACCGCGTTGCTAGTCGGCATCGCCGCCGCGGCGTGGCATTTCGATTTGTGGAGCGAGTTCCGTTTGTGGCTTTCCCGTGGCGGCCAATTTACCGTGATCTTGATCCTCGCCCTGCTTGTTTTTGTCGGGTTAAGTTTTGATGCCCTGTTCACCGGTTTTCACCGCATCTTCTTCGAGGGCGATACCTGGCTTTTCTTATTTTCCGATACCCTCATCCGCCTTTTTCCGCTGCGCTTCTGGCAGGATGTCTTTATTGCCTTGGGCCTGTTGAGCTTGGCGGGTGGGGGTGCGCTGTGGCGATTTGCGTCGCCTAAGCGAGCAAAGAAATGACACACAGCGGCGTTTCCTAGGGTTTTTCCGAGGCCTTCGTCACTGGGATTCCTCGTTGCGCCATCTAGAAACATCATTGCGGGGAGGCGTAGCCGACCGCGAAGCCATAAACTTATAGAATTAATACGTAGCTAGCTAGAGGCTACAAGAATTCCTCGTCGGGCAGCGCCGCTAAAGGCGGCGCTCACGCCCTCGCTCGGAATGACATTAAAAAGAGAGATTGTCATTCCGAGCGCAGCGAGGAATCCCTTTGTCAGCAGCACCTAAAAATTAACGGCCCGCGTCCCCGTGTCGCCCTGAGCGAAGCGAAGGGCTCCCCGAATCCCAGCTGACCTTCGATCCAGTCTTCTTCAGGATGTTGACTTGGCTTCTAACGTAGGTTCAATTTTTTGGACACGGATCTTCCTTCGCTTCGCTCAGGAAGACACCCTTAAGTGAACGGCATCCGCGTCCCGTGTTGCCCTGAGCGAAGCGTTCTCTGTGTCACTCGCCTGCGGTTCGGGGCGCGTAGCGCAGCTGCACCACGCCGCTTGCGAAGGTCTGAACGCCGAGCAGCGTTAGATCGAGCCGTCCTTTAAGGCCGGAAAAGAACGGCTTGCCCCCGCCGACGGCGACCGGATTGAGGTAGGCGTGGATCTCGTCGACGAGATCGGCCGCGATCATCGTCGCGGCGAGGCCCGAGCCGCTGATGTCCATATCGGTGCCGTCGCCTGACTTAAGGCGCCTCACCACCTCCACGGCGTTATCGCGTATAAGACGGGCGCCATGATCGACCGCCTCCAGGGATCGGGAAAAGACGATGTGCTCCCCGGCGTTCCAAAACCGGGCGAATTCCCTGGTCTCTGGGGTGCCCTCTGGATCGGATTCGGCGGTCGGCCAGTAGGCGGCCATCGTTTCCCACATGCGGCGGCCATAAAGGTGCGTGGTCATGGTCGCGGCAGAGGCGTTGAAATGCCTGTGCAGTTCGGCGTCGGGCGTCGCCCAGCCGAACTGGCCATCCGGGCCTTCGATGTAAAGGTCGAGCGAGGTGAGCATCGAATAGATCAGCTTGCGCATAGCGTCCCTCCCTTGCCGGGCCGAGCGCAGGAGCGACAAATTGGGGGTTGTCTCATTGCCCCGCGCGCTCCTGGGAATGACAAAGGGTAGAAACTCAATTTGTTAACATGACCTCACTTCTCTGATTCTCACTCAAATACTGGATTAATCTTTCTTTGCATAAATCTCCCCGTAAATTCGTGCCATTCAAGTTGTTAGTTGTGATTTTGCTTAAGCGTCGCAAACCAACAACAACATCTTAAGCTTCAGGCGCTTGACAAGCCCGCCTTGACAAAAACTTGTTCCCCTAGCGCAGCTTGGTGGCCACCAGCAGGCCATCGCGTAGAGGGATGATGGAAGCTACCCAGCGGTCGTTGTTCATGACCATGCCGGTGAGTTCGCGGATGGCCTCGGTAGCCGGACTTTGGTCTTTCTTGTCGAAAATGCGCCCGCTCCACAGGATGTTATCCACTATCAACAACCCATCCACGCGCAGTTTTTCATAAATGGTGGGCAAGGCTTTCACGTAATCTTCTTTATTGATGTCCATGAAAATAATATCGAAAGGCCCTTTGGCCGCCTGCAAGGTTTGGATGGCCTCTCCCATGGTGTATTTGATCAACCCATCGTAACCTAGCGCCATAAGATGTTCGCGCGCCAGCTTAGATAGCTGCTCTTCCCACACCACATGATGCACCTCTCCGCCGCCGTTCTCTTTAACGGCCTGGGCGAACCAGGCCGTGGAATAGCCATAGCCGGAACCCATCTCAAAGACGCGCTTGGCTTTGAGAGAGCGGGTGATCTGATAAAGCAAGTGCCCGCATACTGGACCGATAATAGGGAAGTTGTGCTTAGCCGCGTACGCCTCCATTTTTTGCATTTCGCGCGAGCGCGGCGGCACCACGTTTTCTAGATATTCGGTTAATTCGGGGGCGAGGATGTCCATGCGGCGATCTTCCGGCCTGCTAAAAGGCGAAGTATTCGCTAAGGGTCATACCTACCAGGGCAACGCTCATCAAGATGGTGTTGATGGCCCCGGCGCGGGCTAACTTTTCTTGCAATTTGCCTAGGTTAGCCATTTGTTCCGGTTTGGGTGGGCCGCCTGCTTTAGTGATCTCTGCGCTAACCGCGCGCATGCGTCTGATCGTTCGTCCCATGCCCAAGCCGACGCTTAATGCCCCGATACCTGCCAATCCACCCACGGTCAGGGCCAAGCCCGATCCAGAATTTAGGGGGGCCAGGCGGCCCTGAAAGAGGTACCCATACATGGATAATCCAGTGAGGACAGTGAGTATTCCAGTTGCAGTGGTTATTTTGGTCAGGTTACTGCGCATGAGGAAATGCTGCATGAATTTCTGCGCATCAGAGCCAACGGCCTGGGCCGTGGGGCCGATGAATAGCGCCATGGCAAAGGTAGTGCCGACCCAGATGAAAGCCGAAAACAAATGCACCAGCCGCAGCAAAATCATTGCGATGTTCATAGATCGTCTCCTATTTAGGTGAAGGTGCAGTGATGATAATCCCAAATACCCTATGACCAAATTCTGACTAGGCGCCGAATTTTTCCAGACGCCCGGCGTGAGCCAGGGCCAGCGACATGAGGTCCGTGGCTGGGATGGTGCCCAGCCCCCCGTGGGCACAGTTGCGCTCTCCGAAGCGGGTCTGCTCATCGGGCAGGCCGCGTTCCGGCGCCCAAAACAGCAGTGGCACCGGGTGCCAGGAATGGCTGCGCATGCGCAGCGGGGTGGAGTGATCGCCGGTGATGGCGAGGACATCCGGCTTGAGGGCTAATAATTCGGGCAACGCCTGGTCCACGCTTTCGATGACTTTTACCTTACCTTCGAAATTGCCGTCTTCGCCCATGCTGTCTGTTTTCTTGATATGCAGAAAGAAGAAGTCATAGTCCGCCCAAATCGATTTCAGCGCGGCGAATTCATCGGCTGGCGTCTCTCCGCTGAAATCGATGATGTCCATGCCCACCAGCTTGGAAACGCCGCGGTACATGGGATAAACGGCCACGCAAGCAGCGCGCAATCCATAAGCTTGCTGGTAGGTCGGCAAATGCGGATCGCTGCCAAAACCGCGCAGCGTAAGGCCGTTGGCCTTGGGCTGCTTGGCCAGCACCTTCAGCGCTTTCGTTGTCCATTGATTGAAAAGCCTGGCGGCTTTCTGGGAACCTTTATCGCGCGCTGAGGCGGACAGGGGCGCGGCGCCTGTCACTTGCGGGTCCGTATCCTCAATTTCACCCTTGAGGCCTTTGCCACGCAAAACTAGCGCAAAGCGATATTCCTTGACGTGGCGCACTTCTGCTTTAGCCCCTTCTACTTGAACAGTTTGCAGCTGTTCTACAATGGGGCGGGCTTCTTCGCTGGAGATGCGTCCGGCGCGGCGGTCGCTGATTAAGCCATTAGCATCCAGCGTGCAAAAATTGCCGCGCGCAGCCACATCGCCGGGTTTGAGCTGCATGCCGATGCCCAAGGCTTCCATCACCCCGCGACCCACGGTGTATTGCAATGGGTCATAGCCGAAGAGCGCCAAATGCGCCGGTCCGGAGCCAGGTGTGATGCCGGCGCGCACAGGGATGGTGCGGCCCAGAGCACCTTCCGCGGCCAGGCGGTCCATGTTGGGTTTAGAGGCCGCTTCCAGGCTGGTGGGGCCGCCGGCTTGCAGAGGCAGGCCGCCCAGGCCGTCCATCACCAGCAGGACGATTTTGGTCTTGGCGTCTTTGAGAAGGGGAGGGAGGTAATCAAAAGGCATTTTAACTCTCCAATTCAGGAAAAGAAAACGTAACGCGCAACTCTATCTTACGCGTTACGTTTCGATTTTGCAATTGGGAGCCAAGCTCCTAAAGGATGGCCTTCTCCGTGCCTTTATCGAACAGGTGAACGTTATCGGCGTTGAAGACCACCTGCACTTTGTCGCCATATTTGAAATCGGAGCGCGGGTCCACGCGGGCCAGGTAATCGCTGGGCCCGCTCTTCAAATAGGCCACGATCTCATTGCCCATTAACTCCACGACTTCCACTTTGGCATCTACTTTGGCGGGACTGATGTCGGGCGGGGTGAACTTGCTGCTATGAATATCCTCCGGCCTAATGCCCAGGGTGACCGATTTGCCTGCATAGCCCTCGACAGCCTTATTGCGCGATTTGGGCAGGTTGATTTTAAACGGCCCGCAATCCGCCACCAGCTTTCCGTCCGCCTTGGAAATCTTGGCGTCAAAGAAGTTCATGGCCGGTGAACCGATGAAACCGGCCACGAATTTATTGGCCGGCTTTTCATAGAGATTGAATGGAGTATCGATCTGCTGCAGCAAGCCGAAGTTGATCACTGCGATGCGAGTGGCCATGGTCATGGCCTCTACTTGGTCGTGGGTCACGTAGATAAAGGTGGTGGCAAGGTCTTTGTGCAGCTTGCTCAGCTCTGCACGGGTCTGCACACGCAGCTTGGCATCCAGGTTGGAGAGGGGTTCATCCAGCAAGAAAACATTGGGCTCGCGCACGATGGCGCGGCCCACAGCCACACGCTGGCGCTGGCCGCCCGAGAGCTGGCGCGGCTTACGCTTCAGTAACTCGTGGATGCCCAAAATGTTGGCAGCTTTATCCACGCGGCGCTGGATTTCTTTCTTATCCATTTTACGAAGGCGCAGGCCAAAAGCCATGTTATCGAAGACGGTCATATGAGGATAGAGCGCGTAGGACTGGAAGACCATGGCAATGTCGCGGTCTTTGGGGGCCAAATCATTGACCACCCGTTTGCCGATAGAGATTTTGCCCTCGGAGACATCCTCCAAGCCGGCCAAAAGACGCAGGGCGGTGGTCTTGCCACAGCCTGAAGGGCCAACGAGAACCAAAAATTCCTTGTCATCTACATGAATATTTAGATCATTGACGGCAACGATATCGCCAAAGCGTTTGGTGACGTGATCGTAGGTTACACTAGCCATTGCCTGTACCTCCGTTTCTCAAAAATATAGTGAGCGGATTATAAAGTGAAAGCGGGTTCGCGGCAAATTAGCTGTTTTTACGACAATAAGTGAGCGATGTATCGGAAGTCATTGGAACGTCCGTCGCTTATTCCGAAGAAACCTTCATAGGGATTCCTTCCCTCGACTGCGCTAGGGACAGGCTCTGGGTTCTCAATTGGGAGAGAGTTATGTTATCGTCTCGGAATGACAAAGGGGGCTGTTAGAATTTCCCTATGCCCCTTGATTCCGCTATCGACGAACGTATCAGCCCCGTGCGGCAGCAATATCTGGACATCAAGCGCCAACACCCGCAGTCTATCCTCTTCTTCCGCCTGGGTGATTTTTACGAGACCTTTGACGCGGATGCTGAACTGGTGGCGCGCGAACTGGATATTGTGCTGACCTCGCGCAATGTGGCCAAGGGAACGCGCGTGCCTATGGCCGGCGTGCCGCATCACGCCGCCGAAAATTACCTGGCGCGGCTGATTGAAAAAGGCCACCATGTAGCTATCTGCGAGCAGGTGGGCGAGGAACCGATCAATGGCTTGATGCCGCGTCAGGTTGTGCGCATCGTCACCCCGGGCACGGTGGTGGAACCCGGCCTGTTGCCGGGCGATGGCAATAATTACCTGGCCGCCATCGTGGTGGATGAAAGCCGCGCCGGGCTGGCCTACGCCGACGTGACCACCGGCGAATTCGCCGCCACCGAGCTGGAAAATCTCGCTGCCCTGCGGGGCGAATTGCAGCGTTTATCCCCGGCAGAAGTGTTACATGCAGAGATGGAAAGTGAAGTCGATAGCTTGCCAGGTCATGCTACGCTCTGGCCGGCTTGGCGTTTTGAGCCGGCGCGCTGCAAGGAGGCGTTGCTAGCCCATTTTAAGGTTGCGAGCTTGAATGCCTATGGACTGAGCGGCAAACCCTTGGCCCTGCGGGCGGCCGGTGCGCTGCTGCAATATGTGCAAGAAACCCAGCCCGCCACGCTTGGCTTGTTGACTGGCCTGAGCAGCTATAGCCTGGACCAGTTCATGATCTTGGATGGGGAAGCGCGCCGCAACCTGGAGCTGACGGAGACGCTGCGGGGCGCTTCTGAAGGCTCGTTACTCGGCGTGCTGGATCGTTGCATCACACCCATGGGTCGGCGGTCCTTGCGCCAATGGTTGAGCAAGCCGCTGTTGGATATTGAAGCAATTCACCAACGGCAGGGTGGGGTGGCTTATCTCCAGGAAGAAGGTTTGCGGCGCGCCGAATTGCGCGTGGCCCTCAAACCTCTGGGGGATTTGGAGCGCCTTGCCAATCGCGTCCTGGGCGGCAGCGCCCAGCCACGTGATCTGCACGCCATGCGCAACACGCTGGAAGCCGTGCCCGCCATTATCGAAACCCTCGCCAACCTCCCAGATCCAATTTCCACTCTTCTTTCTGGCCTTTCCCCTTGTGCGGAGGCACTCTCGCTCCTGCGGTCTGCCATCGCAGAAGACCCTCCAGCCGTCCTGGGGCATATGGGCATCATTCGGCCCGGCTATTCGGCTGAATTGGACGAGGTATTGGCTTCCACCAGCCAGGCGCGCGATTGGATCGCCAATTTGGAATCTACTGAACGGAAACGCACCGGCATCAAATCGCTTAAAGTCGGCTTTAACAAAGTGCATGGCTATTACATCGAGGTCACGAAAGCGAAAGATGACGGCTTGCCAGCCGAATATATTCGCAAGCAAACTTTAGTGAACGCCGAACGCTACATCACGCCCGAAATGAAAGAAGTGGAAACCCAGGTGCTGAATGCCGAAGAGCGCATCCTGGAGGTGGAAACCCGCCTGTTCAAACAAGTTTGCCTCGAGTTGGGTAAATCAGCCGAAAAGATTTTGGCCACCGCCCGCGCCCTGGCGGTATTAGATGTGTTGGCCTCATTGGCCGAGGTGGCCGCGCTAAACGGATATACGCGCCCTGAGTTGGCCGAAGATGACGTGCTTGAGATCCGCGATGGGCGCCACCCGGTGGTGGAGCGACTGCTGCCAGGGCAAGCGCGCTTTGTGCCTAATGATGCCGTCTTCGAGGAGGGCGAATGCGTGCGCCTGATCACCGGCCCGAACATGAGCGGCAAATCCACCTACCTGCGCCAGGTGGCGTTGATTGTGCTGATGGCCCAAATTGGAAGTTTTGTTCCGGCCGCTAGCGCCCACATCGGCCTGGTGGACCGTATTTTTACACGGATCGGCGCGCAGGATGAAATCCACGCGGGGCAATCCACTTTTATGGTGGAAATGGTCGAGACCGCGCACATCTTGCATCATGCCACTCCGCGCAGCTTGCTCATCTTGGATGAGATCGGCCGCGGCACCAGCACCTACGACGGCCTTTCTATTGCCTGGGCGGTGATCGAATACATCCACAATCACCCCAAGCTGCGCGCTCGCACACTTTTCGCCACCCATTACCACGAGCTCACCCAGTTGGCCGCGCAGCTGCCCGGCGTGCGCAATTACAACGTGGCAGTCAGCGAGGCAGATGGCAACGTGGTCTTTCTGCAATAAGATCATCCCTGGGGGAGCGGACCGTTCCTACGGAATTCACGTGGGGCAGTTAGCCGGCCTGCCGCGCCCGGTGCTGCAGCGCGCCCAGGAGATTTTGCAAGAATTGGAAACGAAATCCAACCAGGCGCAGCAAGCGGATGGCCAAAGCGCCAAACAGGCTGCTTTGTTTCCAGAGAGCAGCCCACTGCTGGATGAATTGGCGGGTTTGGACGTTGAGGCCCTCTCGCCGATCGGGGCGCTTAATAAGCTGTTTGAATGGAAGAGGAAGTTTAAAAAAAGTGAATAGCTCTTTCTAGCCTTATTGGGAGTTTTGAAGGACAACAGGGCCGATATAGAAATTGCGCAGGCTCACCAGCTCAAGGTGATCGAACAGGGCGGGGGAAAAAGACACGGTCATGGCTTCGCCCGACCAATCAGGAGTAACCAATAGGATGGCGAGTCTAGTCCAGTCTGGGTAGCTACGCATTTCTAGATAATCGCCTTTCCCGTCAAGGCTCCAATAAAGCGTAGCAGTGGGAGAGATTGTTTGAATTTCAACTGAATATAAATAAAGTGTGTTTGGCTTGAGCAGGAGATTGACAGATATGGTTCGCATATCATAAACGGGTGTCGTAACTTGGCGAAAGGAAAAAGTAGGAATTTCACCAGTAGAAAAAGAATTTGAAAAAATAATGTAGCCTTCAATCTTATTGTTTTGTAGTTCAGCAGATTCCATTAGGGGGTCGTTACGTAAAAAGCAATTTGCCTCTGGATTGATTGGTATAAAAGCTAGTTGTGTCGAATGTCTTTCTACCGCACTGGCCCAGGCGAGATAACCTTCGCAAAAACCCCCAGAATTGATCGCGCTTCCATAAAGTTCATAAAGGCTTTCTCTATCTCGGGAGCTAAGCGATCCCTTTTGTGCTTCTCGTAGAGCTTGCCTTGCACGGTCTAGCGATAACACTCTATAAATTGCTACCTTTGGGGTGCCCAAGGGGCCAAAATGGCCTACCTGCCACCAGGTCCGGGGCGCAGCGGGTAATTCGTCTTCAAAGGCGATCAAGTAACCGGCCGCAATTTCGCTCGTTTCCTCAAGGGAAATTTGCTGTGGAACAGACCCAGCTTGGGTTGGTTCAGCCCTGGCCAGAAAAGAGAATCTCTGTTGCGTTTCCGGGCTTAACGTATAAATTGGCGAAGCGTCATTTTTTTCTTGAATAAATTGCCAGGCCTCGGCGGGAGCTGCCGCGAGATAATGGTATTCATTTCTTCTTTGCCATGAGAAGGGCAAAGTGGCGAACAGGATGATCATTAATAATCCGAAAGTCGCCAGATTTTTCCATCTATTTTCTTTTTCGCTAAAAAGTAACGGGCTGGCGAGGATGCCTGCAATACAGATACCTGCCATTATGAAATAGATCAAGAACAAGGAGTGCAGCCCAATCCAATCGAACCCGTAGAAAGTAGGTAGAAATTCTTTTGCCCCGATCACGGCCAAGAGGGCGCCCAGGGCTCCAATAACGGCTAAGGACGTTGTCCAACGAAATACTTGTTTTTCTTTGATCCACCGAGAAATATAAACACCTGCCAGGATTACCAAAGGTGTAAAGAAGACCAGTAAGGAGGTGCCGTCATAAGAAAGGTCGAATCCCACATCAGGGGCCCTGAATAAGCGCTTTCCGATAAGTCCAGCCAACACAGCCAGGGGCCAGAAAAAAAGCAGCGCGTCCTGCTTTTGCCGATCCATGAGAATCACGGCTAAAGCGACAAAGAAAAGGGGCAGCAAGAATACAAATTCCGCTTGTTGCCGGATCAGGGAATAGAATCCGAGAAAAATACCGGCCGATTTAGACCAGGTAACTAGAAGCCCAATTCCAATGAATGTCCATAGAAAGGTCAATACACGTTTCTGCTTTGGTTGCGCCGATAAAAAGATGCTGATGAGGAGCGTTCCCGCGGCTAGCGCCAACCAAGCTTCAACGAGAAGGATGGTCAAGATAGAGGCAAGGCAGATTGCATAGCCCCACCTTTTTTTATTCTTGATAGCAGCCAGAAAAGCCCAAATGGAAAGTAAGAAGAAGAATGCCAGAGGGGCGACGTTTAATGCTGCGGTGCTGTAAAAGATATCCAAAGGGAAAAATGCCCAAAGCAGGACTGAGAACAAAGCGGCCTTCTTGTCCGCCAGAGCACGAGTTATTGCATAAATCAGCCAAGCATTTGCTATAGATAAAATGAAAGGCAGAATGAGGTTGCTGTCAAACACATAGGTTACTAGTGTGGTCGGGGCGTAATAAATGAGTTTTCGCCATCCACCCAACAAAGTCCTGGCCTGTAAAAGGGCGGCGATCAAGCTTTCGGGGGCAGTTTTGAACAAGGCAACGATCTGCCAAATCCGTTCGGCGACCAGCAAATCTCCTTGAAAGACTAACCCGGTAAAGAAAAGTCCTCTTATTAGGGATGCGCAGGCCAAGACTAAAAGTAAGGACAGATTTTCCTTACTTAGCCGCGCGTATCTTTTATAAGGTTTCTTTAGAAAACGCATATTCTCAGGGCAGCTCAATTTTCAAGGACATACAAGCGTGGATCCTTAATCAAGATTAGGCCCTGCTTGTTTACCGTAAAAAGATCCAAACGCACATTTTGGGGTGCATTCCAGTGTGGGGTGATAAACACAACTGCAATCTCGCTCCATTCTCCATACACGTTACTGAAACTATGGGAATCTGCTATCGAGCCCTGCATCACCCGCAGCAAATCCACGCCCACAGTTGATTCGACGTCAATAAGAAATATATATGCTGTGCTCGGCTCTAAAGTTATTTGCTTGTAAACCCCAAATTGCCCCCCAAGATCTTTGGTCAATCTGACCGAAAGAATATCTTCGCCCTTCGCGTTCTCAAGGTGAACTGAATCTTGCAACGGTGGATCTATTTGATAATTCCCTAAAGTCTGGTCGAAACCGCCCGCGAGGAGATTGGTTCCTGAAATTTTCGTCGCTCCAGAAAAATGTTCGATTAATAAAGGAGCGATTACATCTAGCGGATACGCTCCTGGTGCCAAGTCTTTGAGTTGGATCCAGGCATCTACTGCGATTGAAGCATCGCCGGCATTCACGCCTGCGCTTAGCAGCCTTTCTAAGGTTGCCCGAATAGGTTTTTGTGCCACTGCTCTCTTCGCAGATTCGATTTCTTGGTGCGCATCTTCCGACGAAAGCACCCTGTAAATCAACAAGGGTTTTTCTGCACCTACATCAAACTCAGCCACTTTCCACCAGGTGCTTGGAACAGGGCGGATTTGATTTATTTCATCGCGTAGATAGATATACGCGCTATTTGACCAGGCCTTTGGATCAGAAATCACTTGGATTCGCTCATCGGAATGCGCTCCATTTACCGCTTGCTCCCTATAGCCTAGTTGGAAATTGGAGAAGAAATCCAACTCGGATGCATTTCTGTTGTCCAGTGATAGGATGGGATAATCCGGCGCGGTTAATAATAGCTGTGCTGCTTGGCGAATAGCTTGGCGATAAGCAATTTGTTGCTGCCAGTATTCGCTCGAAATGTGCAGCGGTGGAGTAGGGTATAAAAAAGCCAGCAACGTGAGCATTAGCACGCTGCCCATAACCAGGGGTTTATTGCCCCTAAAATTTTGGCTGACAATATAAGGAGCGACCAGGATTCCTATTACTGAAGCCATTACCGTAAATGAAAGTAATGTGATTGGGAAACCAGTAAACATGCTCTGTTTGGCCCACCAAGCCATGGGGGCTACCGTTAGCAACGCAATGACAGCTAATACACGGGCCTGATTTGTCTTTATGGCTTGAGACAAAAAGATTCCTGCGAGCACACAAAAGGGAGCCATGATAAATAGCACATTGCGATCAGATGTCCTGGCCAGAAAAGGCACATAAACAAATATATTCGGAGATAAACTGCCCCACTCATAGTATAAGAATTGGGAGGCCATCCAGAGAATTGGCAATGCGGAACCAGCAATTCGTTTTGATAATAGGGCTGCAAGCCCCATGATGAATACCGGACTTGCCACCAGGAAAAGATCTGTGTTTGCAAACCGTTCTAGATCGGGAAAATACTCTTGAATTTTCCCTAAAACTAATAAATTGGAAAGATCCGTGGCTCCTCGGAAAAGAGACAATAAAAACGGGCTCGATTGTCGCTGAAAATAGGCAAATAGCAAGCCGAAAAGGAGGGTAGCCGTTATCCCCACTGTTGACGATCGTACAGGGACAGTATGACTTCGAAACCACTTCTCTAAGGGGCCCTTATATCTTTGCCATATCTTCAAAAGAAAGAATAGTCCAAAAAATGTTAGGGTGATGATTGCCGATGGCTTTACTAGAATTGCGATTGCCTCAAAACAAAATGCCAAAAAATAAAACCAATAAGCTCTTCTGGTTGTTGATTTATTTCCTAACAGCAAAAAGAAAACCGCTGTAATGGTAAATGTCGCGAGAATTGCATCTGGGCCAAAAAGAGTGGATAAAAATACATTGAGAGGCAGGCCTGCCCAGATCAGCGCCGCGATAATTCCCGCGCTTTCGTTTGCCTGGATCCGTCCAATTCCGTAAATACAAGCGATTCCAAGTAAAGATGCCAGAAGGGGGTAAAGAATGGTAGTAAATTCTGAAGGGCCAAAAAGTGCGTAGAATAAACCAACAGGGAGATAGAGCGCAGGTCGAAAGCTTACTGCTCCTAAATCGGGTTCGACATGAATATTGCCCAGCGAAGCGTTGTGAGCCGAATAGGCGTAATTCAAAAAATCCCAATCTACTAAACCCGTGTAAACGATCAGGCGGACTATTAAAGCAAGCAAGAGAATCATAAGGAATGTGATAGCACCTCCTGCTTTCAGGTTAAATGATTTAAGCGTTCTGATGTTTATCTTAAATCGTTTGGTCAAAGTAGCCTTCTTTGAAGTCAATGGCAATGGACTGGGGAGCTAGCGGAGGTCTTTGTTGTATTCCATGTCGAACCACATGGCAAAAAACAAAGATTGCAAACCTGTAATGGCAGTGAAAATGAAGGCCAGGGTATTAATGGGAGGAAGCTCGCCCGTTGCAACCCACACCAGGATCATTCGTGCCAAAAGCGGGATGCTCGCTCCCAAAAGCAACACGGCAAGTAAATAGAAAAACACGAGTGGGTGAAAATCTCGAATAATGTAGTTTTCTCGAATTCTCCAGAGAAAATTCTTGAACAGCAGCCACGACAAGCTGGGAATGACCTTCCACAGGCGGATGCCCGATCTTTCGCCTACGTTATAAACCGGCCTCACGGGGATGTCTTGTACTCGCTGCTTATAGACATTTAACATGGCTAACATATGGTTGGGATATCCGTAACGAGGGAAAAGCTCCTCCAACGGCAAAAGCTTGATTGCCTTAACGGAAATTGCGGTGAACCCCGTCTGCGAATCTGCCAGATGCCAATAGCCAGAAGAGATTTTGGTTAGCAAAGACAGAAAAGCGTTGCCAAGATAGCGATGTTTAGGGATGATTTTCCAAGCTTCGCCCGTGAAGAGCCGGTTGCCCTTAACATAGTCAGCCTGGCCCTCGATCACTGGAAAGAGAATGTGTTTCAGATCTTCCGGGTCCATTTGGGCATCTCCAGCCATGACGGCGACCACGTCCATCCCGTCGGCAGCAGCTTGACGATAACCACGCACAATCGCCGCACCTACCCCAGAATTCTTTTCGAGTTGAATTAACTTATATCTTTTTGAATTGCCCTTAGCAAAATGCCTAGCTTGGCTGGCCGTATTATCTGTGCTGCAGTCGTCTACTACGTAAATCGCGTCGACAAATTTAGGCATAGTGTTGATCACTGTGCCAATCAGTTTCCCTTCGTTATACGCAGGAACGACGACCGCAATTTTTTTTCTGCTAAGCATATTCTTGGTAAATCCTCGGGTGGCAGATCCTATTGTAATGCTTCACTTTGGCTTAATGACAGGGGATTGGTTCCTTATTCTCACCCAGTTTTGAAACTAGTAATCCATATCACTTCTCAGCAGACTGTTGACTCGATAACCTGCGCTTACTCAACCTTAGTAACTGCGGAACCTTCTAAAGCCTTGCTGAAAAGCTCTTCCAATTCAGCCCGGCTTGGAAAATTGATCAATACGGCTCGTTTTCGGCCTTGAAAAACAAACATACTTCCGGCTGTCGCCGCTGAAGCACCGCCCTCATAGATAGCGGCGCGGATGTGCTCAAGCGTACCCGCGCCACCACAGGCAATCACAGGGACATTTACTGCAGCAGAAACCTTGCCTGTTAGCGCAATATCGTATCCTTGCATGGTTCCATCGCGGTCGATGGAATTAAGGAAAATCTCCCCGGCGCCCATGGCATCCATTTCTTGAGCTACCGAAACGGGCTCTTTTCCTGTCTCCTTCAGGCCTTCATTCGTGAAGACCTGATAGCTTCCATCTTTCATTTTTCGAACGTCAATAGATACTACGATGGTGGTGCTGCCAAACTCTTTGGCCGCTTCGCGAACAAACTCGGGATGCCGCATAGCTTGGCTATTAATGGCCACTTTTTCTGCGCCCGCGTTGATTAATCTGCGAACATCCTCGAGGTTTTTAACACCTCCCCCGACAGTCAACGGCATAAAACATTCATCTGAGATTTTAGAAACCAGCTCGAGCGAGATGATCCGCTGTTCAGCTGTTGCCCGTTTATCAAGCAATGCCAGTTCATCTACTTCATTCGCATTGAAAATGCGCGCGGCGTTGATTGGATCGCCGATATACGTTGGATGATCAAACTGGATCGTTTTAATAGCCCCAATGCCATTAACAAGCAATGTGGGGAAAACGCGGGGGAGAAGCATATTAAGCTTGGCTTAAAAAAGCGTCAAGCAGGTTT
>Ga0214473_10002986_pt1 | contig 20714 bp, 13 predicted proteins | sample RVTome_7_FD_203509 | JGI IMG/M metagenome (GOLD analysis project Ga0214473, IMG submission 203509) | Soil microbial communities from uranium-contaminated site in the Upper Colorado River Basin, Wyoming, United States - RVT98D197 | ecosystem: Environmental > Terrestrial > Soil > Contaminated >... | reverse complement strand
GCCCTCCAGAGCCGCCCGCAGCCGTTCCGCCAGTTGAGCCAAGGTGTAGGGTTTCTGCACGAACCCCACCAAACCCTTGCCGGCGAAGCGGGAGGTGATATCTTGCTCGGTGTAGCCGCTCGACATAACCACGCGAACCCCAGGGTCGAGGCGGCGCAACTCGCGGAACGTCTCCTCACCGTCCATGTGAGGCATGGTGAGATCGAGCAAGACTAGGGCGATCTCGCCCCGGTGCTCGGTGTAGAGCTGAAGAGCCTCGCGGCCGTCGGCGGCAGTAAGGACCTGGAAGCCCAGGGAACCCAGCATGCGCGCGCCCAGGGCGCGGATGGTTTCTTCGTCGTCCACAAGAAGGACGATGCCCTCTCCTTCCCACTCAGCGGTCGGGGTGCCGGTCTTCCGGAGAGGCGCTCCCGCCTCGGCCTCGGCCGCCGGGAAGAGGATCTTGAAAGTGGTGCCTTTGCCCAGTTCGCTGTAGAGCTTAAGGGCGCCCTTGTGGCCGCGTACGATACCTAGGACCGCGGAAAGGCCCAAGCCTCGGCCGGTGAACTTGGTGGTGAAGAAGGGCTCAAAGAGACGTGCTTGCGTCTCCGCATCCATGCCGCTGCCGGTGTCGGAGACTTCGAGGGAGAGGTAGAGGCCGGGGGCCAGGGTCTCGTTTACGTAGGTCTCGCGCAGGTACTCGCGCGAGCACTCCATGGCCCCGGTGGAGATGGTGATGACTCCGCTCTTCTCTCCGATGGCCTCGGAGGCGTTTAAGACCAGGTTCATGATCACCTGAGATATCTGGCTGGGGTCTCCGTACGTGGGGGGCAGGTTCTTCTCCAAGTTGAGATTGAGGAGCGCCTTCTTGGATATGGTGCTCTTCAGCAGGCCGACCAGGTCCTCGACTATCGCCCGTAGATCGATGGGCTCAGTGACGAAGTGGCCCCGGCCGGAGTAGGCCAGCATCTGGCGGCAGAGCTCGGTCGCCCGGCGAGCAGCCTGAGTGATCTCCAGGAGGTTCTCCCGAGCGGGGGCGGAGGGAGAAAGTCCGGTCAAGGCCAGCTCGGCGTTGCCCAGCACGGCTAAGAGGATGTTGTTGAAGTCGTGGGCGATGCCGCCGGCTAAGATCCCCAGGCTCTCCAGCTTCTGGCTCTGTTGCAGCTGGCGTTCCAGCGTTAGGCGCTCTTGCTCGGCGCGCGTACGGTCGGTGATGTCGTCAAACACGGCCACGAAGTAGCCCTTGTGCGGACTGTAGACCGAGATGGACAGCCACATATCTAGCGACTTGAAATCAAAGTCGAAGTGTTCGGGTCGGCCGGTCAACGCCACTCGTCCATAACTCTCGAGCAACTCTGGGCTCGCCTCTCGGAGTCCCGGGATTACCTCGCTGACAGGTTTTCCCACCACATCTTCTAGTCCGGTCAACCGTCCGAATGCGGGGTTGACCGCCAGATAGATGAAGTCCACCGGGCGATTCTCCTCGTCGAAAAGCATCTGGCAATACGCAAACCCATTCAGCATGCCCTCGAATAGGGCGCGATACTGCTCTTCGCTCTCGCGCAGAGCCGCCTCCGCCTGCTTACGCTCGGTGATCTCCTGACCCTGAGCGATGGTAGCCACGGGGGTGGTGCCGTCCGAGGCAAGAAGCGTGGCGGAGTTCCAAAGGACTGTGCGCACGGATCCGTCGAGGTGGAGGATGGGGATCTCCACCGTCTCCCACCGCTCGCCGGTCAGGGTCTCGTGGATGAGTTCCACGGAGCTGCCTACCTGGCCCACGGGGAACAGGATCTCGAGAGACTCCCCGGCGACCGCTTCGGCCTTTCGCCCCGTCAGCTCCTCGAAGGCCCGGTTGAAACGGGTTATGCGGAACTCCGGGTCCCACACGATGATGGGAGCATTCGCGTAGTTGAACAGGTTGTCCAGGTATTCATTAGCCTCGCGGAGCTCTTCCTCGGCTTCCTTGCGCTCGACGACTTCGCGGCTCAGTTCGTCTCGAGAGACGGTGATCATCCGCAGATCCGCAGTCATGTGATCGAACGCCCGCGTGAGCTCCCCGATCTCGTCCTTCGAGATGGAACCCACCTGGTAGTGGAGATCGCCCGCGCCGACCGCCTCCGCCCCTCGCTGCAGTGCGAAAATCGGACGCACCAAGCGCCGCCGGAGCAGCTCAGAAAGCAACAGCAGCACCGCGGCCAGCACTCCAACCAGCACGCCGGTCACGAGCATTGTCTGACTCTGAGTCGACACGAGGTGGTCTTTCACCTGCTGCTCTAGACGCCCCCCAGTCGCAGTCATGGCCGACAGCTTGACGAGTAGACTTCTACTCAAGACCTTCCTGACGTTCTCCTCTGCGACCGCTTCAGCGCTGGTGCCGGAGAAGGTCCTCTCGTAACTCGCCGTTATCCGGTCAAAGTCGCTCTGTAGGGTATCGCTCTGCGCCTTCAGATCCGCGAGATCGGCAAGTTGGGACGAGTCGTCCGGCTGAAACGAGGCCAGGAGTGACGAGAATGAGGCAAGACGTAAACTCCATTGCTCGAGGACGCGAGCCGACGGGTCGGCCAGATACTCGTACGAGAGAACGAGAAGCTCGCTGTGGCCCTGGCGGATATCCGATGTCGTCTCGCTCTGGGCCACGATGCTCGCGACGTGGAGGTTCAAGAAAACAAGGGTCAGCCCCAGGGCGATGACCACTACCAAGCCCAACACCGTTGATAGTCGGAGGAACGTGCGGATCTTCAAGGCGAACAGTTCCCCAACACTACCGGATGATGGTGATAGCGCCGGTATCGACGGCGTCGAGCGCTTGGAGATAGACCAAGTCAAGATAGTTGGGCGCAGACGTCCCTTGGGGAAGGCCGCCGCTTGCCAGCATCCACTCCGCCTCCGCATCGAAGGCCATGAGCAGAGCCTGATCGAGCGTAAGCCCCAGCCGGATGCCCGGCCAGGTTGCTGCAAGAATGGCTTGATCCAGCCCAGTCTCGCGGGCGACCAACGCCCGCACGCGTTCAGGGTCGGTCCGCTCAACTTCTCCTGCCTGGGCCAAGGCCCTTACCAGCCGCTCGATTACTGAAGGACGCGCATCAACGACGCTCTTGGAAGTGAGTAGCAGAACGCAGGTATCCTGACCGACCTGAGCTGACCACCACACTGCATTCTGCCCAAGTTGATCCCGGATTTGCTTGGCGCCAGGCAGCCAATAGGCCACGGCATCTACCTGTCCGCTCTCCACGGCGCCGGCTAACTCCGATGCTTTCAGGGGCACGGTCTCGACCGACCCCTGCTCTAGGTTGTTCAACACAAGGAAGCGAGATAAGTAGTACTGTGAGCCCGAACCGGCGGCATAGGCCACTCGTTTTCCACGCAAGTCCTTCGGCTCAGAGATGCTCCGATCACGCCTGGCGACGACCTCATGGATATCGGAACGGCTGATCGAAGCCACGACCCGCAGCTCACGCCGAGAAAAGCTGTTCTTGACCAGCACAAAATCGGCCGCGGTGGAGAAGTCTGCTTTGCCGTTAAGCATCGCGGCAATGGCTTCCGCGCCGGAATCGAATGGGACAAGGGTGACATCGAGTCCCTCGCGCAGGAAGAACCCCTCTGAAGACGCGTCGTAGATAAGGGCGGAGTCCGGGCCCCTATACACCGCCAGGGTGACCTTCTCCAGTGGGGGCACCGACCGACCCCAGGAGACGCCGAACCCCACGCCGAGCACGATGGCCAGGACGATCACACCACCGGCTGCAGCCACCAGCAGCTTCCAGTTCTGCATAGCCACGCCTTCCCGCTTGGCGGCATCGGCATCACTCGGACCAGTTCGGCCGGTTAAGGGGCACACACCCGGCGGCCAAGAGCTTAAGCCAGACAACAGGCCCCGGCTGAGGCACGTGGCTCACTAACAGCCCACTGTACCGACTCTGGTTCATGAAACCAAGACCATGATGATCACATTGCGCAGGTTTTGGTGCCCACGGACAAGGCCCGTCGGCGAAGAACGCCGTCGAGTTCTACCTCTTATGAAACCGGGATGGCAAGCAACAACACTACGGCCCAAGGAGGCCGTGATGGCGGATATGTGCCCTGGGTGCAAGGGAGTGTGGCTGGATCGCGGAGAGCCGGAAAGAGTGGCGGGCATGCAGAGACGGCGCGATCTAGATCGTGGTCACGGAGCCGAAAGAAATAACCGGCTTCATAACGGCGACGACCGAAACCACGAAGCCAGCGGGAACCGAGGACGTCACAAGCCGAAGAGGTCATTCTTGAGCGGCTTTGCCTGGAAGACGGGCTTGTGTGCGAGGGCTGCCGAAGTCAGAAGCAGGAACGCCGAAGCGAACAGGCCCGAGAACAGGAGAAGACGTGACTACCTCGTCATAGCGAGCCTCATTGGCCGAGCAGGCGCCGGTCTTGCGACGGCCATCCTCGCGCCGCGCCTACCCCCCGCCCAGCGGCACCGGGCGCGGCATCGTCAGCCACACCCCATAGAGCACCCGGGAGGCATGACCGCGAGTCGCGTTCGCCCAGGGATCGAACCGGCCGGGAGACTTGCCGTCCACCAGATGATTGTAAAACGCCCAGTTGACGAACGAGAGGTCGAGCGGAGGCACATCGGTGAAGCCCGCGTCGAACCCAGGGGGCGGCGGACTCAGCCAGCCCTGAGCCGCCCGCACCACCATCCTCACCAGCTGGACGCGGGTGACGGTGTCGTTGGGCCGGAACGTCCCGTCTAGGAACCCTTCCACGATGCCCTCTCTTGTGGCTTCTCCGATGAAATCGGCCGTCTCATCAGGAACGGTCCCTATGTCGCCGTAAGCAGGTCGGGGGTCCGGCTCCGGCGTATGCGCGCCCAGCAGGCGCACGAGCATCGTGGCTAGCTGCGCCCTCGTGACCGGAGCGTACGGTCTGAAGGTATGGTCGGGATATCCCGAGGTGATGCCTGCGCGGGCCAAAGTCTCGATCGCCTCGCGGAAGATGTGATCGGAGGGCACGTCCACGAACATGGGAATCCAGGGCCCGCGGGCGGTGAGGAAGTTCGCCGAGATCGGTACCTCCACCGGCACGCCGTCCGCGGCCCGCGCCTCCCGAGTGACCATGACGGTATAGACCGTATCTCCGAGCAGCCCGTCCACCGGGTCGAGCACCGCGGTGCGGGTCTCGGCGTTGTAGAAGACCAGGATGGGAACCGGGTACGGGGGCCACGGAGGGGGCATCCAGCCGGGATCCAGCCCGGACTCCGCTTTCCAACCAGGCTGATTGTTCGCGAACCACACCGGTCCAGCATAAAGCTGGAGGCCACCCTGGCGCAGCGACTGGACGTCCATGTCGCGGTCGAAGGCTATGCGAATGTTGGCATCCACCGGGACATCGGCGGCTGCGTCAGGCGGGTCGAAAGAGGTCACTTTGGGCGCCGGCCCCACGTCGCCGACCGTGATCTGGGTCTCGATGTAGCTCGGTGACGGTTCTACGATGGTCCCATCACCCTGCCCCGCCGGCGCGCCCCGCGCCTTCATGGGCATGGCCCAGACCCCCTGCCAGGTCATGTATCCCACCTGGTAAACTCCGCTGCGCTCGGCCGTGGTGATCTGCGCGTAGAAGCGGATGTCTGCACCCTCCGCAGCGACATCCTGGACCGGTCCGAAGGCCTGCCAGGCATATCCCGGCGGCGCGGGCTGGAACATGTCGTACTGGGCTTTCTCGTCCGGCAGGGTGGGCTGGAGGGAAGTCTTCTTCCCGCCGTCCACCTGGTAACTAACCGAGCCGACCTCCCAACTCTCGGGCACCAGCACCCCGAGTCTCATCCAGGTGTTGCCCTCGGTGGGCGCCGGGACGGTACCCGTCTCCAACGGTGGAGGCCACGGCCAACCGTGACCGACCGCGTTGACGGTGGCCGAGAAGGTGGCGCCCGGCCGGACCTTCTCCGGCTGTTCGATTGAAACCAGCTCCACCCACGAGAAAAGCAGCACGGGCATGGTCAAGGCCGCCACTGCCGCGAGTACTCTGTGCCCGCTCATAAGAGCCCCCCTTCAGACTTCTCACATGACCTGGCTGTGCGACGGCAGGCTTCCGTGGCCGGTTCCAGAGCATCATACTCGCAGCGCGTTCATGATGGCGGGTAACGGACTATCTCACGAACACCGTCCGGGCGATTTCGCGTCCGACCGGATGACGAACCCCCCCGACCAGTATCTGAGGAGGATACGGCTGCGCCCGTCCCTCAGCAGGGACCCGGCTTTGGTCAGGCGTCCGACCATTTCGGAAGCCGACGCACGCGTCACACCGAGTTGCTGAGCGACCGTGGTCACTGTCGCCCCCGGACTCGTGGCGGCCAGCTTGAAAATTGCCTCAAGGTATTCTTCTCTGCTCTCGGTGCCGCTCATCAACTGCCCCCGGGGATACTCAAGTGCCTCCGGTCCGCCCGCGACAATCGACGGCGTAGTCCACCGGATGTCTCCCACAGCAACAGGAGAACCGGCACCGCCATTACCACGCTCGTTATGATAGTACCCGGGGTTCCCGTCGTCACCCCGCCAACTTCCTCTATCAGCTCGTTGCCAACTGGAAAGAGGCCAAGTTCGGCGAACTCGTGGGCGCTCCCCAGCAGGAGCTTGACGCCCAGGATGAGCAAAGCCAAGCTCGTGTAGCGGAAGAATCGGGGGAGGTTGACGTACACACTTCCCCGGACGAAGAGCACCGCGAACGTCACAGCGAGGGCCAGGCCGATGAATGCGCCGGCAAAGGCTGCCGGGCTCGCCTCGCTTCCTACGGCGGCCGCCTTCAGAAACAGGACCATCTCGACGCCCTCACGCAGCACCATGAAGAAGGTGAATCCGAACAATCCCCAGCCAATCGCCTTGCCCCTTTCGGCGGACGTAATGGTCCCAAGACGGTCCTCCATGCTCGACTTCAGACCACGTGCGGCCCTCCTCATCCATATGACCATCGTCACGACGAACAGACCCGCGACTGCCAGAATGACTCCCTCCAAGTAGGGGTTCTCAGCGTCTACGCCGACGATCCGGAGAACGATCGCGAGGGCGACGGAACCTCCGACGGCGGCGGCGAGACCCATGTAGGCGATACGCTTGAGGTCCCTGCGTCCTACCTTGGTGAGGTAGGCGAGCACGATCCCAACGATAAGTGCTGCCTCGATACCCTCGCGCAACGTGATGACGAGCGCCGTAACCATATAGATTCATCCCTCCATTTGCGTAGGTTGGCCTTACCAAACTTATTAGGCAAGCCTAACATAGAGCACTATATAGCGTGCGCTGTCGATCGTCAAGAGGAAGCGCGCCGGCGGTTTGGCCGGCGGGCCGAGCGTGAGCGCGATTATCGGCCCCTTGACGTTCGCCAAGCCGCCGTGATTGCATTGGCGGGCTGTCTATCATCGAATGGGAGCCGCACGTCGCGCGGAAGGAGCGGACATGACCAAGCGGGTAGAGACGGGAACGGTCGATGTGAACGGGACGAAGCTGTACTACGAAATCAGGGGAACGGGGCCGTCATTTCTCTTCATTCCCGGCGCGGAAGGCGATGCCGAAGAATACCTGAGGGTCGTCGAACTGCTGGAGGACGATTTCAGGGTCCTGAGCTACGACCGCCGCGGCTTTTCACGCAGCCCACGGACGGCCGACTATAGCGGCACTACGGTCGACATGCAGGCCGACGATGCCGCCGCTCTCCTGGCCGCCCTCCGTATAGCCCCCGCCCGCGTCTGGGGCAACAGCTCGGGGGCCATCATCAGCCTCAGCCTCGTGCTTCGCTACCCCGAGGCTATCCGCAAGGCCATGCTGCACGAACCCCCGCTGTTCGCGGGCATGACCGACCCGCAGCAGAACCTGGCCTTCCTGAAGCAGGCCACCGCGAACGGCAAGGTGCCCTTCCTGCGGATGCTGACGGGGGACGTCGTCTACAACGGCTTCTCCGAGGGTTACCGGGCCCGTCTGCTGGCCGACGATACCTGGATCAACTACGAGTTTGACAACTTCGAGTATTACAGGCCCTCGAACGATGAGCTGGCCGGCGTGCAGAGACCGGTCGCGGTGCTATACGGAGCCGACAGCCCGCCCTTTTTCGGAGAGGCGGCGAATTGGCTGGCCGGCCACCTGCAAACCACCGCCTTGACCATCCCAGGTGGCCATGGGGTGCACTACGAATATCCGGATGAGGTCGCCAAAGCCGTCAGGGACTTCATGGCAGTCGACTGACTGTGCCTTCGCCGCGGCGGCCTTGGCAACCGCGGCCTTTGCAGCTGGTCGACAAGGCTCCGCGGCGGTGTGAACGCTCAACGGTGGAGCTGCCGCTCGACGGCGCCACAGTTACCCCGAGGTGCGGGGCCGATCCAACACCTCTCGTACCTTGGCCCCTAGAGCCTTCGGGGTGAACGGCTTCTCCAGGAAGTTGACCCCCTCGTCAAGGCGACCGGCGTGGACGATTGCGTCGCGGGTGTAGCCGGACATGTATAGGACCGGCAGGTCGGCTCTTAGGGCGAGTAGGTCGCGGGCCAGGTCGTTGCCTTGCACCCCACCGGGCAGGACCACGTCGGTCAAGAGGAGGTCGAACGAATCGTCGGCTTCGCGCGCCACCTGCAAGGCTTCCGCGGAAGTGCCCGCGGCGAGCACCCGGTAGCCGAGGCCGCCCAGGACGCGGGCGACCAAGTTGCGCAGGGATGTCTCGTCTTCCACAAGAAGGATGGTCTCCTGGCCCCGCACCGGCGCTGGGTTGTCCGCAAGCGGGTTGTCATCTTTGACCGGCACTCTCACCCGGGGAAGGTAGATCTTGAAGGTGGAGCCTTGGCCGGGTTCGCTTTCGACGAAGATGCTCCCATTGCTCTGTTTGACGATGCCGTAGACCATGGCCAAGCCTAGGCCGGTACCGGCACCGGGGCCCTTGGTGGTAAAGAAGGGCTCAAAGACGCGCTCCCGGGTGCCGTCATCCATGCCCACCCCGGTGTCGGAGACCGAGAGCATCACATGGCTCCCGGGGGTGGCCCCGGGATGGGTGCGGCAGAATTCCTCGTCCAGCTCGACGTTGGCGGTCTCCAAAGTCAAGCGGCCTCCGGGAGACATGGCATCCCGGGCGTTCACAGCCAGGTTCATCATCACCTGTTCGAACTGATGGACGTCTGCTTCCACGTTGCCCAGATCGGGGTCCTTAAGGCTGAGAAGATCGATGTCCTCGCCCAAGGTGCGACATAGGAGAGGCTCCATGCCGTCAAGCACGTCATTGAGAGACGCCACCGTGGGCTGTAAGGCCTGCCGGCGCGAGAAAGCCAGGATCTGCCTAGTGAGCGTGGCGGCCCGCTCGGCGGCGTGTTTGATCTCCTCTAGGTCTTCTCGGGTACCCGAGTCGGCCAGCTCCTTGCGAGCGAGCAAGAGATCGCTGTAACCGAGGATGGCGGCGAGCAAGTTGTTGAAGTCGTGAGCGATGCCTCCGGCCAACTGACCTACCGCCTCCATCTTCTGGCTTTGGCGCAGTTGGTCATCGCGCTCCCGGAGAGCCTGCTCGGTCCGGAGGCGCTCGGTGATGTCTCGCATAGCAGCAATGTGGACAGCACGGCCCCCCCAGTCGAGGTGCCGAGTCGTGATCTCCACGGGGAAAACCGTGCCGTCTTTCTTTCTGTGCCATCTGAGAGGGATGTAGGTCAGGTGCTCCGCCGTGGCCTTGCGAGTCTTGTCGGCTTCCGCAGACACTTCCGTGGTCTTCATGGAGGGCCATTCTTCCCGGCTGTAGCCGTAGAGGGATATCGCCGCCTCATTGGCCTCCAGAAACTGCCCGGATTCGTCGTCCACCAAGAAGATCGCATCCGATTCAAGGTCGAACAGCTGCCGGTAGCGGTCCTCGCTGGACCGCAGGGTCTCTTCGACCCGCCTGCGCTCGGTTATGTCGCGAGCCGAGGCGCAGCTGTACTCCTTGCCTCCGTAGTTGAAGTAGTCGACCGTCACCTCCACGGGGTAGATCTCCCCGTCTTTGGTCTGGTGCAGCGACTCAAAAGTGAAAGTACCCCGCTCCCCGATCTCCTGGAAGTGGCTCGACCAAGGCCGCGGCGAAAGAGGGTCGATGCCGTTGATGGTCATGCCGAGTAGTTCCTCCCGGGAGTAGCCGAGGCGACGGCAACAGGCGTCATTGACGTAGAGGAACCGACCCTCAGCATCCAGCCAGTGAATAAGATCCTGCGAATGATCCACCACGAACTGCGTGCGACGAAGAGACTCCACCATCTGCACGCGCTCGGTGATATCGCGCATGATGCCCACGTTGTACTCTCGGCCCCCATGCTCGATGATGGTGGCGGAGATCTCCACGGGAAAGATCTTCCCGTCCTTGGTCCGCTTCAGCGACTCGAAGGTAAGGGGACCGGCCTCCTTGATCTCGCGCATGTGGTCTGGCCAGACATCGGGCGACAGATCCACTGTGACGTCGAAGACGGACATGGTGAGGAGCTCGTCGCGGGAATAGCCCAGACGGGCGCAGGCCGACTCGCTTATGTCGACGAAGCGTCCCTCTGAATCGAGCCAAGAGGTGCAGTCCGAGGCAAAGTCGATGGAGAATCGCGCCAGCCTTAGTGCTTCCTCAGCCTGCTTGCGCTCGCTTATGTCACGAATGAAAGCGTGGTCAAACTCCTCCCCTTCGAACTCCACCACGCTCGAAGAGATCTCCACCGGGATGATTGCTCCGCTCTTGGTCCGGTAGCCCCTTTCGAAGGTGGTCGTCTCCCGTTCCTTCAATTCTTCCCAACGCCGGGGCCAGGCGCTCGCTTCCAGGCCCACTGTCAGGTCGAACGCCGTCATGCGCAGCAACTCTTCGCGCGAATACCCGAGCAGCCGGCACAGGTATCCGTTTGCCTCGCGGATACGACCCTCCAGATCCAGGCGCATCACGCCGATGGCGGCATGTGCGATGGCGTTAGATACCATCTGCAACTCGCGCTCGGCCCGGCTACGCTCCGAAGACAGCTTGGCCGGCTGATGCCCGCTGGGATCGTGGGCGCTCGAGTCGCCTCCTTCACCTGTTGCCCACAGCCGTCGCGCCCAGACAAGGCGGGTCTTCACGCGTTTCATCATGCCCCCTGAGACACGGCGCCGCCGGTGCGAACCGATTGTACGCTTCACTTCATCTCTTGCCTCCGTGACAGGTCCGGCGGCTACGCGGCCTGCGCCAGGCACCGAGAACGATCCTACCCCATGGCCGCGCTCACTTGATCCTTACGCCGAAGATCTTCTGGCCGCGCGTCCCGACCACCACCGTGTCACCATAGACGGCGGGCGAGGCTTCGATATTCGAGCCGAGATTGATGGAGCTGAGGATCTTTCCGGTCGTCCCTTCGATCAAGAACATGTTTCCCACCGAATCGCACAGGACAATGTAGGATTTCCCCTCGGGGGTGTATACCGCCACGGGCGAACTCCAGGAATAATTGGTGAAGCTCGTCCTCCACACCTCGCTTCCGGTGTTCTTGTCTAATGCCACCAATATGCCTGACGAGACATCGGGAGTGCGGGCGATGGGATAGATCACGAGATTTGAAATATCGTTCTTGCCTAGCACAGGCGTGGCCTGGACACCGCCCGAAACATCCGTGATGGTGTAGGAGGGGTACAAAGGCGTTTCCCAAACGATCTCACCCGTCGCCGCGTTGATCTTCCATACAGGAACGCCACCTTTTCGGGGGTCGGTGCTTCCCGGAGCGGTTATGTGCAGAGAGGTGGAAATATAGATATAGGCCGTATTATCTTCCGGTGATTCTTCGAATACAGGCGAACTATTTGTATCATCGAGTACGTCCTGCACCCATATTAGCTTCATGGTGTTGAGGTCAAAACACATGAGCTTACCGCCGTTGTCGGCGATATAGAGGTAGTTGCGCCAGATGACCGCGGAGTCTTCCATGCCCCACCAACGGGCATTGGGGGTGCTCTTGCTCCCGTCCTTGTATTGAGGCGAGGTGTATCTCACTTTGATAGGTTGATCCGGACTCATCGATAGGGTTCCCGCCGCTTTGTCGAACTGGGTGTTCAACTTGATGGTGTAAAGCAGGCCGTTCTCGCCCGGCTCTATGATGGTGTCGGTCTTCACGTCAAACAGCGCGCTCGAGTCGTAGGCGTGGAATGAGCGGAGGGAATTGGGATCTTTGTTGCCGAACGTGTAGAGCTGCTTCTGGTCTATCAGGCTGTAGAGACGCGCCCTTACCGATTCTCTGCCGGCGGCGTTGCTGCCGTGTCCCACAAAAAGTATGGGCGTCCCGTCGGGATACAGGCTGGCCGTCCCCTTGAAGGGGCCTCCCCCCGACTTGATGGGAGGCCTTGTGTAGGTGCCATCCTTGAGGTCGAGGAAGTAGATGTTGCCGTCCAAGCAAGGATAGATCACCTCGGTTAGATTCGGATCCCCCTTCTTTTCCGGCTTGATGTTCATGATGCTCTTGAGGTCTTCGGGCCACTTCACAATCAGCGGCTGGCCTGTCCAGCCGCTGCCGGTCCACGCCCCTGTCCCGCCGCTCTTCGCTACGCTGCCCGTGGGCACATTCCATATAGGCACCAGTTGCGCCAGCTTCACGTCAACAGTGCCGTAGCTGGCGCCTTCGCGGTAATTGTTCCCCCTGAACGTGACGATGCCGGGAAGGCTCGTGTAGTCCTTGCCGGGCCCAAAGCTTATGGGTACCGGCCTGCTGAAAGAAGTTATCGCTGTCGTGCCTTTGAACATCTTGGTTGAAACGGAGAATGCCTTGGGAGTCGTATCGGCCGCCGGCCCGACCGACATGCTTATGCCTGCAGTGACCGATGAGGTAGTAGACGAGCCTTTGGAAGTAGACGAAGATCCGGACGAGGACGATGACGTAGAGCTGCTGGTCGATTGCGAAATCTGCCCGGGGCCAGATGAGCTCGGAGCCTTCCCGTTGAACAGGAACATGGATCCAGTGATGACAAGGGCAACCAGCGCTACGACGCATACTACGAGAATCGCGCGGCGACGGGCTACCACTCTGCGCCTGTGCCTTGCCGCAGAGTGTATCGACCGCCGAAATGGGTCTATTGGCTCAGGTTTGTATCTAGACTGAGACAAGAGTGCGAATGGAGAAATCGCCCTGCATCAGCCGGTACCGGAGCAGGCGGTACGGGAGCAGGCGGTACGGGAGCGCGCGCGGGAGATTATTCATTCGCCCCGCGGGGCGTCGACGCCATCCGCCTTGTCACTCCCGGGCTTCGGGGACTCGTCTTCTTTTGCCATGGCCGACTTGAACTCCTCCGAGCTCTGCTTCAGGCCATGCTTCATGCCGGTGATGCTCTGGCCCAGAGAGCGTCCTAGACGAGGTAGTATCCGGCCTCCGAAGATGAGAAAGATGACCACTATCAGCACTACCCAGTGCCACGGTGCAAGAGCGCCCATTAGTCACTGCCTCCTTCTTGACGTGTCGAGGGAATAATACAGCCTTAGAGATGCCGCCGCCCAGAACCCCGTAGACGGTCACCACGGCAAAGCCGCCCGAGCCCGCTCCTCACCGATTGCGTGGCATAATCTCAACCTTCGGGTGTTCCCAGTGATCGAGGAGCCTCATTGAACCGTCGTGTATCAGGCAAACCGGCAGGGTGGTGCTCAAGGTGTTTACGCTGAGACTGTATCAAGACCTTTTCGGCCCCGGTTCGAGAACGACTCAAGATCTGGAAGCGCAGCACAGCATCATATATGTCCACAGGGGTTCGGCCACAGTGAACGGGCAGTCGCTAGAAGAAGACGCCGCGGTCTACTGCCGGGATGTGGCCAGCATTGAGGCCGGCACGAGTGGAGCCTCAGTGTGGCGCTGGGAGCTTGTGCGAACAAGCGCTCCCAACAACCTGGCTCGGGCGGAAGCCGTAGGCTCTAGGCTGCGGATGTCCCGACGCATCAGGATGTTCGAGCTTGTGCCCACATCAAAATGGCTGTTTCGCTTGGACGCGATCGTCGACAACGAGGGCAGCACCGGCCTTCATTCTCACCCCGGTTCCGGCATCCGCTGCATGCTGGAGGGGCATCTTCGCGTAGAGTCTGAGAAGGGCGAGTGCTCGGATAACCGGAAGCCGGGGGACGCCTGGTACGAGGAGGGAAGCTATCCCCTGGTCTCCACCTCGGACCCGGGGGAAAAGGCAAACTTCTTAAGAGGGATGGTCCTCCCGCCTGAGTATTCCATATACGCTGACACGGCCGTCTGGATCGAGGGCGTAAAGTCCTGCAAATCGAGATGGAAAAGCTATGTCCAGAGCGTCCTCACTCTCCTCTAAAGGAATCAGGGCACTGATCCAAGACCTTACGGACCGCGCTCGCCAAAGCCTCGGGGGTGAACGGTTTTTCGAGAAGGTTGACTCCCTCGTCTAGGCGCCCGGCATGAACGAGGGCATTGCGGGCGTAACCGGATATGTAAAGGACCGGCAGGCCGGGCTGCGCAGCCAGAACGGCTCGAGCCAAGTCGTAGCCCTGCAGAGCGCCGGGCAGCATAACATCGGTAAGGAGCAAATCCACCGAACACTCGTCTTGCCCGAAAGCCTCCAGCGCTTCGGCGGCCGAGCCGAAGGCAAGCGTTGTGTAGCCCGCCGCGCCCAGAACCCGCTCGATGAGGCTGCGCAGAGCCGCCTCGTCCTCTACTACCATGACGGTCTCGCTTCCCGCGGTCGACACGTGGGACGGGAGGGTGACCTCTTCCGGGATATCCGCTCGGGCCGCCCGGGGCAGATAGATCTTTACGCTCGCGCCCTTACCGGGCTCACTGTAGACGGAGATGCTCCCCCGGCTCTGGGTGACAATGCCGTGGATAACGGCCAGGCCCAGGCCGGTGCCTTGGCCGAAAGCCTTGGTGGTAAAGAAAGGCTCGAAGATGTGGTCCATCGTGTCCTGGTCCATACCCAGGCCGGTGTCGGAGACCGAGAGCATGACGTAGCTACCGGGCGCAACCTCAGGGTGGGCTCTGCAATACTGTTCGTCCAGTTCCACGTTAGCGGTCTCCAGAGTCAGTCGACCCCCGGAAGGCATGGCATCGCGAGCGTTGAGGGCAAGATTCATGAGCACCTGCTCAAACTGGTGCCGATCGACTTCGGTCACGTCCAGTTGAGGATGCTCGAGGATGACGAGGTCGATATCTTCCCCAAGAGTGCGCCTGAGGAGCGATTCCATCCCATCAAGGACCTCGTTTAGCGACAGGGCCGTGGGGCGCAGGATCTGGCGGCGGGAAAAGGCCAGGATCTGCTGAGTTAGAGCGCTGGCCCGTTCGCCCGCGTGCTTGATCTCCTCTATGTCGGGGCGCACGTCCTCAAGAGAAGAGGCCTCACCGGAAAGGATCATTTCGGTGTAACCCAGGATGGTTGTAAGCAGGTTGTTGAAGTCGTGGGCGATGCCCCCGGCCAGCTGACCAACGGCCTCCATCTTCTGGCTCTCTCGCAACTGCTCTTCGCTTTGTTTGAGCGCCTCTTCGGCCTCCTTGCGGTCGGTGATGTCGCGGATGACGACCAAGTTATACTCGCGGCCCTCGTGCTCGAGGACGGCGCTCGAGATCTCCACTGGGAAGATCTCACCGGACTTGGTCCGATACTGCCTCTCGAAGATGAGGGGTCCCTGCTCAAGCTCGCGCCAGCGATCCGGCCAGGCATCAGGCGACAGCCCCATGGTGAGGTCGAAAACGGACATGGTGAGCAACTCATCCCGGGAGTAGCCGAAACGGGCGCAGGCCGACTGGCTCACGTCGAGGAGGTGCCCCTCGGGACTGATCCACAACGTGAGGTCGGAGGCGAAGTCGATCGAGAACCGGGCCAGCCTCAGCGCCTCTTCCGCCCGTTTGCGCTCTGTTATGTCGCGCAGGACCACCTGGGTGGCCGGGCTGCCGTCGAACTCTATCCTCGCGGCGCTGGCCTCGACTGGCGCGGAACTCCCGTCCCGGCGCAGGAACTTCATCTCTAGAGGCGGCGCCATGGCTCCGGCGAGAACCTGAACGGTCCGCTGGGCTACCAACTCGCGATAATCGGGGTGCACCATTTCGGCCACAACCCTGCCGACGAGCTCTTGGGGCGATCCCACCCCGAACAGTCTGGCGGCAGCCGGATTGGCAAAGACGTACTTCCCGCCGGAATTGACAACGATGGCATCAGGGCTGAGATTCACAAGGGTTTGGTAGCGGTCCTCGCTCTCGCGCAAGGCCGCCTCGGCACGCTTACGCTCGCTGATATCGCGCACTGTTGCGCAGTTGTACTCCTGGTCTTCGTAGCACACGTAGTTGACCGTCACTTCCACCGGGAAGGTTCCCCCATCTTTGGCCCGGAGCGACGACTCGAAGGTGAATGAACCCCGCTCTTTGATCTCCAGGAAATAGTTCGACCAGGGGTGAGGGGCAAAGGGGTCGATGTCGTTGACGGTCAGGCCCAGCAGTTCTTCCCGGGAGTAGCCGAGGCGACGGCAAGCGGCGTCATTGACATAGAGCAATCGACCATCAGGATCCATCCAGAGGAGAGGATCCTGTGAGTGGTCGACGACGAACTGCGTCCGTAGAAGGGACTCTTCCATTTGCCTGCGCTCGGTGATGTCGCAGTTTGCACCGATCAGCCGCGTTGGTTGGCCGGCCGCGTCACGATTCACCTGCGCGATCCGCTCCGAAGACCGTCTATCCGGATGGTGCTCGCTGGGATCGGGGGTGGTCAACTAGCTCCCTTATTCGAGAGCGGTCGCATCGCCCAGTGATCCGGACATCTACTTCGCATACAACCCCAGTGCTTTCCAAAGCCAACGATGAAAGGCATGGAATGACTCTACAGGCTCCGCGTACATAAGAACGCACTCACCATGGACAACTGGAATCCCTTCTTGGTCGCACAATTCGATGGCCGACTTTGACTCACACCCACGTTGCAGCCACGCGCGAGGAATCTTGGCTTCAACGGCTTCCCGAACCGCCTTTTCACATTGGTCCGGAGGAACGGCGATTATGACCCCCTCGATTGGATCCTCCAGATCGGTCAATCTTGGGTTGGGAACTGACTGGTCGAGATACACAACGGCAATCTCGTACCCCTTCCCGGCTAATTCCTCATCGATCTTTACACCGCGGATCGGTGACGATGGAGTTGAACGAACAAGCGCAAGTCTGCGGTTGGTCAGGAATTCGTCAATCACTGTTCGGGTGGACATTGGGAGGCAACTCCTTTTGGAGGGCTAGGGGGACACGCTCTCCAGGATGTGGATATGCATCGACGCTTCCTCGAAGTACACGAACCCACCGCCGTTCTCGGCAATCGCGATCCGCGCGCCCTCCACCTGGCGAGCGCCCGCCTCGCCTCGCAGCTGGGTGACCAACTCGTACACCTGCGCCAGGCCGGTGGCCGCCAAGGGATGCCCCCGCGACGCCAGCCCGCCGGAGACGTTTACCGGCAGCCTCCCGCCCAGGCGGGTCGCGCCAGACTCGGCGAGCGGGCCGCCGCCCCCCGGCTCGCAGAACCCGAGGGCCTCAGTCACCCGTAGCTCGCCGAAGGCGGAGGCATCGTGCACCTCGGCCAGATCGATGTCCCCCGGTCCGAGGTTGGCCTTTTCGTAGGCCTTGAGCGAGACGATGCGAGCCGTGTCGTTCTCCACGTCCGACAGCGGACGCGGCGAGTGCGAGCCCATGACCGAAGCCAGCACTTTGACCGGCCGCGGAGCGGCCGCCCGGCGGCGGAGCCGCTCCAGGAATTCCCCGGAGCAGACGACGGCCGCTGCGCTCCCGTCGGACACGGGAGCGCACATAGGTACGGTCACCGGCCAGCTGAGAAGACGGCCCGCCAGGATTTCGTCGACACTCATATCCGCGCGGTACATGGCAAGAGGGTTCAGCGACCCGTGATAATGATTCTTCGAGGCGATAGTGGCAATCTGGCGCTGGGTAGTGCCGTAGCGCCGCATATGTGCGCGGGCCATGTACGCATAAAGGTCCATCGTGAAGATGGGACTCGACTCGCAGGCCGCCGCGAAGACCTCCGGCGGAGCCTCGTCGGGGGGAACGGGGCAGACGTTCTTCCAGGCCGCGAGAAAATCGTCGATGGTCTCCATGTCTGTGCCGCCCAGCAGGGCGCGGAACGACACCGTCTTGTCTTCGTGCCAAAGCTTCTCCGTACCGACCGCAAGCGCGCACTCATGCAGACCCGAGGCGACACTCAACCAGGCCGAATGGAGCGCCGTGGCCCCACCGCCGCAGGCGTTCTCCACGTTGATCACCGGGATCCCATGGATGCCCAGTCCCTTCATTGCCACCTGCCCTCGCACGAAATTCTGCTCGGTGAAGAAACCCCAGGTGGAGTTGGCGAACCACACCCCCTCGAGTTCCTCCTTCGCGATGCCCCCGTCGTGGAGAGCGCCCAGCACGGAGGCGGCGGTCAGGTCCTTGACCGACTTGTCGAGGTGTTTGCCGAACGGCGTCATCCCGGCGCCGACTATGTACACGTCACGCATGGTGCCCTTAGTCCTCCTACCTCGTCACTTTCACGCCGGCCGCTTCCCGGTCCCACGTCCCGGGCGTGACTCCCGCCTGCTTCAATAGATACTTCTGCGTACGCTCCGTGGGCGTCTTCGGCAGCGCCTCCATGAACTCCACGTAACGGGGCACCGCGAAGTGGGGCATCCGCTCGTCCGCGCATGCGATCAGCTCCTCCGGCGACAGCGACTGCCCGGGCTTTAAGACCACGCAGATCTTGACCTCGTCCTCGGCCAACTCGGATCTGATGGCCACCGCCGCAGACTCCAAGACGGCGGGGTGCGTGTTGATGGCGCGCTCGACCTCGAACGACGAGATATTCTCCCCCCGCCTTCGCAGGGCATCCTTCTTGCGATCGACGAAGTAGTAGTAGCCGTCGGCGTCCTTCCGTGCGAGGTCGCCCGAGTGGAACCAGAGGTTGCGGAAGGCCTCGATAGTCTCCTCCGGCATCTTGTAGTACTCGCTCATCATCGTGAAGGGCTCTCGCGGCCGGAACACGATCTCTCCGGGCTCGCCCACCGGCACCTCGACGTCCTGGTCGTCGACCAGCTCGATCTGATAGATGTCGAACGGCTTTCCGCAGGAACCCGGCCGCCGATCGTGCATTCTCACGTGGATGGGGACGCCGATCTCGGTCATCCCGAAGCCCTCCATGCAGATGATACCGAAGCGTTGTTCCACCTGCTCCACCACTTCGGGTGGACAGCCGGCGCCGAGGGCCACGCGCACCGGGTTCTCCAGATCGTCCGGCCGCTCGGGTTGCTTGGCCAGGATGGGCATAACCGCCCCGAGGTAGTTGAACTGCGTTGCGCCGCACTCGCGCACCTCGTCCCAGAAACGGGAGGCACTGAACCTGTCGGAGAGCACCATCCGGGCCTCGGCTATGAGCGCGGTGAGGGTGGTGAGCACCTGGGCGTTGAAGTGGTAGAGAGGCAGGAACGTGTAGAAGACATCATCCGAGGTCCCCTCGCGATACTCCAGCATCTTCTGCGCGTTCACGATCCAGAACTTGTGGCAACCAACGGCACCCTTCGAGACTCCGGTGGTCCCCGAGGTGTAGATGATGCTCTGCGGGTCCGACGGCTGGGCGTCGATCTCCACTGGGTCCTCGGAGGCCTCCGCGAGCGCTTCGTACCTCACAACCGGGAACCGCAGACCGGCGCCTGCGTCTGCCGGTCCGTCTCCGAGCACCACTATCCGCTCGAGCTTCTTCAGGTCGTCCTGTATGAGCTGGATCCGGTCGAGATACTGCTGATCGACGACCAGGACCCTCGAGTCCGATTGGTCGACGATGTGTCGCAGGAACTCGCCCTTGTACGCAGTGTTGATGGGGACTTCCACCGCCCCGATCTTGGCCGCCCCGAACCACACGTGGAGAAACTCCGGGCAGTTCGGGAGCATGATGCTCACCTTGTCCCCCTTGGTAAGGCCCAGCTCGGTGAAGCCATGCGCGCAGCTGTTCGACAGGCGGTCCATGTCGCCGTAGGTAAACTCTCGATTCTTGAAGCGGAGGAAGGGTCGGTCCCCCAACCTCCGCGCGCGTTCCGTAACCAGCTCGCCGATCACCAGCGGCGTTCGCGCATCCCCCACAGTAGTGGCTCCTCCTTCGTTCACCCACGCTTCGTTTCATATAGCATATAGCATCGTGGCGCGACCGCGCCGGAGGCGGAGCCGTTCACGCAGGAGGGCGCAGCGCGCATGCCGAGCGGTGGCTCCCTGCAGTCGGCTGAGCGCCACGGACCGAACAAGTCGTCGACGCAGCGAGACCGCCGAGGGCGTCCCGGACGTCCCCGGCGCGCCATAGCTAGCGCTTTGCTGAGAAGTTGAAAGCCTACCAGGTATCCCAGGCAGGTGCGCTCACGGAGATGTCGCCGGCCACGGTTGCCCGCACCTCGGTGAAGAACTTAGGCGGAGAGTTCGGCTGACTGACGAAGAAGACCACGCTGTACGTGCCCGGCTGGAAGCTCGCCGGTTCCTTGGTGGGGCTCCCATCGGGGCCGACTCCCGTTACCACCACCGAAGAAGAGAAGTCGTCGCTTGAAATCGGGACGTAGATCAGGCCGACGAAGGTGTTGGGTGATCCCGGCGACCAGTCAAAGTCGTAAACGCCGACCGAGAGAGTGCTCCCGTTCTGGCCTTTGACCGATGACGCAGTTGCTGTGATGGTCCCTGGGATGGCCGCACCGGTGGTCGGCGGCGCTGTGGTCGGTACCGCGGTCGTCGGTGACCCCGTGGTCTCAGACGATCCGTTTCCTCCGCAAGCCAGGCCGACAAGCGCGATCAC
>Ga0214473_10002985_pt1 | contig 20714 bp, 22 predicted proteins | sample RVTome_7_FD_203509 | JGI IMG/M metagenome (GOLD analysis project Ga0214473, IMG submission 203509) | Soil microbial communities from uranium-contaminated site in the Upper Colorado River Basin, Wyoming, United States - RVT98D197 | ecosystem: Environmental > Terrestrial > Soil > Contaminated >... | reverse complement strand
TCTTCATCACCGCCTCCACCGGGCATGCGGCCGCGGTCGTCGATTGGATGGAAGAGTGGCTTCAGACGGAGTGGCCCGGCCGGCGCGTCTTCGTGACCTCGCTGACGGAGCAGCTCTCGACCGTCGCGGTCGTCGGCCCGAAGTCGCGCGACGTGCTGAAGAAGCTCTCCTCTGACCTCGACCTGTCGAAGGAAGCGTTTCCGTTTCTCACCGTGAGGCGGGGGACGGTCGCCGGTATTTCCGAGGCGCAGGTCGCGCGCGTGAGCTTCTCGGGCGAGCTGGCCTTCGAGGTGAGTGTCCCCTGGAACCTCGGACCCGCGCTCTGGAGCTCCCTCCTGTCCGCGGGCGAGCCCTTCGGGATCCTGCCCTACGGGCTCGAGGCCCTTCAGGTGCTCCGGAGCGAGAAGGGCTACATCATCGTTGGACAGGACACCGAGGCGACCACAACACCCTATGACGCCGGCCTCGCGTGGCTGGTGTCGAAAGAAAAGAACTTCATCGGAAAGCGCTCCTTCGCCCGACCGGCCCTGCAGGCCCCGGATCGGCCGCAGCTGGTGGGGTTCCTCCCCGAGGAGTCGAGCTTCGTGCTCCCGGAAGGGGCGGGTCTGGTGTCGCAGGTCTCGGCTCCGCCGATGGAAATTCACGGGCACGTGACGACGAGCCACTGGAGCGAGACGCTCGGCCGGTCGTTCGGTCTCGCCATGGTGAAGGGTGGGCGTGCTCGACATGGAGAAAAACTCTACGCACCCCTCGAGGACCGAGTCGTCACGGTAACCCTCGTCGACCCGGTGCACTACGACAAGAAAGGAGAGCGCCGCGATGGCTGACGTTTCCTGGAGCGGGGCGACTCTCGTCGCTCTCGGAGCTCGATCCCAGATCGACGTACGCGCCCGAGGCCCCGCGGTTGGGCGCGTCGCAGCGTGCCTTTCGATCCCAGGGCTCCCCGGAGCCAACCGATTCTTCGCGACACCCGCGGGCGATTGCTTCTGGCTCGGACCCGAAGAGTGGCTCCTGGTCGGCCTTCCGTCCTCTCGCGCCGAAACCCTCGAGGCGCTCGAACGAGCCGTCGGGCTCGAAGACGGGGGTGTAGTCGACGTCTCGGCGAGCCGTGTCCTCTTCGAGCTCACAGGTCCGAAGGCGCGAGACGTTCTCGCGAGCTGCTGCGCCCTGGACCTCCACCCCCGCGTCTTCGGGCCCGGAAATTGTGTCCAGACCCTCCTGGCCAAAGCCCAGGTGCTCCTGAGCCAGGTGGACGGGGCGCCAACCTATCGGCTCTTCGTCAGGCCGTCTCTTGCTTCGTATGTCGTCTCCTGGCTCGTCGACGGTATCGAAGGCGTCCGGGCCGGCTCGGCGCAGCTTTCGAAGTCGGTTGGCGTTTCCGCGGAAACGTAACTTAAAGTAGTTCTTGAACTCCGCGAACACGTGTTCGCCCTGCCGCGCTCTGGAGCTCGGTTTGCCGCAGGCCTCGCGAGAGCTAGGATTGCCGTCGTCCGCTCAACCGCTGCAAGCGTTCCATCGGACGGCGCAGGGAGCGCCCGCGCCTGCGCATACCCGACCACAGATCACCCACCTCGGCGATGCGGCTCGGCATCGTCCGCAGCGTGAACGTCCGAGGCCCGACCTCGCCGCGCTCGAGCTCCTCCCAGGCACAGGGCGCGGACACGGGGGCGCCAGACTTCGGCCGCACGGCGTAGGCAGCGGCGAACGTCGCGCTGTAGCCGTTGCGTCCAGTGTCGACGAAGATGCGCCCTCCACGGTCGACCTTGCTGAACTCCTGCGTGAGGTTCTTCGGATCGCGCTCCACGAGGAGCGTACCGACGGCATGGGCGAAGCGGGACACTTCGTCGAAGCCCGCCTGGGCGACGAGTCGCACGACGATGTGGAAGCCCTTGGATCCCGACGTCTTCACCCAGCTCGGAAGCCCCAGCTCATCCAGGAGGTCGCGAAGTCCGAGCGCTGCCGCGCGCAGGATATGCGGCGCATCTTCGGACGGGTCGAGGTCGAAGACGCAGAGGTCGGGATGGTAGAGGTTCGGTTCGCGGGACGTCCACACGTGCGGTGTGATGCAGTTCTGGTTGGCGAGCCAGAGGAGCGGTCGCTTGTCGCGAACAAGGAGGTGGCGAACCTTTCCATCCTTCTTCGGAACCTCGACGCGCGAAAGCCACTCGGGAAAACCCTTGGAGACGTCCTTCTGGAAAAAGCCTTTCGCGCCGATGCCGGCCGGGTACCGCTCCATCGTGACCGGACGTCCGCGGATGTGCGGCAGCATGACAGGCGCAATCGCCTCGTAATAAGAGGCTAACTCGCCCTTGGTGATCCCGTCCTCGGGGAACAGCACCTTCTCGGGGTGCGTGATCAAAGGGTCTCCCGCACGACCTCGCGCACCGATTTGTCGGTGCGAACGCCGAGTTTACCTCAGCAGGCTCGAAGGCGTAGGAAGGGAGATTCAGTCACAGGCGCAGGCGACGGCAAGAGCAGCGCAGACCCTGGCCATCTTCTCGGGCGCCACCGTTCCGACGAATGTCCTCAGGTCGTGTCGGGGCACGGTAAAGACATTGCACAGATTGACGCACGATGTCCGCTTCAGCCCCTCATCCACGCCCAACTCGACCTCGGTGGGCGAGCCGCGAAGCGTGGAAGTGACGGCGGCTACGGTCACCGTATGGAGCAATCGAATCAGCGAGGGGCGACTCAGCACGAGGACGGGCCGGCGCTTATCCGGTCTCGGACGATCCAGGAGCCAGATCTCGCCCCTCTCTATTCTTTGGGCCATGCCTGGTCGCCGATCAGGTCGACGATCTCGTCCAGCATCTCGTCCGCTTGACCTCCGAAGGCCTGCGCGATCTCCCGGTCGGTGGAGCGTCTTCGCTTCGCTTTGAGATACAACTCCACCGCGGAACGAATGAAGGCGGAGCGACCCCGCTTTCGAACCTCGGGATCCTTGTCGATCCGACGGAGAAGGTCTTCATCCATTGAGATCTGGACCGGCCTGGCGGGCATGATGGAATATTGCCATTAACTTCCTATGGTGTCAAATAGTGGCTCCAAACGAATTTCAGAACGATCCCTTCGGTGCTTGACACCCACCGTACTCCAATTTGCTCCTCAGCCAGGTGGAGTCGGCTCGCCCTGATCGACGATATGCCGGAGGGCGATGTATCTCGGCGGGTGGCCGCTGGAGTCGAGCGCGAGCCGCGCCGCGGTCTAGCTCACCACTCGCATCCGTAGGTCGCGAATGAGGAACGGGCCGCATCGAGCGCGGCCTTGCACCCGGCGGCGAGGCCGGCCTTGGCGGTGGGGTTTTCCGCGGCCTGCCGCCACTGATCGCGCAGCTGGTCCATGCTCTGCCGCTGCATCGCTCTTGCGTCCTCGGGCACGTGGTTGGCGATACAAGTTTCGACCTTGCTCAGGTAGTCGTCACACTCGGGAACGCCGATGGTGTTTCCACCGGCAGGCGCGGTCGACGGTTCCGACGCGGGTGGCTGACTGCAACCCATCACCATCGGGACAACGACGAATGCCAGAGAAAAGAGCCAGGTTGCTTTCTTCACAAAAAACCTCACTTCTTGCTAATTCGGAATTGGTTCGCAGACCCGCCGGCACATTCCAGGGTTGCGAATTGTACCAGAAGGCCCCCTCCGGGAATGCTGTTCGGCATCTCCCCGAGCGACCCACGCGTGTTCGCGCTCACCGCGATCGTGCTCGGGACCATGTCCCTCGTCGCTGGCTACCTGCCGGGGCTCCGCGCCTCACAGGTGAATCCGATCGTCGCCATGCGTTCAGAATGAGGGCCGGAGGCGGGCGTCAGTGAAGAAAGGACCATTCGAGCGTGGCCACTGTACGGGCGAGCGTTACCGGCATTCCCGGCCGGAGGCCGGCCAGGGGAACGCGGGCCCCTCTCAGCCAAAGGCCATTCTTGCTGCCCGCGTCCACCGCGTAGAGGCTTCCCGCGATCTCGATCACCAGCGCGTGGACTCTCGAGATGGCAGAGCCGGACAAGACTGCGAAACGGCTGCCGTCGCACCGGCCGTACCGACCGAGCAGCACCCCTCGTGTGGCTGCGGCGCAACCCAGTTCCAGCGCCATCTCACCTTCCGCGGAGCGCACCACGAGGCGGCCGCGCGCCGGCTCACCCTCCTGTACCAGCCTCTCGTGCTCCATAGAGGGACCCGGCAGTGAGAGGGCCAATGTCTCCTCGCTGCGTCTCCGGCCCGCGGATCGTCCGCGGAAATGCTCCTCGGCGCGCTCGAACCCGTGCTCCTCGAGATAGACGCGCTCCGGTAGGTCATCCCAAACCCGCTCCGGTGATCCCGACCAGGGTGCCGAGTCGGGCCCTCGCGGGAAGACGAAGATCGAGTAGGCGCCGGCATGGAGGAAGACCGGCCCGTTGGCCTCGAGCGCCGCGACCCGGTTGCCGCGCTCGTCCTCGAAGGGGCTGGCCGCTCGCAGGTCAAGGACCCTGAATCGCACCCTGTCACCGGCGACGAGCGGGTACAGGATCACAGCGCTCTGACGAAGGGACATCAGCATTTCACCGGACAGGAAGAGGTGCGCGTAGCTGTGGCGCCCTATGGTCAGGGCGTTGATGGCGTTGGGCTTTGCGGAGATCGCCGCCGTCCCCTCGAACCCCGAAGGCCCGATCACCGTCACCGTGACCCCCGGACCGGACAGAGCTTCCCGGGAGGAACGGATGCTCTCGTAGTTTTCCACGAAGACGTCGCGGAACACCCGCCGCGTCCTCTCGGGCCATGCCCAACAGAGCGTGCCCGCGTTGTCGGCGTTATCCCGCGACAAACCGGGCTTCAAGCGAACGACGATGGAATCGCTCATCGCGTTTTCGGGAGCCTGCCTACCCCACTCCCCTGCAGGCTATCACGAGAGCAATTTCTGGCCGGTGAGCGCTCTCACATAAATAAGGATGGTCATCACGGCGGTTCAGGAATCCCACAGTTTGAACTGGTCGTAAGAAGTCGCCGTAGATGTAGGCCGACGAAAGCCACCCGCGCCGTGGCGAAGGCTTGCGCGAGCAACCCGCTCGCCCTGGTGGTGCCATGCCACCGTGTCGTAGGATTTCACTTGGGTCACATCGATGAGGGATACATCTTTGCGACGCGCATACGTCTTCTTCTATGGCTTGTTCATGGACGAGGAGCTTCTGCGCTCTAAGGGCCTTCAACCCCGGGGCGCTGAACGCGCTGCAGTCGACGGCTTTGCCCTCCGGATCGGCCAGCGTGCAGCGCTTGTTCCGACGCCCGGTGGCCGAGTCCACGGGCTAGTATTCTTGCTCACGCTCTCTGAGCTGGATCGACTCTATTCTGAACCGAGCGTCCGGGATTACAGGGCGCAGGCCGTGCTTGCACAGTTGGCGAGTGGAGGTGTCGTCGCCGCCCTTTGCTACAATCTTCCACTGCCGCCGTTACCCACCGAACGCAATCCAGAATACGCTTCCAAGCTGCGCGCCGTCGCGCAGAAGGTTGGACTCCCGTCCGAGTACGTTGCATCGATTTGAGCCAGGTAAACCGAAGCTAGTAAACACACAAGAAAGCCGGTGACGACAACCCCTGCGGGACGACACGAGGCGTAACCATGTGGGTCTCCGCGCCCGAAACGATTCGACTTCTCTTGCGCACTCCGTTATCGTCCATCCCATCCGTGGAGGTCCGATGAACCGACGGCAAGCCCTCAAATCCATCGGCGTCGCGGCAGCGCTTCCGCTCTCATCGAGCGAGCTCTTCGCCCTCGGTCGGAGAGCCCACGCTCACGTTCAGGCGGCGGGGAGCGACGACCGTTATATCTTTCTGAGCCTAGACGTCGACGAGAGCGAGATTCTCTCCGTCGCGACCGAGCTCATCATTCCCGAGACCGATACTCCCGGAGCCCGTTCGACACGTGTGCCGGAATTCATCGACGCCGTGCTCACGGGCTGGTTCAACGAGGACGAACGGAAGCGTTTTCTCCGAGGGATTCGCGATCTCGACGAGCGGGCCCGGGCTGCGGACGGCGTGGGGTTCGCGTCGTGCGCGAGCGCGGCACAGATCCTCATCCTGCAGGAGTTGGAAGCGGAGGCGCTTCGAGAGCTCGAGGACGTCGCGCCGACCCGGGTCGCCCGTCGCACCGCGCAATCGGCTCCGGGGGCGCCGTTCTTCTCCGTCCTCAAGTGGCTCACGCTCTTCGGCTACTACACTTCCGCGGCGGGAATGGACCAGGAGCTTTCGTACGTCGAGTTTCCGGGAACCTACGACGGTTGCGCTCCCCTTCGGAGCAGGTGAGGCATGGCGGCAATCGCTGAGAAGAAAGTCTACGACGCGGTGGTGGTGGGCTCTGGAATCACCGGGGGCTACGCGGCGATGGAGCTCACGAAGAAGGGGCTCGAGACTCTGGTGCTCGAGGCCGGCCGGTCCATCTCTCCGGAGAGGGACTACGTGGAGCACGTTCCCCCGTGGCAGATGCGATTCCGCGGGCTCGGCGATCGGGGGGCGCTGGCGCGTGACCAGCCGATTCAGCGGGCTTGCTACGCATGCGACGAGTGGTCGAGCAAGTTCTTCGTGAACGATCGCGAGAATCCCTACACCTTCGACAAGGACAAGCCGTTCGCGTGGATCCGGGGCCGGCAGGTCGGCGGGCGCTCCATCATGTGGGGCCGGCATACGTACCGCTGGAGCGATCTCGACTTCGAAGCCAATCTGAAGGACGGCTTGGGTGTTGACTGGCCCCTGCGCTACGCCGACGCGGCGCCCTGGTACGACTACGTCGAGGACTTCGTGGGCATCAGCGGAAGGAAGGAGGGCTTGCCGCAGCTTCCCGACGGAAATTTCCTCCCGCCGATGGAGTTCAACTGCGCCGAGCACGTGGTACGAGAGGCCCTTTCCCGCAATTTTGGCGGAGAGAGAGTCCTGACCATGGGTCGGGTGGCGATGCTCACACGAGAGCACCGGGGGCGGGCTCCCTGCCACTATTGCGGGCCTTGCGAGCGGGGCTGCACCACCCGGTCCTACTTCAGCAGCTTGAACGCGACGCTTCCGGAAGCTCAGGCCACGGGGCGCCTCACGCTCCGGCCGCACAGCGTCGTGGAGAGCATCCTCTATGACGAGGAAAGAAACCGCGTCGACGGGATTCGCGTCATCGATGGGAAGACGCACGAAACGTTCGAAATGCATGGGCGCGTGGTGTTTCTCTGCGCCTCGGCCCTGGAGTCCACTCGAATCCTTTTGAACTCGAAGAGCTCCCGGTTTCCCGATGGGCTCGCGAACTCGAGCGGGGAGCTCGGCAAGAACCTGATGGACCACGTCATGGGCTGGGGTGCCGAGGGAAGGATCCCGGGAAACGAGGACCGCGTCCCCTGGGGTCGGAGGAACCCCGGCATCTACGTGCCCCGATTCCGGAACGTGAAGTCGAAGCACTCCGGTTTCCTTCGGGGCTACGGGTTTCAGGGCTCAGGATTCCGCGAGCGCTGGGAGCATGGCCTCGACACCCCCGGCTTCGGCGCCGACTTCAAGCATTCGCTACGCAACTGGGGTCCATGGCGTTTGTCGTTCTACGGCTTCGGGGAATGCCTTCCGAACCGCGCGAACTACGTCACGCTCGATCCCGAGGTGCGCGACCGCTGGGGAATCCCGGCGCTCCGGATCCATATGAAATGGGGCGAGAACGAGCGGGCATTAATGAAGGACATGGCGGTTACGGCCGCGGAGATGCTCGAGGCCGCGGGTGCCATGGATATCGAGCTCACCCAGGAGGACAATCCGCCTGGTCTCACCATCCACGAGATGGGGACGGCGCGCATGGGTCGCGACCCGAAGACGTCGGTCCTGAACGCACGCAACCAGGCCCATGACGTCCCGAACTTGTTCGTGACCGACGGATCCGCGATGACGTCCTCGTCCTGCGTGAACCCCTCGATTACCTACATGATGCTGACGGCAAGGGCATGCGACTACGCGGTGAAGGAGATGGACCTGGGCCGCATTTGAATGAGGGCCATTCTCGTTCTTCTCGTCCTCGCTTTCCCTTCCGCCGTCGGTGCGGTGGATGCCTATCTGAAGGGCGGCTGGCTCTTCCACGTGGACGGCGAGGGTGAGATCGACGGGAACGACCGCTGGTGGGTAGCCGGCGGCGCCGACTGGCATTTCGCCTCGACAGGTCTCATCGGGTTCGAGATTTTGGGCGCCTATCGGGCGGACGTGATCGGGGGCAAGGTCACGAGCCGTGTGGTTCCCATCGACGCTCTCCTCGACGTTCGCTTAAGTCCGGATCGGGGAACGTCCGTCCCTACGTCGGCGGCGGCGCGGGCCTCGCCTCGGCGCTGGTATGGACCGACGTCGCGATTCTCGGCTTTGCTTCCGACTTCGCCTGGGAACGCGCGCTCGCGTACCAGGCGTTCGCGGGCGTCGAGGTCCACCGACGGTGGCTGGTCGAAACCGTTTTTCGGCGAACCTACGCCACCGCCGCGAGCGTGCAGGTGAATCCCGTCGGGCCCGACCACGCTTTCTCCATCGCAGCCGGGGTGACCTGGTAAGCTCCCTGTTCTCGGACGATCCCCGATGACTCAACACTCGCGGAAGCGATAACCCACCCAGGGCTCGGTAAGAACGTACTTCGGATGCGAAGGATCGGTCTCGATCTTCTTTCGAAGCGACGCCATGAGCACGCGAAGGTACTGCGGCTCCGAAACGGCGTGGGGGCCCCAAATGGCCTTCAGAATCGTCCTGTGCGTGAGGACTTTGCCCGGGTACCGCGCGACAAAGGCGAGAAGCTCGAACTCCTTCGGCGTCAGCCGAATCTCCTCGTCGCCCCGGAGCACCCGATGACGCTCGAAGTCGATCGTCAGGTCGACGCGCACCAGAGTTCCCGTTTCCTCCTCCAGGGACGCTTGCGAGCGCCGGAGGCACGCACGCACGCGCGCCAGGAGCTCATCCGGGCCGAAGGGTTTGGTCACGTAGTCGTCGGCGCCGAGATCTAGCGCCGCGACCTTGTCCTTCTCCGAATGGCGGGCCGAAAGAACGATGATGGGAACGCTCGATCGCTCGCGCACTCTTCGGCAAACCTCGAGCCCATCGATGTCGGGAAGCCCGAGGTCCACGATCAGCAGATCGGGGGGGTCCGACTCTACCTCGGAAAGACCGTTGGCCCCGTTGACCGCGCTCCGGACCTCGTATCCGCGCGAACGCAATAGCGGGGTCACCGCCCGAAGGATCGGAAGCTCATCGTCCACGATGAGGATTCGCGGCTGCCGGGTCACGACCGCCCCTCGGACGCGAGCGCCGCCGCGCGGCTTCGGGCGGGCACGAGGATGGTGAAACGGGCCCCGTCGGGCGGCGCGTTTTCCGCCCAGATGCGACCCCCTTCCGCCGCCAGGAGCCCGCGGGTGATGGACAGTCCGAGCCCGATCCCCGTGGCGTGGCGGGAAGTGCCGCCGCCGCGGTAGAAGGGATCGAAGAGCCGGTCTAGATCGGCAGGGTCGAGGCCCGGTCCCTGATCGAGGACGCTCACGTGGAGCCCTTCCTCGTCCACCCAGGCGCGCACCCGAATGACCGAGCCCACGGCTGAGTGCTGGGCGGCGTTCTCCAGTACGTGGGCGAGCGCCCCCGAGGTGAGGCGAGGATCGACCTCGACTTCCCGCTCGGAATCGGCATCGACCTCGACGCGGTGCTCCGCGAGACCCTGGGCCGCGAGCGCCTCCGCCGCATCCACCACGTCCTGCGCCAGAATCCATTCGCGCTCGGGCGAGATGCCGGCATCTACCTGCGCCATGTCGAGTATGAACTGGAATAGGCGCCTCAGGCGGTGGACCTCTCGGAGGGCCACCTCTGCCTGCCCCTCTCGCTCTTCTTTCGAGATCTCCGGGTCGACCAGGTTCGAGACCGCCACCTGGATGGCGGTGAGAGGGGTCCTCAGATCATGGCTGAAGGACGCCAGCACCGCCGAGGCGAGCTCCGCCCGCTGGCGCTCGAGCTCCGCCGCCTTTCTTTCATCGAGGAAGTGCGCCCTCTCGACGGCGATGGCGGCGACACCGGCCAGCGCATCGAGCATCCCCGGATCCACGCTCGGACCGGCTGCGCTCAAGAGCCCGATGGGACGGGTTCCGATCCGAAGTGGCACCACCTGCTCCATCACCTCATCCGGTCCGGAACGCGTCTGATGGCCTCCATAGGTCCGCCGGTGGGCGTCGAACTCGATGGCGCCTCCGGCCTTCGCGAGAAAGCGGTCGAGCTCACTCTCCTCGAGAGCGCTCGCGCGGATCCCGCCCTCGTACCGCTCCCAGCCTTTCTCCCGAGGGAGGAAAAGCGCCAGGGTATCGAGCTCGAACCGCCGCGCGGCGTGTCGTGCGAGGGAAGGGAGAGCCGAGGCGCTTTCGGTGGTGAGCAGGACGTCGCGGCTCAAGTCGAACAACCGCGTCACCTCGTCGCGGCGCGCGATCGCCTCCCTCGCCCGCGCGCGTGCGGCCGACGAAAGGTTGCTCGCGACAATGGCCACGATGAGAAAAACCAGAAGCGCCATCCAGTTTTGGGGGTCGGCGATGGTGAAGGTTCCAATGGGTGGAAGGAAGAAGAAGTTGAAGGCCCCGGTCGCGATGATCGCCGTTACCACCGCCACCCACAGCCGGCCCCGGGTGGCCACCACCAGGATCACCAGCAGAAGCGAAAGGGAGACCGTTGCCGGGTTCGAGCTTGGGAACCAGCTTCGATAGAGCGCGACGAGGACGGCGATGGCTGCGTTCGCCAGGATCAGATCGACGAGGTCCCGGAGTCGTGAGAATGTCATGACCTTCAGGCTGACTAGTCTATCCCTCGGTAAATCTCCTCGTCATCAGGCGGCGGTCGTGGTCTTCGAAAGCCCTCTTTCGGTAGAGCTCTGCCGCCGGGAAGTTGTCTTTCTCGACCTCGAGGTGCAGGGCCCGCACTCCCAGCTCACGGCAGGCCTCGTCGATCACCTCGAGCGCTCGTCGTCCGAGACCTCTGCCGCGATGGGAGCGAGAGACGAAGAGCTCGTCCACGAAGGCGTCCCTTCCGCCGTACTCGAGGCTCCAGCCGAGCGTGAGGACGAAGTAGCCGACGGCGGCGGCGCCATCGCGGAAGAGCCACGCTCGTCCGAGCGCGGGATCGGCGAGAAACGGCTCGAGCGCGGCGCGCGCCTTCTCGCGGTCCAACGGGTACCGCGCCTCGGCATAGAACTGCTCCATCAAGTTCAGGATGACCTGGGCGGCGGGTGGAGCCGCGACCTCGACTTCGACCATTGTCTCAGTGCGCGAGATCCGCCCACACGCCGGAGTGCGAGACGCGGAGGGTCGAGCCCGCGGGGAGGAGAATCGGGGTACGGAAGAAGTACTTTTCGCTCCAGGCGGGATCGAACCGATCGATGGATAGCAGAAGCCGAGTGCTGCCATCGGGCGCCACGGCTTCGACGCGGAGAGGAGACTCGTCCGCGGCAGTCGCGTAGAGAGCTACCAGTCGTGTCGCCTCGTCCAGGTCGAGTCGGGGTTTCTCGATCGCGACCGACCGGACGGGTGCCGCGTCCTTAGAAAACCACAGGCCGAGGGCGCTCCCGTCGAGCATCCTCTTCCCCTCGTCGCCCCAATTCTTCTTGTAATGAAGCTCGAGGAGAAGATTCGAGGAGGCGGCGAGACGGCGGCCGAGGCCTTCGGGAAACGAGATTCGCTTCCGATCGGGAAGCCAGGTCGCGAGCGGATCCGCGTCGGAACAGGAATCCCCCACCAGGACCGTGGCCCGGCGGAGGACCGACGGCTGGCCCGGAAACAACGCGAGCGCGGTGACGACGCGAGAGTCCTCGAGCCCGGTCGGGAGGACGAGGCAAGCCGCCTTCTCGTTCTCGTCTTCCTCCAGCACGACGTCCGTCTGCGGCCGAAGCACGAGATCGGCTTCGGGCGGCCCCGGCAGCAGGGGACTCTCCTCGGCTGTGAGCGTTTCGCCTTCCGGAGTCGCCCCCACGGCCCAGTCCACGAGCGTGTCGAGCTCATGGGCGGTGAGCGTCCGGGTGTCGCGGAACGGTCCGCCGTCGTCGCTCGGAAGGAATGGAGGCATCCGGCCCTCGAGAAGCGAGAGCTTGATCGCGCTCGCCCAGGGCACCGCTTCCTGGTAGTCGAGAAGCGACATCGGAGCGACACCCCCCGCGCGATGGCATCCGCCGCAGTGACGGAGGAAGAGCGGCCGGGCGTGCTCTCGAAAGTTGAAGCGTGAGAGCGTCGGCTCGTGGGCGTCGGCGGCTCCGGCGACCCAGACCGCGACGCAGAGAAGCGCTGCGCTAGTTCGCATGCGCCGCCGAAAGCTCAGAGACCGCCTCCTCGAAGAGCCGGTAGGCGGCCTCTACCTCGAGGCGGTTGCCTCGATCCCCATGGGTATCGAGGAGCCAGGCGGCGCGCACCAGCTTCTTGGCCGGCCGTTCGACTCTCTCTCCCTCCATGTCGCTCAGAGCCAGCACCAGGTCCTTCGCTTCGAGGGCGGGGATGTACAGGTCCGGCCAGGCGCCTCTTCGGATCAGCTCTTGGACCCTTTCGTTCCGACGCAAAATCTCCCGATAAACGTCTTCGGCGCTCTCCGGAATGCGGAACTCGGCAAGCGCCAGACCCGCCTCGGCGGGGCGGGAAAAAATGAAATCGAACCGCGCTTCCTCCTCCTCGTCCGGGAACCGGAGATGGAGGACGACCTCCACCGGCTCCACCGGATCGAGCGATCGCTCGAGATTCACCGAAAAAAAGCTCCCGTCGGCCGAAGCCTCCATCAGTACGTCGCCCGCTCGGGCCTGGAATCCCTCGACGGCGAGGGAACGCGTAAAGTCGTCGTAGAGGTACAGGCGAAACGCTCCGTCCTCTTCCAGGGTCCCCTCGAGATGGTGATAACCGTTCGGCGCCATGAACAGGATTCCGCCGTGCCTCGGGTTGTGGTCTCCGTGGGCCATGGCCACGATCCTCGTCTCCATCGGACGGCCGTCGGGACAAAGTCCCGCGGTCGCGGAAACGATGTCGGCTCGGCTCGGGCAAAACCACTGGACTTCCCGCGTGGTCCGAACGAGCTTCATGCGGCAGAGCGGGCAAGCTCCCTCGCGCTCCTCGTCGATCGCCGGATGCATGGGGCAGGAATAGCTCGAGACCAGAGTTCGGGAAACGAACTCGCGGCCGCAAGTGGGGCAACGCCCCGGCCCCGTGGCCTGCTCGTCGGGATGGAGCTCGCAGAGATAAACCGGGTAGGACTCGCGCTCGGGCGCCGGAGCCCGACCGAGATAGAAGACGAGGACCATCGCCGCGAATCTCATCGCCGGCTCATTCTAATGCGCTCACGGGAACGACCGGCCGATCCCGTTCCGTCAGGTTGACGACGATGGCCCGCGCCGCCCTCACGAGGTTCTCGGGAGTGAGCAAGATCTCGCTCCCCCAGACACCGGCGCCCACGCCGAGGACGGGCTCGCGGGTGAGCGCCTCGTCGAGAAAGGATCGAAAGTCCGCGGGTTGCCAGTGGAAGGGCGGCACCGAGCCGATCTCGTAGCCCGTCACCTCCTTCACCACCTCCGGCGGCGCCATCTGCACGTTGCGGTTCCCGAGCGCTTTCTTGAGGTGGCCGGATACGGCGCTCCGGTCGCCTCCGACCATCACCAGCACCCGCTCCCCTTTTCCCGTCTGGAACAGAAGAGTCTTGACCATCTGGTGCTCGCGAAAGCCGAGGGCTCGCGCAACGTTCGCGGCGCCCTTCTCCGTGTCGGGGGGAAAGGCTCTCACCTCATAGGCGATGCCGTTGCGGTCGAGATACTCATGCGCGGGAAGCTTCATGTATCACTCGAAGCTGTGGAACGGAATGAACGCAAGGACGCAAAGTAGCAAAGGCGCAAAGAAGAAATACAAGGAGGATGAGAAGATGGGAGGGGATGTGGAGATGAATCAGGACTTATTGGCCGATTTATCTCCTTATCTCCTCCTGTCCCCGTATCCCCCTTGTATTGGATTTTCTTCCTTGCGCCCTTGCGTTCTTTGCGCCTTTGCGTTCCTCCGGATCCGTTCCCGTACTTGACGAGCGAAGTTCTAAGGCTTTGGGCTCTGCCAGAGAGCGCGGCCCACGAAGAACGGTCCCATCTTTTCCATGAACTCCGACGTCTGCCGGGTCTTGCGCATCCTCTGTACGAGGTGCGACAGCGGATGGAGGTCCTTCCCCACGAGCCCGATCACGAACTCGTTGTCGTTGGTATCGATCCCGAAGCAGGCGAGCCGGATATCGTGGGCAAGTCCCTGCTCCCCGTAGAGCCGGCCGATGCCGCCGTGCTCGCGCAGGATGCTCTTCTGCTCCTCGTCGGGAAGCGCGTTGAAGGCGCCGACCCGCCGGAGGGGATACCAGATCGCCCACGGCCACTTCGGATCCAGGGCGTTTCGCCGCGGTCGTCCGAGAAGCCAGTCCTCGACGTTCGGCTCGTATCCGCTGGCGTAGGTGCGCCCGAGCATCGCGAGCTCCGGCCGAAATCGAAGCGAGCCCAACGGCGCCTCGTTGACCAGAGGTCGGACCGCGGTCACAAACCGCGCCGGGTCCTCCGAAATCGTGAGAAGTCCGACTCCCCGAGGATCGTTCACGTCGAGGTAGACCACGGCTTCGATGCCACTCGCTTCCACCTTCTTCGCCACCGCGTCGGTGTCGTGGCAATCGGTGAACACCTGAAGCTGCATGAAGAGGCGGCGATCGGTGGAACTGCGGCTCCCGTCCGGTGCCAACCCATGCTCCTGGACGTCGATGCGGTTCTCGGGCTTGCGTTCGGAACGGGTATCGGCGGGAATGGTGCTCATCGCCTGGATTTTACTCGTTTTTCTTCTTCAGCAGGCCGCGGAGGGCGTCCGTCGCCTTTTCCGTGGCCTCGCGCTTGGCTCCTTGTCCCGCTTGTGAAGCCAGGGCTTTCGCATCCGGGCGGACCTTGGGGTCTTCCATGGTGCCGGTGATGTCGAGGGGAACGGGGACCCAACCCTGGTCGTCGGCGAGGAGATCGAGCGCGCTCGATCCCACTCCATCGATCCGAAGCCCCTCACGGGGAGTCGCGAGCGAAAGGTCGAAATCGACGGGACCTTCGAGGCTCATCGTACCCTCCAGATCGAGCCGGGCGTCGCCACTCTCGAATCGGAAAGGTGCCAGCGTCACGCGATCGTTTGCCATACGGAAGCTCGCCTGGGTCGCCTTGTACGGCGAGCCGACGACCGCCTTCTTTCCGAGGGCGGCATCGATCTGGGTGAACATCTTGGCGTCGGGAAACCGTCCGTCCGCGAAGCGGACCTGGCCGTTTCCTTTCAAGTCCTTCGTTTCCGGCCCGGCGCCCTTGGCCTCGAGCTCGAGGGTCGCGGGGCCGAAACCTTCCGTCGCTCCCACCATTCCGTTGAGGTCCAGCGGCTCGCCCTTGGCATTCATCGTGTAGGCGAAGGGAACGGGATTGAAGTCGAGCTTGGCGTCGGCCGCGAACTTCCCGTTCGGCAGCCGGAACGAGAGCTCGGGGATGGTGAAGACCGCGTCCGCGAGCTGGAACTTTCCCTCGGCCTCGGTGAGCTTCAAAGTATCGAAGACCATCTCGCGGATTTCGAGCGTTCCCTCTGCCGAAAGCGCGGCGAGAGAGGAGGCATCGGGGTTGAAAGCCACGTTCCGCATCTCGAGGTCGAGGCCCTCGACACGAGTCTTCTCCTCACCTTTTGCGTTTTTCACCGAGAGGCTTCCATCTTCGATCAGGATCTGCTTCACCTCGAGAGCGAGTCCGCCGCCTTCCCCCGATTCCGCCGCCTCGGTCGGCGCGCTTTCCGGCGCTTCGGCCTTCTTGGACGAAGACCCCTTCGCCTTCGACTGGACCATTTCGAACCGGGGCTTCTCGAGCAGGATGCGATCGATGGCCACGGTCCCGGAAAGAAGCGGAGCGATCCGATGCTCGAAAACCAGCCGATCGAGGTCGAAGGTGAGCTCGCGGCCGTCGCCGGAAAGCTTCGCTTCGACCCTCTCGAGAACCACCCCTTTGAGAAGGTTCAGTCGAAACCCCTCCGCTTTCATCTGAATCCCGGTCGCGGCGGAGACCTTGTCGAGAAGCACCTGGCCGAGCTCGGGCGAATCCCAGTCTCGGGACAGAAGGAATAACGCCACCACCCCAAGCACCGCGAGGACGATGAGGAGCTTTTTCAGCATCGCTGTACCTCTGGAAGAGATAAGGCTAGCATAGCGAGCTAGTTCTCGCGAAGGTATCGCTGGACGTCTTCGTGAGTCCCTACGCGAACCAGTGTGATGAAAGTTGGCAAAGACCATGGAGTGGGTTATGGTTTCTTTCCCATGACCCAGCACGATCTGTTCATTGGCGGCTCCTGGGTGAAGGGCGCCGCGTACCAACCGAACCTCAACCCCTCGAACCTGGACGAGAGCGTGGGTGAGTACGCCCATGCCGACGAGGCCACCGCCAGAGACGCCGTCGCCGCCGCCCGCGCGGCGTTCCCCCAGTGGTCCCGAAGCAACATCCAGGCCCGTGCGGACGCCCTGGATCGCGTCGGTGCCGAGATCCTCGCCCGCCGCGAGGAGCTCGGGCGGCTCCTCGCGAGAGAAGAGGGAAAAACGCTGAAGGAAGGGATCGGCGAGGTGGCGCGAGCGGGGAACATCTTCAAGTTCTTCGCGGGCGAAGCTCTCCGGCTCAGCGGCGAGCTCGTCCCCTCGGTGCGTCCCGGAGTCCACGTCGAGATCACGCGCGAGCCCGTGGGGGTCGTGGGAATCATCACTCCCTGGAACTTCCCCATCGCGATACCGGCGTGGAAGATCGCTCCGGCGCTCGCTTTCGGAAACGCCGTGGTCTTCAAGCCGGCGGACCTCACTCCCGGCTGCGCCTGGGCTGTCGCGGAGATCATCTCCCGGTCCGGCATTCCCGGGGGCGTCTTCAACCTCGTCACCGGACGGGGACGTGTGGTTGGGGAGACCCTCGTGACCTCGACCGACGTCGACGCCATCAGCTTCACCGGGTCGGTCGAGACCGGCCACCACATCCTACTCGCGGCGACGAAACGGCACGCCAAAGTACAGCTCGAGATGGGCGGCAAGAACCCGCTGGTGGTGCTTGACGACGCCGATCTGGACGTAGCGGTCGACTGCGCCGTCCAGGGGGCCTTCTACTCGACGGGACAACGCTGCACCGCGTCCTCCCGCTTCGTGGTCACCGAGGGGATTCACGACGCTTTCGTCGAGAAGACGATCTCCCGGTTGAAGGCGCTCCGGGTCGGCGACGCCGTCGCCCCGGACACCGACATCGGTCCTGTCGTCGACCAGAGCCAGCTCGATCAGGATTTGTCCTATATCGAGATCGGCCGCGGCGAAGGCGCCCGGCTCGCTTTCGGAGGCGAGCGGATCTCGCGAGAGACCAGGGGCTATTACCTCAGCCCCGCGCTTTTCGTCGACACCGCTAACCGAATGCGGGTGAACCGCGAGGAGATCTTCGGTCCGGTCGCTACCGTAGTTCGAGTAAAGGGCTACGAGGAAGCGATCGAGGCCGCGAACGACACCGAGTTCGGTCTGTCGGCGGGAGTGGTGACGACCTCGCTGAGGCACGCCGACGATTTCAAGAGAAGATCGCGCGCGGGGATGGTGATGGTGAACCTCCCTACCGCCGGGGTCGACTACCACGTCCCCTTCGGCGGTACGAAGGGCTCGAGCTACGGGCCGAGGGAGCAGGGCCGCTACGCCCGGGAGTTCTACACTACGGTGAAGACGGCCTACGTGAGCTCTTGAGGACTCAGGCGGTGGCTTGGGGTTTCGGCTCTTTCAACTCCTTGCCGAGGGTGCGCTTCTGGACCAGCTCATAGAACGCCGACTGGCTGCGAACCGCCTCGCCCTTCCGGGGCCGGTACTGGTTGGATAGCGGCTCGTCGAGGATGCGGGCCTTGACGTTGTCGGCCCACTGAAGCTCGAGAAACTCCTTGAGGTCCTTTTGCAGCTTGGGATCGTAGATGGGGAAAGTCACCTCGACCCGCCGATCGAGGTTTCGGGTCATCCAGTCCGCGGACGACAGGAACACCTTCTCGTTTCCGCCGTTCGCGAACACCAGGATGCGGCTGTGCTCGAGGAAGCGGTCGACGATTCCGATGGCCTCGATGTTTTCCGGATGCTCGACCGCGCTCGGGAGAAACGAGTACATGCCTCTGACGTTGAGCCTCACCGCAACACCGGCATCCGCGGCGTGGTAGAGAAGGCCTAGCATCTCCGGGTCGGCGATGTTGTTCAACTTCAGGTCGATGTACGCTTCCTTCCCCTTCTTCTTGTTCCTGATCTCGTTGCGCACCAGCTTCGTCAGACCCTCGCGGAAGCCGAAGGGGGCGACCATCAAATGCCGGAAGTCCGAGACCCGATAGTTGTCCTGGAGGAACTCGAAGACCGCTTCGACTTCCTTGGTGAGGCGCCGGTCGGTGGTGAATAGGCACTGGTCGGAATAGACCTTGGCGGTGTCCTCGTTCAGGTTGCCGGTCCCGAGAAAAGCGTACCGCTGGAGCTTCCCTTTTTCCTTCCTCACGATGAGGCCGATCTTGGCGTGCACTTTCAGCCCGGGGACGCCGAAGATGACCTTCCCGCCCTCCTTCTGAAGCTGATTCGCGAGGGCGACGTTCGCCTCCTCGTCGAACCGCGCCTGGAGCTCGATGATCGCCGTCACCTGTTTGCCGTTGCGCGCCGCGTTCAGAAGGGCGTTGGCGACCCCGGAGTGCCGGGCGACGCGATAGAGCGTGACCTTGATGGCGGTGACTTTCGGATCGATGGCGGCCTCGCGCAGCAGATCGATGACGTAGTCGAAGGGCTGGTAGGGAAAGTGCAGCAGGAACTCCTGCTGCCTCATTGCGGCGAGAATGCTGCCCTGGGACTCGATCGGGGGGAACGCAACCGGCTCCATCGCCGGATAGAGGAGGGCTTGCCTTCCGACCCGGGGAAAGTCGATGAAGTCCTTGTGATTGTGGGTCCGGCCACCGGGGACGAAGCTGTCCTCGGTCTTGAGGCCGAGCTTGCGCACCAGGAGCTTGCGGAACTCCTCGGAGATCTCGCGGTCGCAGACCAGCCGGACGGGGTTTCCCTCCTCGCGAAGCTTGATTCCCTTCACCACCTTGCGCACGTAGCTCTCGGTGACGTCGTCGTCGATGTCGAGCTCGGCGTCTCGCGTGAGCTTCGCGATGTGGGACTCGATGCTCTCGAACTCGAAGAGGGAGAAAATCTCTTTCAAGTTGTACCGGATCACGTCTTCGAGAAGGATGACGTACTGGTCTCTCCCCACTTGAGGCAGGGTCAGGAACCGCGGGAGCGCGTCCGTCGGCACCTCGATCAAGGCGAACCTGTCGTTCTTTCCGCCTTTGGTCCGGAGCCGCGTCGCGAGATAGATGGACTTGTCGCGGAGCTCGGGGAACCGGACCTTGGCACGGACCATGAGCGGCGTCAGTTTGGGCCGCACCTCGCTGCGGAAGTAGCTCCGAACGAAAATCCCCTGCTCGGGGGTGAGCTGGGTCTCGTCCACGAGGTGGATGCCCTGCTTCGCGAGCTCCTCCAGGATCTGAGCGTAGGCTCCCTGGAACACCGCCTGCTGCTTGAGGATGATCTCCTTGATGTCGCGAAGAACGGCTTTGGGGTCGTGGCCGAGAAGCTTCTTGCCCTTCCGCCCTAGCCGCGCCAGCCGATGGAGCGTCGCGATCCGAACCCGGTAGAACTCGTCCTGATTCGAGGAGAAGATCCCGAGAAAGCGCATCCGGTCGATGACGGGAACGCTTCTGTCACTCGCCTCCTGGAGGACGCGAGCGTTGAAGGACAGCCAGCTTATCTCCTTGTTTCTAAAAGGATAAGGCATCTACCCTCGTTGGTTGCCCGCCAGGGGGGAGGTGTATTATACCGAAGAGGGTCCGGTAGTAAAGGGGGCTCAGGCGAGACGATCGGTGACGACGAAGGCGAGCTCCACGCCACCGACGCGAAACTTGGAGCGGTTCACGATCACGACCTTTTCCCCGATCCGCTCTTTCCCGACGAAGGTCCCGTTGGTGCTCCCCATGTCCTCGAGATCGCATTCGGCGCCGCGGATGCGGATCCGCGCGTGGCGGCGCGAAAGCTCGGGGTCGTCGAGAATCACGTCGCAGCCGCTGCGCCCGATCGTGACCAGCGCTTTGTCGATCTCGATCACCCGTCCGGTCTCGCTTCCGCTGAGGATGAGGAGCGCGTACTTCTTGTCGGGGGCGAGGCCCTCGGCGGCGGACATGCGGCCGTGCACCTGGGTGAGGGAGAGCGGAATGGTCATCTCGGGAAGAGTGAGCGGCTCATGGCACTCCGGGCAAAGGACTCGAGCCATGTCCGAGAGGCGGGGAAGGTCGTCCTCCTGGATCTCGTGGTCGCAGCTCGTGCACCGGATGGACATGGCGTCGCGCGATGAGATCAGTCTAAAGAAACCTCATCCCGAATGACAAGCTGGTCTTGATATGCTGTTCGCCGTGAGCGCGGCGACCAACTTCACCCTGGTAACCGGCGCTTCCACCGGGATCGGCCGGGAGCTCGCTCTCGTCGCAGCATCCAGGGGGTGCCCCCTCGTTCTGGTGGCGAGGAGCGAAGACAAGCTATCCGAGCTCGCCCGATCGGTCCGCGAAGCTCACGGAGTGCGCGCGGAAGTGGTCGCGCTGGATCTTGGCGCCTCGGAAGCCCCTGCCGCCTTGTTTCGAGAGATGAAGCGGAGGGAGGTCCAAATCGAGGTCCTCATCAACAACGCCG
>Ga0214473_10002984_pt1 | contig 20715 bp, 21 predicted proteins | sample RVTome_7_FD_203509 | JGI IMG/M metagenome (GOLD analysis project Ga0214473, IMG submission 203509) | Soil microbial communities from uranium-contaminated site in the Upper Colorado River Basin, Wyoming, United States - RVT98D197 | ecosystem: Environmental > Terrestrial > Soil > Contaminated >... | reverse complement strand
TAAAGATTTTTTGGGAAGGTTTGGCCACAGATGGGATTTCAAGAGGAGGCGGGGAGACGCTCCCTTTTGCCTGGACCTCGAGGAGGAGAGGATTTAACTTCTCCATAATCTCCATCTCACCGGAGAGGATATGATCGCCGATGAATACCACAGGAAGTTCATTTCCTGTACGGCCGAACTTTTTCTCAAGTTGGGCGAGAGCCTCATAATGGACCGGGTTCCCAACATCAAACGTTTTGATCTCAAGAGTGGGGACCATGGTCTTCAGTGACGGGAGATAGCTCTCCAGGATGGCCTGGCAGGGCTGGCAATCCTCGGCATAGAAAAAATAGATTTGAATGGAGGAAGATTGTGCATTCCCATAAACTGGGAGAGAAAATAGAATGAGGATAAAAAAGGAAGTAAAAAGCTTTTTCACAGTATTCCTCTTCAATTGAGACATGTTCTAAGAGCGTCCAACAGGGCCTTAGATAATCCCAGTTTGTAGAAATATTAACTTTAATAATCATTTTTGTCGAGAGATAAGAACGTAAAAACATTCATTGAGAGAGGTGAAAATCCCGCTCAATCCCCCTTTATGAAAGGGAGATGACAATGGGTTCTCCCCTTTGGCAAGAAAGGGGGGAAGAGTTCTCGGGAGGTTTATAACCAATTTTTTAAATTATTCACCAGGTAAAAAAAGGCGGTCCAAAAGACCGCCTTTTTAGCCGTGCTTCTGTTAGAAATCATACCTCAGCTTTGTGGCGACAATCCACGGAGTCTTGGGCGACTCGTTTCTATTTGTTGTAGCAACTCTCTGATCCAAGGCGTCTCCGGCAAAGAGGATGCCGGCCCCAACGCTCCACTTAAGGTTTTTGTAAATCTGGATCTCGTTGATGAGATCCAATTCCCAACCAATGGTCTTGTCATCTCTTAGTCGACCCGATAACTTTACTGCATCTCCGAGGGTGTTCCCGTGTTTCGTTGTGTCACCAATATAGAGCCCCTGAAGAGTGACTTTATACCAGGATGTTGCCTTCATACTGGCGTAAAGCTTGCCCACCCAGGTTCCGCCAATGGCCCCCTTTGTCAAATAGTTGGAATAGGTTTGGGTAGATGGAAACATTCCTAAAGACGCAGCAGTGGACGTAATAAAATTACTACCCAGAAACATACTTTCGCCCCAGGTACTATATTCATCGGACCCTGGTGGAACCACATAAGACCCTACTTTACTAGCGAAACCTGGGCCATCCGCAACAGCCTCACCAGGGAGTCCCCCTCTGCTGGTTTTCCTCAGGTCAGCTCCCGAGGCATACATTCCCACCCCTCCGAAGTTAAACTTTTCCCAGGGAAAATCAAGTTTGAGTTGAGTGACCCAACCACGGTAGTTGACCTTGGTGGGGACACCCAGGGCCAGAGGGACATTTCCTCTCCGTTCCACTTTTCCATAATCATAGACGAAGTCAAATTTGAGATTCACAGGACCCAGCCTTCCATCCAGGTAGGCTCCAAACCACCAGAAATTTGCATCATTGTTCGAAGTTGTACCATATTGAGCTCCGGAAGTCTGGAGTGGATACTGGTCCATGTTCCAGTTGAAGACATAGATACCAGGGGTAATACTACCTATTTTGGCATTGACATTGATGCCATAGACATCCACATCGTCTGCGGTTGCATCCCTGCCCTCAACAGCTTTGGCCCACTGAAGACCAATGGTGACTGGGTCGATTTTTATACCCCCTGTAATTCCAGGACCGTCAGTATACATGAATATGTGCGGACGGACACCAAGAGGTTGAATACCCACTCTGGCGGTGATTGGCACAGGGATTCCAATATAAGGAGGGGCGAAATCGATATACATGTTTTTGACTTCGACTCCAGCACGGTCAGCCGTCCAGAAGCCTAAGCGGTTTCTGTCACCAGCGGGATCACCCCATCTAGATGAATCTAATTCAAAGACGATCGTCCCACTCAGTTCTTTGCCCATCATGGCATTGAATCTGAGAACGCCCCGATACTCCATATAGGAATTGATCCGATCCCAGGCGCCATTGTCTCTTGGATCAACGGATGGGTCGCTGGGCCGAAATCCAATTCCTGCTGGAGAACCCGTGGGGACCGGAAAACCACCACCGGGCCATCTCGAGGTGATTGCGTCGCCTGTCGCACCGCTTGTAACGTTTCTGTACCAGAACGATACTGCCTCCATAAAACCTGATGCCTTGAAGTCAAGTTTGGGCTGGGCCCAGACCGTAGCACTTAAAGCCACGACCATCAACCCAATTAAACCTACAATAGCGAACTTTTTCATCTCTCTTCCTCCTCCATTTTTCTCCTCATGAACTGATGAAATTTTTCACGTAAAAATCTGTCTTCACCCGCCTTCCAACCAATGAAATCTATTCTGTCATGGCTTTTTCAGCTTTAAGGTTTCGGGATCGAGACTGAGAATGGACTTTAACTCGCCGATGAAATGTTCTGATGAGAAGATCAGCCCTGAATGAACAGTGGCCACGACCCAATTGCCCCGCTTGTCTTTACGGACCACGATGATGAAAGGGACTCTTGGCCCGCCTATTTTCTCATGGGCCTTAAATTCAGGGTCGGGAATGAGAGGATAAGGAATGGGAAATTTCTTTTTCAATTCATCTAACTCCCCGGGAGAATCCCCAGCTCCTATCCCGATGATTTTAATCCTTGACTTTAAATTCATGTCTTGGTCAATCGCCTGATAAATTTCATTAAAGGTAGGGAGTAACTTAATACAATAGGCACAATTCGTATTCAGGTATTTGATGACCAGTGCGTCCGATAGGATAGCTTCAAGGGAGAGGATCCTTTTCTCCCCTACAGCAAGATATTTCTTCTCTTCGGGATCGAATGAATTGGAGAAGTTGATTTCTGGCAATTGATCTCCGGATCGAAGGATACGTGCAGGATTTTTAATGGGTGCACAGAAAGATAGCCCCGGGATGATAAAAATTAGGCTTAAACTCAGAAGGCTTAAATAAAAGACAGGATGTTTTTTCACAAGACTCATAACTTAATAGGGCCAAGTCATCAATCAGATTGATGATAAATTCTATAGACTTTACAATCTTTGCACTCCCAATGTATGTTCAGCATTTTTCTGCATTCTGTGGGGCCACATTCCCAGCAGGGTCTGTGTCGATGGTGAAAAGCAGGGCAAGCGAGATAAGCATATTTCGAGCAACCAAGAAGGTCCCAGCAAGGTTCTCTCCCCTGCCAGAAATCATCTTTAGACCTTCCTGCCTTCATTCTCCACCTATAACCAAAGGGGGGCTTAGAGGAAGGGGAAATGTCCCCCAAAACTTTGTCCCGCTTTAAATGAATTTTTAGGAATAGGGGGTTGAACTGATGAACAACCCTTGGGGGGGATTGTATTAGTAAGATCATGCTCGTTCAGCCCCCTACTTCAGTTCTATGAGCATTCGATCAGAGGCTCTCCCACTTCCTGTTTCCAAAAGGAATATAGTAAACAGAAGGTTTTGTTTTCAATTCAGGTTTGAGCGGTTTCGCCAGTTTCATCTTCTTTCGGACTTCACTCTTGGGATCATTCGCATCTCCGAAGGTGAAAACTTTTCCCACGCAATTCACGGTGCAGGCAGGCATCTCCCCCTTCTGGAGACGAGGGTAGCAGAAGTTGCAGGAATCGGCCTTGTCATTCACTTTATTATCTGTGTTAAGGTACCGCACTTTGTAAGGGCATGCCTCCACACAGGCACCGCACTGGATGCAGAGCTTTTCGTCGATGATCGTAGCTCCTTCGGGTGTCTTTCGGGTGGCCTTAATCGGCTCAACAGGGCAAGCCTTCACACAGGGGGCATCGGCACAATGCATGCAGGCTGTCCTCCGGTAAACCATCGTAACATTCGGATATTTTCCGCTTTCGATCTCTTTGATTCTGGAACGAAACTCTCCGCTTGGAACCTTCTCCTTCCATTCCTGTTTGCAGGCAATTGTGCAGGCATTACAACCCACACAGCGTTTTAAATCAATAACCATTGCATATCGTTTAGCCATATTTAACCTCCTCTGATTTCAGCTTCTATACTGTTTTGAGAGTTCGTCTCTTCAGACACTCCCAGATAATTTTTCTCCATTTGAATGAATTCTCTGGTCAGGTCACCCAGGTTACGATAGAAGGATGACCGGCTCTGCTCTAAAAGTTTTTGACAAAAGGAAGGGACCCAAGGGAGGATAAACCGAGAAAAGAAATCCATTTGTGTTTCTTCCAATTTGACTTTCTCAGATCTGGAAGTTCCAGCCTCCTGACCCGTCAGGATTCCCATAAATTCCAACTCGTGGGCGATGTGATCGGGTAGATCATGGAGATCTTCTTTGAGAGTAAATCCAGTTTCATGATAAAAGCCCAATACCGCCGAGGTAAATTTCCCGAATACCAGCCCGTCTTTCTCCATGTAAACAGAGCCGTAGGGTGGGGCCACGACATGCGGAAAGGCATTAATGAAAAGCCGGGTATACTCTCGTGCAAGCTCAAGAGAGATGTCTTCTCTTTCACCTTTCAGGGAGTCCCTCATCGTTTGGAGGTTTTTTTCAAAACCCCCTTCAGTTAATAAGATCAGGGCTTCTTTAATCTCTTCGATCCATTTCCCCTCCAGAATCCAAGAGCAAACCTTCTCTTCCGGATAAGTAAAACAAAGGGAAAGAATATTGTAAATGGTGCTTCGAGCCATGGATCGATTCATCTTCCTTCCTATGCCTTATAAACTTTAACGCAGATGTCATTCATATTATCCGACATGGCTGGGTCATTGAAATCCAGCATATCCTGAACCTTACGGGCCGGAATAATATCGCCTTCATTCGAACCCTTGCCATAAGCTTTGGTCATCCCTTTGCTCCAGTGACCGAATCCATGATCCACACAAACCGTGTCGGGACGGATCCCTTCGGTTACCTTTGCCTTGACCTTGATCTTATTTATTGGTGATTGCACCATGACATAGTCTCCATTTTTCACACCAAGTTTTTTAGCTGTCTCAGTATTGATAAAGCAGTTATTCTCCGGATAGACTTGAATATTATACTCAAGGTTCTGAAGGGTGGAGTGGATGAACACTGAAGGGCGAGTCGTTACAAAGTAGAGAGGATATTCTTTCGAAGGTTTCATCGACTTTTCCTTCCATGATGGAAGAGGATCATATCCATGCTTTTTAAACTCCGAAGCATAAAGCTCTATTTTCTTTGAAGGGGTTCCGAACTCTGTCTTGGGGACAAAAGGTTTGGGCTCCCCGAGCAGGCCATTGGGTGATTTCTTCAATTCCTCCATGGAATATCCGTTCGCCTTCAGGCAGGCATCGTCATACTTGCCAGAAGAGACATCCTTGAAATATTCCCCAAGACCCATTGCCTTTCCTATATCGGGAATGATGGCGCGAAATCCCTTGGTTTCATAAAGGGGTTTCACCACAGGCTGTTGGATGGCAATCTGGGGGTAGAGGCCAAAGTATTGGCGTCCCACGATTGCACTTCCTTCAAGATAATGGTGATCAGGGAGGACGATATCCGCCATTTGAATCATTTCAGAGGGATGAATATCCATGGCAACAATAAATTCAATTTTTTTGAGAACCTCCACCATCTTTGGGGCATCTGGAAATGCGAGGATATTATGTTTCCGTATAATGGCCGCTTTGATCGGATAAGGGTTTCCCTCGAGGACACCATTCATGAATGTACTGAAAGAACCTTTTCCGGTCTTCAGGAGAAGGGGAAATTTTTCCATTCCGTCAATTCGGGGGATCTTTGGCTTTGGATAAGGTGGAGGGGGATAGAGTGAGTCAAGGGATGGAAACTTGGGCATCCTTTCCATGATCGGTCCGCCCAGACGATCAATGCTTCCCACGAGGGCCATCAGAATGATCTGGGCATGGGAGAGTCTCCAGGAGTTGGCGTAATTCGGTCCCGCAGCATCCCGCTTGTGGGTGGCGATGACAGCCGGTTTGTTTGCGGCAAATTCCTCAGCGACCTTTTCAATGGTAACGGCAGGGACTTCTGTAATCTTTGAAGCCCATTGCGGTGTATAGGGCTTGATGAATTCCTTCACCTGCTCGAAGCCTGTAGTATGGTCGCTGACGAATTGCTTATCATAGAGATTTTGAGTAATGATGACGTTAATCATGGCCAGTGCAAAGGCAAGGTCGGTTCCCGGTTTGATCGGAACCCAGAGATTCGCCTTTGAGGCTGTAACCGTATAGCGTGGATCGAGAACGACCACCTTCGCTCCCTTGTCAATAGCGGTCAGGAAATGCTGGGTCTGCATATTCTTGGCTTTGCCGGGCATGTCCCAACCGAAGGATAGAATATACTTTGCATTGGCATAGTCGGTGGTCCAGGGCCTCCCTTTTCCTGTAACCATGGCCCCCCAGGTCACTTCATGAGTGGTGTAGCAGGTGTTATGGTGGGAAATATAATTGGGTGTTCCAATAGCTTTGGCGAGGCGTTTGGAAAAGTCATTGGGTCTCATAATAAAGGCAATCGACTCAGGACCATACTTTTCTTTGTACTCATTGAGTTTTCTTGCGATCGTGGAGTACGCTTCATCCCATGAAACCCTGACAAATTGAGGATCCACTCCGATGCCCTTTTCCGGGTTCGTCCTCTTCATGGGAAATTTAAGGCGATCGGGGTCATAGAGCCACTGAATTCCTGAGATTCCTTTTACGCAGAGAAGTCCCCGGCTGATCTGATCGTCGGGATTTCCCCTTAACTCCACGAGGCGTCCATCCCTCACATGGGCTTTGATGGCACAACCGCCGCTGCAGACCTGACAGACCGTGTGAACGATCTTGGTTTCCAGACCCTTTTCCTGGGAAAAGGCTTCGAAGGCGCGAAAGTGATCTCCCAAAAGGAGTGCAATTGTTCCTGCACCGCTCAACTTCATAAACTCTCTTCTCGAAACAGCCATAAGAACCTCCTCTGAAATTTTTAATGATCAAAAAATTAAACAAGGTAACATAAATGATCCCAGAAAACGGAAGGAAGGTGAATTAAAGAACCGTCATCTGGGACTCCTACAAAAGACCAAATTTTTTTCAAATTGGAATTATTATTGCAATACGTATTCCAATAGAGCATGAAGAAAAAAAATCAACGATATCGACTAATTAAACGTCTTAAGGAATAAAGAATTGGGAAGCCATCCGTTACTCCTACGTAACATTTTTCTGTAGATATAGGGCAACTATTTGATTTTTATTAAAAAGTGAAAATATTACACTTTGGTAACATAGATTACGAGAACTAAAAGTTTTAAATAAAAGGAGAGAAGAAAAAATGAAAAACAGACTTTTTAAGAAGGCGCTTATGCTTCTGATCTTTCTCATTTGTTGGTTAACTTCGGTGACCGCTATCTTAGCAAGAGAGATCAAGCAAGAATGGGAGATTTTAAATCCGGAAGGAGTGGTAAAAATAGAGCCAATGAAAATTAACCCCCACCCGGTCACCCTGGGAGGGAAGATTGTGATGCTCCGTTGGAATGGAAAACATAATGGAGACAAATTTCTTGATAGGGTGGGGGAATTGCTCATCGAAAAGGTAAAAGACATCAGAATCATCAAGTCCTGGGAAGTTGCCCCTGAGACGGTTGATCCCATCACCGGCAGTCAGGAGAGGAGCCAGGAGTTTGCGAAAACAATTATCAAGTTTAAGCCTGACATTGTCATCGGCGCCCAATCAGATTGAGGGGCATGCACCTCATGGCTGGTCGTGGACCAGCTCAATCTCGAGAAAATGGGCATTCCGACGGTGACGGTATCCACAACCGAATTCGCTCCATTAGCAAAGGATACGGCACTGGGTCAAGGTGCGGCCGATTTGAGTTTTGTGGTTGTCCCTCATCCTATGGGGATGATCCCGCTGGCAGAAATAAGAAAAAAGGCTGAGATGGCATTTCCCGAGATTCTCAGGGCGGCCACTCATTCGAAGGCCGAAACTAAATTTCCCCCGATGAAGCCAGCCTATCCCGCCGCAAAGTTAAAACTGGAAGGCACCATTGAAGAGTTTAATAAATTGATGTTTGAGAAAGGGTTCTCGCTGGGCATTCCCATTATTCCACCTACCCCCGAGAGGGTAACAAGAATGTTAAAAGGCACAAGTCTGAAGCCTGACAAAGTCCTGGGGTTCGTTCCGCCAAGGATGGGAACTCTCACCGTTGAGCTTGTGGCCATTCATGCGGTGATGGCTGGATGCAAACCGGATTACATGCCTGTTCTTATTGCTGTCTTGGAGGCACTTCTCGATCCCAAAGCAAACTGGCGCGGATTGACCACAACGACTGCCACGAGTTCCGTGTTAGTGATTGTAAACGGCCCCATTATTTATGAAATTGGGTTGGCGTCCCGTCAGGGTGCTGCGGGATCGGGCCACCATGCCAATGCTTCTGTCGGATATGCAATAAATCTAATCGCAGACATTGTTGGAGGCTCAAAGCCTCCTACCCCTGATAAATCACTCCTGGGAGGGCCTGGAGATTTTGTGTGCTGGATTTTTGGGGAGAATCAGTTAGCCCTTCCACAAGGATGGGAGCCCTATCATGTGGATAGGGGGTTTAAGAAAACGGACAGTGTGGTAACAGTCATGGGAATTTATCCACCTGTTGATAATATCGATCACTGGAGTCTGACACCAGAGGAACATGTCAACTGGTGGGCCAATCTGGTGACTCCATTATTAAGTATTGGAGGGCCTTGCTGGATCACTCAGATGGAGCAGCCCCATATCATTGCTCTCGGACCGGAGCATGCTCAACTACTGGCCGCTGCCGGATGGAGGAAAGATCAATTCAAAAAAGCCTTCTGGGAAAAGGCCCGTATTCCATTCTCTGCTTGGCCCAAGGGATGCCCCAATACCGATCTTTTGATGAAGAAGTTCGGTCCTGTGAGGGTGGATACGCCGATCCCCATTACTTTAAGGCCCGAAGAGTTTCACATGGTGATCGCAGGAGGGGCGGGGAAGCATTCGCACTTTTTCGCCCCCTTTCCAGGATGTTTTCCGGTAACAAAACCGGTGAGAAAATGAAAAATACAAAATAAGTATCAATTGGCGGTTTAAAATAATAAATCTTTTAAAATCCCTCCCCATCTCCCTTTGGCAAAGGGAGATGAAATATTCCCCATTTTGAAAAAGGGGATGAGGGGGCCTTAGATAGCCTTGTTCAAAAAACTAAAAATACAATGAAAAAAATAGTCTCAATCCCGATCCTCATCCTGGGAATGCTGGCAACGTCTGCATGGCCCTTCCATTCTGTGATGGCAGCAGATAAGCCCCCGGTAAAAAGCGACACGTTATTGCAAATAAGGCTTTCGATACCTAAAGACACCAATGAAAAGCGCTACCTTGGGATTTCGGGTGAGGGTTATTTTAGAATTTCGCAGATTAAAGCCACGGTTGTCATAATCGAAATCTTTAGCCTCTACTGTCCATATTGCCAGGCCTCTGCACCGGAGGTAAATGCCCTCTACTGGATGATTGAGCAGATTACGGACTTTAAAGATAGAATTAAGATGATCGGCATTGGCGCGGGAAATTCGGTCCTTGAAGTCAATACATTTAAAGAACAATTTAAAATCCCATTCCCTCTCTTTCCGGATCCAGACTTTAAAATCCATAAAGATTTGGGAGAAGTCAGAACCCCCTGCTTCATTGTGATCAGAATCAAAAAGGATCGAGCCGTCGAGGTACTCCATTTACAGGAAGGCGCTTTCGGAGAGGCGGAAATATACTTACGGAAGATCCTGAAGGATTCCGGACTCAAACCATAATACGCAACTTATCTCCTTCATATCTCTATTTCCAGTTCTTTGATCTTTTCCCAGAGGGTCTTCCTCGATATTCCAAGGAGTTCGGCGGCCTGGCCCTTTTTGCCCCTCGTTTTCTCCAGAACGCTCTGAATATACTCCTGTTCAAAGAGATGAACTGCCTGGGTCAGAGGCTTCGAGCCTTGTATTTTTTCACAGATCGTTTGGATAGGCCTGGCCTGACCGCAGACCTCCTCAGGAAGATCTTCTGCCTGGATGACACTGCCTTTGATTAAGGCAATGGCCCGCTCCAGCATATTCTCCAGCTCTCTAATATTTCCGGGAAAAGCATATTTCAAGAGAAGAGTTTTTGCCTCCTCTGACAAACCTGTGATCTCCCTCCCCATTTTTTGGGAGAATTTGTTGATAAAATGTTCAGCTAAAAGAAGAATATCCTCGCGCCTTTCTCTTAGCGGGGGCAAGGAAATGGGAACTACATTCAAGCGGTAATAGAGATCCTCTCGAAAGGAACCTTTGCGAATCTCTTCTTTTAAGTCTCTCTGGGTTGCGCAAATCAAGCGAACATTCACAGACAAGGTCTCATTTCCACCCACTCTCTCAAATTGTCTTTCCTGAAGTACCCGAAGGAGTTTTACCTGAACTGCCAGAGAAATATCTCCTATCTCATCGAGAAAAAGAGTTCCTCCATCAGCCATTTCGAAGCGCCCATTCCTTTGTTTTATTGCACCCGTGAAGGCCCCCTTTTCATGGCCGAAGAGCTCGCTCTCGAGAAGCGTCTCCGGAAGGGCGGCACAGTTGACTTTAATAAAAGGCCCATTCTTTCTCGGACTTCGGAGATGTATTGCGTTAGCTACGAGTTCTTTCCCTGTTCCACTCTCTCCATTGATGAGAACCGTGGTGTCGGTTTGTGAAACCGTCTCGATCAGGTCGTAGATCTTAAGCATCTGAGGACTCTTCCCCACAAGTCCTTCAAGGCCGTACCGTTCCTCCACTTTTTCCCGGAGGAAAATATTTTCTTCCTCCAATTGCTTCATTCTGAGAATTCGTTTAATGATCAGAAGGAGTTCATCCATAGCAAATGGCTTTGTTAAATAGTCACTTGCGCCTTCCTTCATCGCGGTCACAGCCGAATCGATGGAACCGTAGGCTGTAATCATGATCACCTGAGTTTCAGGGCTAACCGTTTTGACTTCCTTAAGGATTTGAATGCCATCCACGTCGGGAAGCTTCAGATCTGTGATGAGAATGTCCGCCTGTTTCTCCCTAAGAAGAGTTAACCCCTTTTCCCCGGTTTCAGCAGCGGTGACCTTGTACCCCTCGGCCGTTAGAGCGTCCTGAACTGTAATTCTCATCAAAGGTTCGTCGTCGATCACCGTGATTCTTGGAGCATTACCCATGAAATACATCCTTTCTATATTCTGTGCGCTTTTTTATTTCTTTGAAAGCGGAAGCTGAATTTCGACAGTCGTTCCTTTTCCTTCCTGACTGGACAGTTGAATCGTGCCTCCATGCCGCTCAACAATTCCTTGAGTGATCCAGAGCCCGAGACCTGTCCCTTTCCCTTCCCCTTTTGTTGTAAAGAACGGATCGAAAACTTTTTGAAGGATATCTTCCGGGATTCCTTTTCCCGTGTCCGATATCGTCATGATGAGTCGCTCATCCAGGGTCCTTGCCCCTATTTTTAATATCCCTCCTTCTTCCATTGACTGGATCGCATTCAGAAAAATATTGACAAAGACTTGTGCCATCTGGTTTGTGTCCACTTCAACGGGTGGAAGGTCACATGAAATGTCTTGGGTTACCTTGATGCGGTTTTTTCGAATCGGATAGTCAAGAAGAGAAAGGCTCTTTTCGACGATGGAGTTGAAATCCGTTGACGACCGCTCAAGCTTAGGGGGCCGGGCATACCCCAAAAGGTTTGTTACCGTTTTTTGAATCCGTTTGATCCCATCCTCCATGAGCTGGAGGTACTCCTGTTGTTTTTCAGGAGACTGGCTTCCCTTCTTAAAATGATAAATACAATTGAGTAGACCCCCTAAAGGATTGTTGATTTCATGAGCAACTCCTGCTGTCAACTTTCCAATGGCCACCATTTTTTCGGTCAGAAGAAGGTTACGTTGCGTCCTCTCCCTTTCCTTTTCATCCTCTTTAATCCTTCTAAGTAACCGGTAGTAACTTCTCCGGAGTATTCCGATTTCATCCTGCCCGGTTCCAGAAAATGAAGGAGGATCTGCCCCTGGCTTCGTTTCATCCATTTCTTTTGTGAGTGATTTTAAAGGCTTGGTAATGAGCCCGAAAAGAAATGCAATGACGCCAGTAGCAAGCAGGATAAAGAGGCCGGTGTAAAGTATATATTTCAACACCAATGAGGAAACCTCTTTTTTTAAGTTTTCGAGAGAGATGCCGATCCTTAATGCCCCCCAGCGCTTAGTTGAAATAGCCAGAGGCGTCGAAATATCGAGCACATTGTCAGTGGGGTGTTGAAGAAGGGTATTCCATGAGGCCGAGACCCGCTGAGTTATCTCATCCTGATATGAATTCCCAACTTCTACCATGGAATTGTGGGCAATGACTTTTCCCTTCGGGTCAAGAATCATGGCGTAGAGGATGTTGAGATCTCTTCTTTGCATCAAATCAGAGATGTAGTTGTCGAGGAGTCCTCCTTCCTCAACAAGTCCGATTTCCTCATAGAGCATGGTATTTGTGCATGAGATGGCAAGCGATTCCACAAGGGCCCTGCCTTCCCTGATAATAGCATCCTGCAAGAGCCTCTTTTCTCTCGAAATGTTCCAATAAGCCAGGGTGGACATCGTTGCGATGATGAGAATGGAAAGGTAGAGGGTAAATTTCCCTTGGAGCGTACGGAGCGGATTGATGATTTTCATTCCCGGACCAGCCCTTTCATCCCATGCTCTTTTTCCACTGCCCGGAGAATCTTCCGGATCGAATCGTAATCGGAATCGGAAGCCTCTGTGAATCCGTATTTAAACTCTTCGTCCCATCGGGCCGTTTTTTTTTGGTGAATCGGGTCTTGTGGATGAAGATTCAGCAGGGCTATCTTCACGGATTCAACCATCTCTGCAGGAGTATCCTTCCGGACAACAATCGGAACCGTGGGGATAGGGTCCGTGAAGAAGATAAATCGAAGTCCCTGTTTTTGATATTTGTAAGCAACGATATCCTTGACCGCACCCGCTTCAAACTGACCCTTAAGGACTGCGTTAACAACGGAATCATGATGTCTCAGAAAAGAGTGATGTTTAAGATCTTTCAGGCGGATATTTGCCTTCAGAAGGTAGTATTCCGGAAGAATATGGCTCGCCGTTGACCAGGCCTGGCCAAAAGCAAAGCTTTTTCCTTTGAGGTCCCCGAGATTCTGAATCGGGCTGTCTTGGCGAACGATAATAACTCCCCGGTAATAGGGTTTTCCATCCTTATTCAATGCTCTTATGATGGGCCTTACCGCATATTTCTCCCTTGCCTTAATGTAGGAAACGGGCCCGCAGGACGCAATAACGATTTCTCCGCTTACGAGTCGATCAATTGTATCCTGATAGACGCGTGATAGTTTAATTTCGAACCGGTAGGGAGTGGCCTCGTTTAAGTAATCGATAAAAGGCTGATAAAGCTGATACATAATACGAGGATTATATTTGGGACAGAAACCAAAAGGGACAACCTGTTTAGGGAAGGCGAGGGCGGAAGCAAAAAAGATAAAATAGATGGAAAAAGATAAAAACCCAATGATAAATCTCTTTTCTGAGTTCATAATTTTTGGCTCTCCATTTCTTTTAGGAGAGCCCTCACCTTATCCCTAATCAAATCCCTGACCTCCCGGAAAAAATCGATCGATTTTCCTTTGGGGTCAGGGATTTCCCACTCGATGATCTTTTTCGCCGATACGGCTGGGCAGGTTTCCTCACAACCCATTGTTACCAGATAATCCATTTCAACGGGAGGCAGTTCATTCAAATTCTTTGGCCGCTTTCCTGAGAGATCAATTCCTTTCTCCTTCATGACTTCGATGACGAATGGGTCAATTTTGGAAGAGGGACTGGACCCCGCGCTGTAAACTTCCAATTCTCCTTGACCAAGGGTCTCAGCAAAACCCTGTGCCATTTGGCTTCGACGGGCGTTTTCTACACAGACGAAAAGGATCTTGCTTTTTCCTCTCATAGGTTCCCAGCCTCCCTTCTCAAATCCCCCCCATCCCCCCTTTTCTAAAGGGGGGCGAGGAGGGATTATGGTTCACAGGTGACATGACAGACCCCAGTAGGGGTTTCAATGGCATAAGGGAAATATTTTCTCTTAAAGAAAAGGGCCACATTGACCAGGCTGATCAACACCGGTACCTCCAGGAGAGGTCCGATGACTGCGGCGAAGGCTTGGCCTGAGTTGACCCCGAAGACGGCTACTGCGACAGCGATTGCCAGCTCAAAATTGTTTGAGGCGGCGGTAAAGCTAAGAGTGGTGGACTGTTCGTAAGTTGCTTTCGCTTTCATTGAAAGGTAAAACGAAACGAAGAACATAAGCACAAAATATATGAACAAGGGAATGGCTACCCGGACGACGTGCATTGGAAGCTGCACAATGTATTCTCCTTTAAGGGAGAACATGACCAAAATGGTGAAGAGTAGGGCAATCAGCGTGATGGGACTGATTTTCGGAACGAATTTCTCCTCATACCATTCCCGTCCCAGCGTTTTTAGGCCAATCAGCCTGGAAAGAACACCGGCGATAAAGGGAATCCCGAGATAAATGAATACGCTTTCAGCGATCTGGCCGATCGTAATCTTGACCGCCATCCCTTTCAATCCCAACCAAGGAGGCAGGACCGTAATGAAGATATAGGCATAGATGGAGAAGAAGAGGACCTGGAAGATGGAGTTGAAGGCCACCAGCCCAGCACAATATTCTCTGTCTCCTGCGGCAAGGTCGTTCCAAACGATGACCATGGCGATGCACCGGGCCAGCCCGATCAAAATTAGTCCCACCATGTATTCTTGATAGCCGGAAAGGAAAGCAATGGCCAAAAGGAACATCAGGATCGGTCCGATGATCCAGTTCTGGATGAGAGACAAGGCCAGTACCTTATAATTTCTGAAAACCTGACCCAGCTTCTCATACCTGACTTTAGCCAAGGGCGGATACATCATCAGAATCAACCCAATGGCGATGGGAATATTGGTGGTATCCACTTGGAATTGGTTCCAGAATCCGACCACCCCCGGGAAGAGATATCCCCAGCCGACACCCACAAACATCGCCAAAAAGATCCACAGAGTTAGAAAACGATCCAGAAATGAGAGTTTTCGAGCAACCTGTTCCTCAGCCATCTTTTATTCCTCCTTTTCTATTTGTTCCTGTCAAGAGAGGGCCATGGTTCGTTCACCCAGCGTGATTTTTGGAGCAGTGAGCAGGGTTCAATTTCATCATGGATTGCACCTTCCCCGTTTCTTAAAGTGATCTTTTTCCATTCATTGACCTCTCAGAATCTAAACCACTTTCGGGAGATCGTATCCCGCAGCATGCAGGAGTTCGAGCAACACGTTCCTTTTTCCCTGATATTTTTCCGAAAACAACGAATCACATTTTGCAATTTCTATATCCCGTCCTACGAGCTTAACAGCGAAGGCAAGGCAAGTTAGTTCTCCACATTTTTTACAATTTGTCCCGGGAAGAAGCTTAAAAATGTCAAGCGCCTTGAGCTCGGCTGCCATGGAATAGTTAGGCTCGATGTGATCTCGATTTTCGTAAGTTTCGTTGATAAGATCTCTCAACCAGCCCAGAATTTCTTCGGCTTCCTTCTCATCTTCGATCTTCGCCAGCGTAATATGATGTGCATGCAGGGTAAATAACTTTCCGTCCTTTTTGATGGTTAATGTCAAAGCCGGATGATTATAAATACACCCCTTCAGGGTGGCATTCAGATAAGGGAAAGCCTCGTAAATCTCACCCGATACATCTGCGATCACCCGGATCTTTTCCGGATCGGCGAGACAGGGAAGGATGCGTGAAATTTTGTACCAGTTGAGTAACATGTTGCGCCTAAAGTGTGATTCCTAAATAAAACATATAAATTCCAACCAATACTACAATCAATCCTCCTAATCTCTTACCCCAAATGGTCAAATTGGAGATTCCTTTGGATTTAATAAAGCTCTCGACAAACCCGGTTGCCGTGCCTGCCAAAAAGATCAGGGCGCAGTGTCCAAGGGCGTAGACAAATAATAAAGAAGTCCCATAGGCAACTTCTCCTTTTGAGGCAACAAAAGTCAAAATGAGGGCGAGTACAGGAGTGGCGCATGGTGAAGAAACAATACCAAAGAAGATGCCGAGGAGGAATGCTCCCAATATCCCTTTCTGCTTTGGTTGAAGATGAACTGGAACGGGTAGGCTCCAGTTAAAAAGACCGATGAGATGTAAGCCAATAATAACAGCAATACCTCCGACAATAAAATACCATGAACGGCTGATCACACCGAAGAGGCCTCCCACCAAAGAAGCAATGGCACCCAAAATAGTGAAAGTAATCGAGAGGCCGAGGATGAAAGTCAACGAATAAAGAAAAGCTTTCCGTCGGTCTCCTTCGGAGTATCCCCCCACATACCCGATCACCAGAGGAATGGTTGCCAGGACACAGGGGCTTGAAGAGGAGAGGATCCCTCCGAGAAAGACACCCAGATAGGCGAGAAATGGGTTTTCAGAAAGAGATTGAGAGAGATGATTGAGAAAAGTTTCCATCGTCTATTTTATCCCCATCGTTTTGAATACGTTCTTGATCTGCTCTTTGTCCATAAATCCCACATGCCGATAAACTTCCTTATTTTTTGAATCGAAGAATATCTGTGTGGGGATGAGTCGTATTGCGTTGGCCCTGGTCATCTCCCGCTCCTGGTAGACCTCAATGATCTTGATGACCACCCGGCCCTTATATTCTTCTGACAGCTCTTTAAGAATGGGCGCCATTTTCTTACAAGGGATGCATGTACCCGCTCCGAAGTCGAGCAGTTTTGGAAGAGGGCTTTGGGCAATATCTTTTGGAAACCGCCGGTCTATGGAAGGCTCCGAGAAAGTGGCTTGATAAGGAAAAGCCAAGATCGTGAAAACCAGTAAAGTCAAAAATAGGATATTTCCCTTTTTCATCGGTTCTTCTCTCCTACGGTGAGTATTATGGAGTTTCGAAAGAACGCACCATTCGGCCTCTGGTCGTCTGGTCGAGTTGGGGTTTAAGGCACTCTTTAAGAAACAAAAGCGCTTCCTCCTTATCATCGTCGAGGAGGATTCGTGTCAGTCTTAGTGCGTCTTCAGGAGTCAATTTGAGTATGATTGATTCGCTCGCCATTTCTGCCTCTCCGACTGCCTTTGGTTTATGATCCCTGCCGAAATTCTCCGCAGGATTCCTTTTTGGGCGTACTTCCGCTCTAACGTTTACTGAAGGTATCTTTTTGGGAAGGCTTATACGAAGCCTCGAAGACAGGCACTCAATGATCCCTGGTTGCTTGTTCCAGTTGGGGTTTGAGGCATTCTTTAAGAAACAAAAGAGCATCCTCTCTATCTTCGTCTAAAAGAATTTTCATGACCCTCAGCATTTCTTCAGAATTAAGTTTTAGTACTACACTCTTTATCATCATCCTTTTTCCTCTTCTAACCATTTCTTAATCATTGATTTCGAGGGGAGGGTACCTTTGGACTTCACTTTCCGATTAATGATGAATGCAGGTGTAGGAAGAATCCCGTATTGAGCCATCAATTTTGGATCGGTGATATGATTCAGGCTTGCTTGGATTCCAGTTTCTGAGAGAACGACCATCACATCCTGCTCCAATTTATTACAGGAGTAACAACCGGGTCCCAGGATGATCACTTCCAGACCCCCTCCTCTCTCTTCCTCCACCTTTTCGCCCAGGAATTTCTTGAACTCCCTAAAGAGGCTTCTTTTATATTCTTCTCTTGCAGAGTCCGGGATATAATTTTTATTGCTCGCCCTGTCCACCAGCATCTCTTTCAAAGCGGATTCTGACGTTCCCCTTTGGTTTTTTAATTCCTCAAAGATTCCCTTTAACCCGATTAAACCCACCTGCGTATCTCCGACGACAACAAGGCGGTAGTCTTTTTCTTCCATAAACCTTTCCCCGTTACAATAGACCTCTTCTTTTTGAGATCTGGGTTGATAGATATTGGGCTACCTTGTCCACATCAGAAATGAGAGGATTCAAGTCATGATTCTTCTCAATGCCCATACTCGTAATCTCGACATATTCATCGATATTGAATCCAGCGTGCTCAAGCGTCTTCTTGGCACAGGCCACAGGGCACCCATCGATAGCAACGAGTACCTTACCTGCCTTGGTCGATTCGAACATCCCGCTCACATGTCCCCCAATTCCTGCCAGACAGAAAAATCTCCCCATGCCATCTTGAGCCAATTTTACACCTGCTTGGTTGGCGATCTGTCCTACATTTGATCCTCCGGAACATGGAAAGATCAAGATCTCAGTTGGTTCGCACAGGCATTTTTCTTCCATTTTGGCCTCCTCTTTTATCTGATCCATTCCTTGATCTGATCTATCTTTGGGACTTTTCCCGCTACCTTTACCACACCATCCACAACCAGAGCGGGGGTAATCAGCACGCCATAATTGGTGATGGTTCTAATATCTTGTACTTTAACTACCTCAGCCTCAATACCCAGTTCTTTGACTGCATCCTTGGCTCGCTCCGCAAGCTGATTGCACTTGGGTCAACCCATTCCAAGAATTTCAATCTTCTTCATTGCTTCCACCTCCTATTTCCTTTACTCTTCCTTCTACACGCTACGTTTCATGCTCCTGACGCCTTGCGACACGCGTCTTTACAGTAATTTTTTAATTTCTTCCGGGGAGAGAACCTTCCCTACGCTCTTTACCTGGCCGTCAATTGCCAGCGCCGGGGTCATCATCACTCCATAGTTCATGATTTTATTGATGTCCGTCACCTTCTCTATCTCAAATTCAATCCCGGCTTGCTTCGCCGCCTCTTGGGCATTGGCGGTAAGCTTCATGCACTTGGCACACCCTGTTCCTAAAATTTGTATCTTTTTCATTTTCTTTACCTCCAATTAACATGGCGATCTATTATTTCCTCTCACTGAAAACTCAACACTTCTCACTCAACACTGCCGCTACCCCACCATCCATCCAAAAATCATCCCCACAATTGTGGAGAGCCCGATAACAAGACCGAAGAAGACAAGGGATTTCTTCGTCCCGAGGATGCTCCTTATGACAATCATATTCGGCAAGGACAGCGCGGGACCTGCGAGGAGTAAAGCGAGGGCGGGACCTTTGCCCATGCCTGAGCCAAGAAGGCCCTGTACTATAGGCACCTCTGTGAGGGTCGCAAAATACATGAATGCCCCAACCACTGATGCCAGAAGATTGGCAAATAATGAATTGCCTCCCACCAGCCAGGCAATCCACTGGTTCGGGATTATCCCGTTGTCCGTGCCGGGCATGCCGAGCAGAAACCCGGCAATCAGCACACCGCCGAAGAGTAGCGGCAGGATCATGAGGGTAAATGACCAGGTAGCATCGATCCAGCCTTTCGTCTCAACAGAAGAGGTTTTGCCTGCGTAAACGAGAAAGGCGATGCCTGCAGAGAATGAAAGAAGAGGATGTTCTGGGAAAAGGACCGCAAGAAAGGCAACTGCAATAACCCCGATCAGCGACACCCAGAACCTTGCCTTGAGCCACTTCACAAAGGTATACGTAAACAGAAGGCCAAAAGCACCGGTTATGTACCACTTGATGGTGTATACGCCATACCAGAACCCCTCGGTCACATCAGGCTTTGCCCAGTTCGCAAAGACGAGGACACCTATCATAGAGGCCATATAGACGATCTCATGCCAGAGTGGAAGGGGCGGCTCTTCGGCAGGCATTGCCATCTGGACCTTCTTTTTTTCTGTCTCATCGTCCCTGAAAATAAACGCCATAACGAGGCCGATCACGTATGCAAAACCGACAGAACCAACAGCCCTTGCAAGCCCTATCTGCCAGCCCAAGACCTTTGCGGAAAGAACAATGGCGAGAATATTTATGGCAGGGCCTGAATAGAGAAAGGCCGTTGCAGGCCCTAACCCTGCCCCCATCTTGTAGATGCCAGCAAAGAGCGGGAGCACTGTGCAGGAACAGACGGCGAGAATGGTTCCGGAAACAGAAGCGACGGAATAAGCGAGGAACTTATTTGCCAGAGGCCCCAAGTATTTCATGACCGATGCCTCTGAAACGAAGACAGTGATGGCTCCCGCAATGAAGAATGCAGGGACAAGACATAAAAGCACATGTTTCTGGGCATAATCCTGTATCATGTAGAAGGCCTCAAGGATCGCCTTCCTTACCCTTTCATCCCCAAATGGGATGAAATATGCTGCGATAAATACGCCTACGACGATAAGAAACTTATACTGGTCTTTCATATGCGACCCTTTCTATGACATTGCCTCTTTCGTAGAAATCCTTTTTGTTGGATGAAACCTACACCTGGCTCAAAAGATTATTTCAGCTTTTGTTTAATGGTTTATTGGCAAAGAAACCAACGTTTTGATTAAAAAAAATTACCTAATTAAACATACTTGTTGCTTCTTCACATTGCTTTCAATTACGGCGGTGACGCAGCCAAAGAAATCGAGTATGCAGGGCACATCTAATCTGTAAATCATGTCAATCCCTTCTTTCCTTGAAGATAAAATCCCTGCTTCTTTCAAAACAAGTAGGTGTTTCGACACTGTTGATTTGTCAAGCTTAAATAAATCAAATAGTTCCGAGAAAGAATGTTCCCCTGTTTTCAGAAGGTCGATCATCATCAGCCGCACTGGATGGGCCATGGCCTTTATGATCTTCGCCCTTATTTCTGCCTCTCTAAAAGTTATTAGCATAATTTG
>Ga0214473_10002983_pt1 | contig 20718 bp, 19 predicted proteins | sample RVTome_7_FD_203509 | JGI IMG/M metagenome (GOLD analysis project Ga0214473, IMG submission 203509) | Soil microbial communities from uranium-contaminated site in the Upper Colorado River Basin, Wyoming, United States - RVT98D197 | ecosystem: Environmental > Terrestrial > Soil > Contaminated >... | reverse complement strand
GCTCGGCCCAGGACAGGGCTTGAGCCTGTCCCTACGCGGTCGCCCCCTACACCCCCGCGTAGGAGTGCAGCCCCGATACCCACAGGTTCACCACGAAGTAGGTGAACATCACGCCGATGAATCCCAGGACCAGGATGGCGGCGGCCCGCGTCCCCGTCCAGCCGCGCAGCCCGCGCGTGTGCAGGTAGGCGGCGTAGATGAGCCAGGTGACGAGCGCCGAGGTCTCCTTCGGGTCCCAGCCCCAGTAGCGCCCCCAGGCGGCGTTGCCCCAGTAGGCGCCCAGGGCGATACCCAGCGCCAGCAACGGGAACCCCACCATCACGGACCGGTAACCGATCTCGTCCAGGATGCCCGCTTTGGGCAGCCGGGCGAAGCGGTTGCGCTCCCCACCCTGCAGCAGGTACATGGCGCCGGCGCCGAAGGAGACGCTGAGGGCGCTGTAGGCCAGGATCATCATCGCCACGTGTATGGCCAGCAGGTCCTGGTTCTGGAGCGCCGGCACCAGGGGATGGACGGTGGAGGGGAAGAAGGCGGCGGAGACCGCCATCAGCGCCAGGACAACGGGCTGGATGAAGGCGCCCAGCGTTCTCTGCCCGAACCATCTCTCGAAGATGATGTAGAACAGCATGACGCCGCCGGCGAAGGCCACCGTGAACTCCCACATGTTCGACCACGGCGCGTGGTCTACGGCGCGCCAGCGGGCGAACAGCGCCACGGCCAGGAGCGCCGCCGCCGTCCAGGTGGCCAGGCTCCCCAGCCTGCCGAACGAGTCCGGCAGTCGCTCGAACGTGGCGACAGTCATGCCGCCGTCGCCGTTAGTCGCGAGGCGGCGCAGCACGACCCGCACACCGAAGGCGTACCCCCAGTAGAAGAGGACGGCGGCGGCCGTGAACGCCAGAGCCAGCCAGAACGCGGTCTGCGAGAGCGACTCCACCTCCGCCTACCTCCACTCGATCCGGTGGAACGCCTCGGCCATCTTCAGGCCGGCCTCCTTGCCCACGTCTTCCAGGCGCTGCCGCAGCCGCTTGCGCAGTTCGGCAGGCGGGTAGCGGCCTATCTGGCTCTTGTGACGGCGGAGCGCCTGCATCTTCTTGCCAAAGAACTCGCTCACGTCAACATGGTAGTTCGGCCTATCTGTGCCGGCAAGGAGCGCCTCTTTCGCTCCGTGCGGCTCCAGCCCCTCTGCCACCTGCTCCGGGTAGTACAGGTGGGAGCGCGATAGCGGGTAGGCGGCGTCGAGGGCGACCTGCCCGGTCACGCGGTGGTCGCGGTGGTTGTGGCCCAGGCGGTACGGGTCCCAGGTGACGATCACGTCCGGCTTGAACCGCCGGATCTCCCGCACCAGCCTGCCCCGAAACTCCGGCGTGTCTTCCACGAATCCGTCCGGGTAGCCGAGGAACACGCACTCGCTCACGCCCAGCACGCGCGCGGCGGCGCGCTGCTCCTTCTCCCGCAGGGCCGCCAGCTTCTCGGTGGTCATCCCCTCGTCGTGGCTGCCCTTGTCGCCGGAGGTGGCCAGAACGTAGACCACCTCCCAGCCCTCGGAAGTCCAGCGGGCGACGCTGCCAGCGCAGAGGAACTCCGCATCGTCCGGGTGGGCGACGATGACCAGAGCCTTTCGGGGATCGCTCAAGCGAGGGCGATTCTAGGCCACGTGCGCGCCCACATCGACGCCACGGTACTGGGAGACGAGCTCGTGGTAGACGTTCTCCACGCGCGTGGAGACCTCCGCCCAGCGGAAGCGCTCCACGGCGCCGCGGGCCATCCGGCCCAGGCTGCGGCGCAGGGGCTCGTTCTCCAGGAGGAGCTCCAGCCGCTCGGCGAACGGCTCCGGGCAGCGCCAGGGCACCAGGTAACCGGTGCGGCCGTCCTGCACGGTCTCCCGAAGCCCGCCGACGCGGGAGGCGACCACGGGCACGCCGCAGGCCATCGCCTCCAGGGCCACCAGCCCGAAGCTCTCGTAGTACGAGGGGACGACGCAGACGTCCGCGGCGTTGTAGTAGAGCGGCAGCCGGTCGTGCGAGACGGCGTCCTGGAACATGACGTTGCCGGCGATGCCGAGCTCCTCGGCCAGCCGCCGCAGCTCTTCCTTGCGCTCGGCGTCCTGGCTGTCGCCACCGACGACGAGGAGCCGGAATCGCCCTTCGGTCTGGGCGGCGGCGCGGATGAGGATATCGATCCCCTTGAGCGGCTCAATGCGGCCGACGTAGAGGAGAACGGGCTCGTCCGGGGGCAGCCCCAACCGCCGCCGCACGCCCGCGCGGGAGATCGGCCGGAAGTGGTCCGTATCGACGCCGCAGGGCACATGCACAGCCCGCGCCGGCGACACGCCGTAGTTATCGATCAGTATCCGGCGCTCGCCCTCGCTGGCGCAGATGACGCGGTCGGCCCCCTGAGCGACGAGCCGCTCGCCGGCGATGCGGGCGTCGGGCTCACGCTCGCTCAGGTGGGAGCGGTTCTTCGCCTCCCCCAGCGTGTGGAACATAATGACGTGCGGCACGTTCCAGCGCGCCTTCAGCGCCTGGCCGACCCAGCCGGACAGCCAGTAGTGACTGTGTACGAGGTCGTAGGATCGGCCCTGCTCTTCCTGGAAGCGGATGACGCCGCAGCGGAACTCCGGGAGGTGACGCTGGAGCGAGCCCTTCTCCGCGTCCGGCGGCCCGGCATCGATCTGGATGACGCGCGTGCGGCCGTCGATCTCGGTGACCTGCGGGGTGTCCGGGTCGATCCGGCGGGTGAAGATGTCCAGCGAATGGGCGCGCCGACAGAGCTGGCGGCTCAGCTCCCGGATGTAGACGTTCATGCCGCCGCTATCGCGGGTGCCGGGGCGGGCCAGGGGCGAAGTATGGACGGAGACGACCGCTATGTTACACATGCGTCCTTAGATGATAATACAGCCGTCAATTCCTGCGCACCGTGCAGCGGTGGACGGCGACGTCGCGGGCGCCGAGGTCATACTTGTAGGGCTCGCGCCCGCGCAGGAAATCGAACCGGCGCTTCCCCTCGTCGATCGCCTTCTGCAGCGCCAGCGCCTTGGAGAGCAGCCCGACGGAGAGGTGGGCGTAGGCGGGGTCGTAGCCGCTGTTGTAGAGCAACTCCTCGCCGTCCTCGCGGAAGCAGAGAACGCCGGCCGTGCGGACGCCGCCCAGGGTGAGGAAGATGAGCTCCACCCGTCCCTCCGCCACAAGCGCGGCGACGATCGCCCGGAAGAACCGCTCCATCTGCTCCGTCATGAACGCGGCCTTGTCCGTACGGCTGATGCGGTACAGGTGCAGGAAATCGTCCAGGGCGCCCTGCACGGCAACGGGCTCGCCGATAGCCTCGAGGACCACGGAGCCGCCCTGGGAGAGCTTCCGCAGCTTGCGGCGCAGCTCGTGGCGGTCCTTCTTGTCCAGCGTCGCAAGGTATTCGTCCCAGGTCGCCGGCAACTCCAGCTGTGGGCAGACGTCCTCCGTCTCGATGCTGACGCGCAGGCCGAAGCCGGGGGCCGCCGACTGCAGCGCGCGCAGGGTGGGCGAGCCTTCGGGCACCGCCCACAGCACGAGCTCGTCCCACGGCTCCTCGCTCAGACTGCGGAGGACGGCCGAGACGACAGCCTCCTCCTCGCCGGCGGCGGCGACGAAGTCCATGTAGTCGCATATCTCCGTGTCCCCGGCGAAGCGGATAGAGTCGCCCTCGCGCATCAGCGGCGCCACCCCCACCAGTTCGTCGTCGCGGCGCACGGAGAGCAGGATCAGCTCCCGCCCGCCGCCGAACTCGTCCCACCAGACCCGCAGCCAGGTGGGAGAAGCGAACACCTTGCTCGCGGAAGCGCGAGGGAGAAGGGCGCGCCACTCCCCGCAAAAAGCGGGCTCTAGATCCTCCCGAGCGACGGTGTAGCCCACGCCTAGCCGCCCCGCACCAGGGAAAGAAACTCCGCCCGCGTCACCGCCCGCCGCCGGAAGCCGCCGCGGATGGCGGATGTCACCAGCGTCGTGCCCGGCTTCTGAACGCCGCGCATCGTCATGCACAGGTGCTCCGCCTCGATCACGACGGCGACGCCGTCCGGCGACAGCCCGTCCATGATGGCGTCCGCTATCTGGCCGGTGAGCCGCTCCTGCAGCTGCGGACGCCGGGCCAGGATATCGACGGCGCGGGCGATCTTGCTCGCCCCGGCGATGCGCCCCTCCGGCACGTAGCCGACGTGCGCCCGGCCGTGGAAGGGCAGGAAGTGGTGCTCGCACAGGGAGTAGAAGGGGATGTTCTTGAGAATGACCATCTCACGGTGGGACTCCTGGAAGCCGGTGGTCAGGACATCGCGCGGGTCCTGGTTGAGGCCGGCGAACAGCTCCTCGTACATCTCGGCGATGCGACGGGGCGTTTCGACGAGCCCCTCCCTCGTTGGGTCCTCGCCGATGGCTTCCAGTATCTCGCGCACGGCGCGGGCGACGCGCTCCTGGTCCACTCCCTTAACGGTCTCTCTCATCATCCAATCCTTACGTCAACAGTACTCCCATGGGATGCACGGGGACGGAACAATTCTAACAGGAAGCGACGAGGAGGGCGAAGCGAGCGGTAGAAGATGTGACAGCGGGAAACGAGCACTTAGTGCGGACGGAGTGCTAGAATCCCTCTAGCCGGGACTGGCAGGGGGACACAATGACCGAGCTCACCTGGGACGGCAAGTACGACAAGGACGGCCGCAAGGGCACGCCATTGCGAGTGGCGCTGCCCTTCCAAGCGGTCGAGACGGTCAACGAGTCCGCCCAGGAGCGCCAGCACATGCTGGATCTGTTCAGCACGGGCCGAGGCCCGGACGGGCTGGAGGAGCAGGTAAATGCACCGATATCGAGCGTTACCCGGACGCTTCCCGGGAGCGCTCCAGAGCTGACCGACCCCGAGGGCTTAGTCGATCCCGTAAGCGTGTTTGCTCAGCTGAGCGCCCAAGACTGGGCGTTTACCGACGAAGACACGCGTTACCTCACACACGACCTGCACCAGTACCCGGCAAAGTTCATACCTCAGATTCCGGCACACTTGATCGCGCGCCTTTCGGTGCGGGGTGATGTCGTTCTTGATCCGTTTGGCGGGAGCGCCACGACGGCCGTGGAGGCTGTGCGGCTCGGTCGGCGTGCTGTTTCAGTGGACGCGAACCCGTTGTCGAGTCTTATCGGACGAGTGAAAACGGGATTCATCACGACTGACGTGCGTGCCGACCTTGACCAACTGATCGCCGCCGTCGCGGTACACGTGATCACTCCCGAAGCGTGTCGATCCGCATGGGGCAAGGAACTAATCAACCGCTACCGAAGATATGTTCCCGGCATCCCAAACATTGAGAAGTGGTTCTCCGACACAGCGACTGGCGAGCTCGCGCTTCTCCGGTGTCTCATCGAAGAGATGACGAGCGATCTTTCACGAGACGCGGCCCTCGTTGCCCTGTCCCGAATCGTGGTCCGTGCCTCGAATCAGGAGTCTGAAACGCGATACGTGGCTGTCCCGAAGTCCGTTACCCCAACCCTCATGCTACGGGCTTACCTGGAATCGCTTAAGACGGTCACGCGCCGCTTGGAAGCTGCGGCAGTTGACCTTCAATATGCCGATGCGAGATTCCTTATAGTGGACAGTCGCAAGGACCTCGCATCCGTACTTGGCGAGAATTCCGTTGATCTCATCGTCACGTCTCCACCATACCCAAACGCAACCGACTACCATCTGTATCATCGATTCCGCCTCTTCTGGCTCGGGTTCGATCCCCGTGAGCTCGGGCGGATCGAGATCGGCTCTCACCTTCGCCATCAGCGCAACGGGTCAGGCTTCGAAGAATATAGGGAAGATATGGCCCTTGCTCTTGAAGGCTGCGCCAAGGTCCTCCAGCCCGGTCGCTATGCGGTATTCGTCGTCGGTGACGCCCTGTTCAAGGGCAATTTCTTCTCCACGTCCGAGGCGATCTGTGACACTGCCCGCTCGGCTGGCCTATCCGTTGTCGGCGTCATCGATCGGCCGATCCACAAGACTAAGAGATCGTTCGCTAAGCCTGCCCGCCGAGCAAGGGGCGAGCAACTCGTCGTGCTTCAAAAGCCCAACCGTCCAGTTTCAGTATTGCTCAATCCCCCAGCGTACAGGATGTGGAAGTTCGAGGAGGAACTGCGTTGCCGGGAAATTGCCCGCTTAACCGGCGCCGAGATGGGCGTAAGCGAAGCGGTCGGCCCAGTTCGGCTAGAGCTTAGCCAGCCGGCACTGTGGAATGCGCGCCGGCTCACTTTCACAAAAGACTTTGTAGCCGACGATACCCTCGGCCGGCCGCAGTCTACATGGCAGAGGGTGTTGGAGAACGGAGACGCCGCAGGTGGCCGTCGGAAGGACCCCAAGTACGCGACACACGGCCTTCATCCATTCAAGGGTAAGTTCTATCCGCAGCTTGCCAAATCGCTGCTAAACATCTCAGGTGCGGGTCTCGGAGGCCGCGTCTTGGACCCATTCTGCGGGAGCGGCACGTTTCTCCTTGAGGGGATGCTGAACGGATTCGCGGCCTATGGATGCGACTTCAATCCGCTGTCCGCGAAGATCGCCCGTGCGAAAACCGCAATCTTGTGCGTGCCTCGCGGCGTGGCCGATTTGGCCATGCGGTCACTCTTGGAGCGCATCGCGAGCCGCCGCGGAGCCTTGACGGTCAGTCTGGACCAGTTTCCGTGCCAAACGAATGAAGAGCTGCTTAGCTGGTTTCCCGAGCCCGTTCTACACAAGCTCAACTGGCTTCTCGGGCAAGCCCGGCTCTTCGGGAACCCCGCTCTCGTTGATTTTTTTGAGGTTCTGGTCAGCAGCCTAGTTCGCGAAGTCAGCCAGCAGGACCCCTCGGATCTGCGCATTCGCCGCAGGAAAGAGCCACTTGAAGATGCTCCCGTCTTCGAGCTCTTCCGGGAACGCCTCGAGCAACAGTATGACCGCTTGCTGAAATACTGGTCCGTCGCTGGTCGCCAACCGGGCCATGTTATTCCCCCGATAGTAAGGCAGGGAGACTCGCGCCAAGCGGGAACGATGGCAGCGCTTGGCCTGGACGACGACTCAGTAGAATGCGTCGTCACCAGCCCGCCGTATGCCACGGCTTTACCGTACATTGACACAGACCGGCTCTCTTTGCTTGCAGTTTTGGGCCTCACGTCGCCGGTTCGCTCGGATCTCGAGGAGAACCTCACAGGATCGCGCGAGATAAGGCGGACTGTGCGGGAACGGCTCGAGGAACAGCTACAAGGCCGCGGGGCGAGAGAACTGTTACCTGACAGCGTGGTGGGTTCAATCCGCCAGATCTACACCGCCAACAAGAACGGTGACGTCGGGTTCCGTCGTGCCAACATGGCGGCACTGCTTTGGCGCTACTTCATCGACATGCGCGACAACCTCACACAGGTTGCCCGCGTTTTGAAGCCGGGATCCAAGGCGTTCTATATCGTAGGTGATAGTCGCACCAATGCCGGAGGCGCATGGGCTGCAATTGAAACCTGCAGGCATATCGAGTCCATCGGACAAATGATCGGTCTGCAACCCAGTGGGGCACTGCCCATCGATGTGACAACTGAAAACTACAAGCACATAAGAAACGCCATCACGAGGAACCGAATTATTACCCTCGAGAAGGCCTAAAGCCACCCATACTTGCGCGGCTGTCTGCCACCGCCGGGCATTGTTTGGTTACATGCGGCGACCCATGCGGGATAGTCCGGACTGTCCGGCGTGTGGACTGTGATTTCGTAATCTATTCCTGAGGCCTCTCCCGGTTCGATGATCATCACGGAGTACTCGGGCACCAAACTGACCAGGGGCGACGCTGTGATTCGGATTTCGCTCTTCATCTCGTAGTAGATGGTGTTTAGCTGATAGGCCGACAGCGTTAGCAATGGGCCCCTCGCTGCGCCATAGACTGTGATGTTGACGACCGGGTCCGGGTCGAGTTGAGGGTAGGATGGATTACCGGACTTCTTCGGCGTCGTCATCCCAGTGAACGGCCACCTAAAGAACGCGGGGTTCTGGAGCGCAGCTGACACGCTCAGGAAAATCTCGCCGTTATGGTGCGGCTTGATTTGTATCGCCAGGCCTCGTGCAGCTACGGCCTTGGTCTTCGCCGGCGCGGCGCTCGCCGCGGGCGCCGCCGCGGGGCCAGGCACCTTGGTTTGGGGAGGCTTGGCCTCTGTCTTGGTTGCGGCTGCCTCCGCACCCTTGGTGCCAAGTGCTTTCTTCGGTAGCGGGCTTTCGGGTTTAACTAGGAGGCCTGACCGCGGTGGTCGGCGCCCGCTCGCCACCCATGCGCCTCTAGGATCGCCATCACCTTGCCGCATAGAACGCTCGTCGACGACATCGCCATCGGCGACAAACTGCCTCAAGAGTGCGGCATCCAGGAGCTTCGACGCAGGGCAGACGCCTGGCAGCAAGTCACTCCATGCGTTCTCCAGCGTGGTTAGCATCACAGCGTCGGCCGAGAGATCTAAGTCGAGTTGAATGGCGGCCTCAAAGTTCTTTTCCGTCCCACCGACAGTTAGGTTGTTGGACCCAACAAAGACCCTGGCAGTTGACGCACCCTTGAACAAATAGATCTTGGGGTGAAAGGTGATACCACCTTCCCGCGTCACGTAGACCGTGTCGAATAACGTAAGGGCCAGTTCGAGGGCTTCCCGGCTCGTTCCTTGCTGATCAATACCGAGAATCGCTTCAGTCGTCTTGCCTGCCGCGCGCCAAGCTTCCAGCACATCCCTAAGGCGGTGAAGTGGCCCTGACTTCGCATAAGCCACAATCAATCGAAACTCTGAGAACCGTGGATCGGTCAAGGCAGACTTGATTTCACTCAACAGCCGCCGGGTTCCGGGCGGTTGATCCAAAGGCCTGATGAAGCTTATGGTCGCCATATCTGCAGCCGCCCCTACCCCAGCCCCATCGCGCGGACGACGGCGTCCGTGTCCGCGGGGACGTCGGTCATCTCCGACCGGACGGAGAGGGCGGTGTCGGGGTCCTTCAGCCCGTGGCCGGTGATCACGCAGACGACGGTCTTTCCCGCCAGCCCTAGCCCCGGCCCGGCCTTGAGCAGCCCCGCCACGCAGGCCGCCGACGCCGGCTCCGCGAAGATCCCCTCCTCCTGGGCCAGCAACCGGTACGCCTCCAGTATCTCCTCGTCCGTCACGGAGTCGATGGCGCCGCCGGACTCGTCGCGGGCGGCGACAGCGCCCGTCCAGCTCGCCGGGTTGCCGATGCGGATGGCGGAGGCGACCGTCTCCGGGTTCTCGACGACCTCCCCGCGGACGATGGGCGCGGCGCCGGCGGCCTGCCAGCCCATCATGCGCGGCTTATGGGTCGCCAGCTCCGACTGGTAGTACTCCACGAAGCCGCGCCAGTAGGCCGTGATGTTGCCGGCGTTGCCGACCGGGATGAACAGCAGGTCCGGCGCATCGCCCAGGGCGTCCACGATCTCGAAGGCGGCCGTCTTCTGCCCGGCGATGCGGTTCGGGTTCACGGAGTTGACCATCGCCACCGGGTGGCGTCGGCTGACCTCGCGGGCGATCTCCAGGGCGGCGTCGAAGTTGCCGTCGACAGCGAGCACGCGCGCCCCGTGGGCGACCGCCTGGGCCAGCTTCCCCTGAGCGATGTTGCCGCGCGGCACCAGGACGAAGGCGTCCAGCCCGCAGTGGGCCGCGTACGCCGCCGCCGAGGCGCTGGTGTTGCCGGTGGAGGCGCAGAGCACCGCCCGCGCCCCCTCCTCCACAGCCTTCGCGACGGCCACCACCATGCCGCGGTCCTTGAAGGAGCTGGTGGGGTTGCACATCTCCAGCTTGAAGTACAACCGCTCGCAGCCCACCCGCGCCGCCAGCCGGCGGGACAGGACCAGCGGAGTCTCGCCCTCGCCCAGGTAGAGCATGGGTGTGGCATCGGTCACCGGGAGGCGGTCCCGGTAGCGGCGCAGGACGCCCGAGAGGGCGCTATTTGTCGGCGCTGAACTCACTGCGGCCGAGCTCCTTTATCTCCTGGGCCAGCGCCTCCGCCTGGCGGCGCCGCTGCCTCTCCATCGTGCGGACCAGCTTCTTGATCTGATCGAAGACGGTCTCCCTCTGCTGCTGGAGGTCCTGCGCTATCTCCATCATGCGCCCCGTCTGGGTCTGCGTCCGTTGGTCCAGTCGCGCCAGGCTCTGGACGAACTCCGCGGTGCGCTCCACCAGCTCACCGGCGGAGGTCTCCAGCTTCCCCAGCCGCTCCGCGAGCTGCTGCCGCTCGAAGCGGCCGCGGTCAAGCTGCTCCTTGATGTCGAGGGGCAGGCTCAGGTGTTGCTCGAACTTCTCGACCCGCTCCTCGCCGCGGTGGACGCGCTCCTCGAACACGTTCACCCGCTCCTCCAGCTCCCCATCCCGCTTGTCAAGCGCCTCCATCTCACCGGCGAAGGCGTCGAGTTGGTGCTCTAGGCGCAGGGCGGTCTCCAGGTTGCGGGCGCCGCGATTCGTGAGCTCTTCGATCCCCCGCGCCAGGGTCTGGTGAGAGAGACGGAGGTCAGCCACGGACTCCTCCGTGTGGCGCAGCGATTCCTCCAGGAGCTGTATCCGGCTTTCGAACTGCCCCACGGAGCGCGCCGCCGCCTCCGCCTGCTTCAGCAGTGCGGCCCGCTCCTGCCGCTCCCGCTCCAGGTCCGCCTGCTGCTGGCGGCCGATCTCCTCGCTGCGGCCGGCCAGCGCGTTCTGCCGCTCCTGGAGCTTGTCCGCCTGGCTGCGGAGCTGCCGTATCTCCTCCTGGATTCCCGGCAGAGCGGCCGCCGGGCCGCCGCCACCGCTGCCACCACTGCTCTCCTCCAGCTTGCGTAGCCCGCTGTCCAGGTTCCATATCTGGTTCAGCGCCTGCTCAAGCTCGTGCTCCACCTTGTGGAGGGCGGCCTTCGCCTGGCGCAACTCCTCGTCCAGCCACTGCAGCTTGCTCTCTGCGGAGGCTTCCTGCTTTTCGACGCTCACGTCAGCCGTCCACCCTCAGCAGATTGCCGACGCTGACCACCTCCGGCAGGTCACGCACCTCCAGGAGCGTCGCCTGGACGGCGTCCTCGCGCGCCGGGTGAGTCATGATCACGAGCTCCGCCGTCTGGGCGGCCTCGTCGGTCTCCTTCTGGATAACGGAGGCGATGCTCACCGCGTGGTCGCCGAAGGCGCGGGCGATGCCGGCGAGAACGCCCGGCCGGTCGGCCACCTCCAGCCGGATGTAGTAGCGGGTCACCAGCTCCGCCAGAGGCCGGATGGGCAGTTCGGCGGTGTGGCGCCAGGGGAACGGCCGCCCGCCCTGGACCACCGCGCGCGCCGCGTCCAGGACGTCCGCCATTACGGCGGAAGTGGTCGGCAGGGAGCCTGCTCCGGCTCCCTGGAACAGGATGCGGCCCGTGAGGTCGCCCTCTATCTGGACGGCGTTGAGGGCGCCGTCCACCTTCGCCAGCAGTTCGTCCTCCGGCAGCAGCGTCGGGTGGACCCGCGCCTGTACGGCGGAATCCTCCCGGCGGGCGACAGCCAGCAGCTTGATCGCGTAGCCTAGCTCGCGGGCGTAGAGGAAGTCCTGGGGGCTCAGGAGTGTGATCCCCTCCCGGTACACATCCTCGGGGCGCACGCGCGTGTGGAAGGCGAGGCTGGCCAGGATAGCGAGCTTGTAGGCGGCGTCGTGGCCCTCGATATCGTTAGTAGGGTCGGCCTCGGCGTAGCCGAGCTCCTGCGCCTGGCGCAGCGCAACGTTGAAGGAGATCTCTTCGCGGCCCATGCAGGTCAGGATGTAGTTCGTCGTGCCGTTGATGATGGCGCGCACGCTGGAGATCTCGTTGGCGGAGAGGTCGCGCTTGAGGGGGGAGATGATGGGGATGCCGCCGCCGACGCTGGCCTCGTAGAGGATATCCACTCCCTTCTCAGCCGCCAGCGCCAGCAGCTCCGGGCCGTGCTTGGCCATGACCTCCTTGTTCGCTGTCACGACATAGCGTCCGCGGGAGAGGGAGTCCTTCATCAGCTCATACGCCGGGTGCTCGCCGCCCATCAGCTCCACGACGATGTCCACGTCGCCGGAGAGCGCCTCCTCCGGGCGCACGGTGAGGAGACCGGGGTCGATCTTGACCGGGCGCTTCTTATTGGGGTCGCGGACAAGGACGCGGCACAGGTTCAGTGCGGCGCCGACGCGGCTGGAGTAGGTCTCCGCCCTCTCGCTGAGCGCTCCGGCGACCCCGCCGCCGACAACCCCCAACCCCAGAAGGACGACGTTTACCTGGGCGGGCACGACAGCGCCACCACTAGCTCTGGTAGGCGCGGCTCACGGCCCAGTCGATCTTGTTCGTGTCGCCGCTGCTCGGGTCCATGTTGTTGACGATAGTGACAGACTTCTTCTTCTCATCAATCCAGTCCTGCAAGGCGCGGTTCGCGAGTGTGGACTTTTGACCGGCGTCAACCGCGTGCGCCTTATCCTTCTCCAGCATCTGGATTACCAACACGCCCTGAGAGATTGGGATGGTCGTGATCTCTTTGAGCTTGAGCGCGAATACTAGCTCCTCCAGCGAGGGGTCCAGAGCGCCCTTTGGCACCCAGCCCGCGTCGCCGCCGGTGTCTTTCGTCGCGGTGTCGAGGGAGTTCTCCTTGGCGAGGGCGGCGAAGTCTCCACCCGCCTTCAGCTTGTCGCGGATCTCCTGCGCCTTCGCGTCGGAGCTGACGATTATCTGCTGGAAGTGCACGGACTCCGCCGTCTTGGGCACCTGCTTCTCGAACTCGGTTTTCAGCTTGTCGGCCAGGACGGTCGCCTCAACCATTCGCCGGTACTCCTTTTCGGAGAGCCCGCTCCGACCCACCTCCTGTTGGAAGATGAGTTTGAAGTTGGCATCATCTGCCTTGGTGCCGATGCGGGTGGCGATCGCGTCATTCACTTCTTGATCGCTGGCGGCGACCTTCTTTTCCCCGGCGAAGCGGAGCACTATCTGCTCCTGGATGAGGAGGCCGGAGACGGCCGGCAAGGCGGTCGCGGGCTGGGCGGCCTGCGAGCCCTGTCCGCCGAACTGACCGACGTACATCTTGAGGCGGTTGCTGTAGTAGTCCAGCCGCAGGTGCGTGTCCGCCACCGCTATCGCGGTGGAGCCGGGGCGCCGCTGCTTATCGATGTAGTTGTTCAGGAAAGCGTAGCCGATGACCCCGAGCGCCACGGCTACGAGCAGGGCGACGGCGACCGCGCCGTAGAACTGGCCGCCGCGCCCCAGGATGCGGCTCCCGATGGCGCCGCGGGGACGCTCCCAGGCCGGCGTGGGTATCTTCGCCTGGCGGCGCTTCTTAGGCACGCGCAATGTCCTTCCGTATCGTGAGCCCGAAAACCATGGTCAGATGAGCGCCGACCGCCGGCGCGGCCCGGCCGCTACCGCGAGGAGCCCACCCCCGTACGCACGTGCTCCGCCGTGTACGGTAGCAACGCCAGGTGCCGGGCCCGCTTGATCGCTTGCGCCAGCGCGCGCTGGTGCTTGGCGCAGGTGCCGGACTTGCGACGCGACTCTATCCGGCCGCGGTCCGAGAGGAAACGCCGCAAGAAGCTGAAATCCTTGTAGTCTACGGACGCCATCTTTTCGACGCACATGACGCAGGCGCGCCGGCGACCACGGCCGAAGCCGCCGCCACCGCGGCGGCGCTGGCCGTCGCCTCCCTCCCGATCGCGGGGGGCGCGCCGCTCTTCGCCTCGCTCGGGGGCGAACGCAGCCCGCGCGGGCGGCCTTGCGGGCGCCGCTTCCGGCTTTTCGGGGGCCGCTTCCAGCGGCTCGAGTCCGGCCTCCGGCTTTTCGGGCGCCGCTTCCGGCGGCTCGAGTTCAGCCTTCGGCTTTTCGGGCGCCGCTTCCGGCGGCTCGAGTTCAGCCTTCGGCTTTTCGGGCGCCGCTTCCGGCAGCTCCGGTTCAGCCTCCGGCCGTTCGGGGGCCGCTTCCGGCAGCTCGAGTTCAGCCTTCGGCTGTTCGATCGCCGCCTCCGGCTCTATCTCCTTCTCCATCCTCACCTCACTCGAACGGGATCTCTTCCGCTTCGACGTGTTCCGGCGGCTCCGTCGCCTCGTGCTCCTCAGGCAACGGTGCGCCGCCCGGCCTGTCAAGGAACAGCACCCGGTCCGCGACGACCTCCGTGCGATAGCGCTTCTGACCGTCAGGGGTATCCCAGGAGCGGGTGCGCAGGCGACCCTCAACATACACCCGGCGACCCTTCTGCAGGAACTGACTGCACTGCTCCGCCAGCTTACGCCAGGCCACCACGCTGAACCATTCGGTCTCCTCGCGCCGCTCACCGTCGGGGGTGGTGTAGTTGCGGCTGGCAGCCACCCGAAAGCTGGTCAGAGCGTTGCCGTCGGCAGTGTAGCGCATCTCAGGATCCGCCCCCAGGTTGCCGATGACCATTACCTTGTTGAGGCCCGCCATGTTCGTGCTCCTTTCGGGCCCTCCTACTCCTCCAGCTTAACCACTAGATGCCGTATGACGTCGTCGGATAGTTTCAGGTTCTCCTCCAGAGCGCCCAAGCTCTGGGGGTCAAGGCTGAGCTGGGCCACTACGTAGCTCCCCTCGCGGTGCTTTTCTATGGGGTAAGCCAGCCTGCGGCGGCCCCAGGGGTTCACTTCTTTCACCTCGCCGCCCTGTTCGGCGATGAACTGCTGCACCCGCTCGACTGTGGCCGGGACAGCCTCGTCCGCCACTTCAGGGCTGACTATCATCACGAGTTCGTAGTCGCGCAAGGGGCCTCCGTGTCTTGAGAGACAGACAAAGGCCTGGAGGTGCAGCGCCCACGTGGGCGACCCCTCACAGGCAAACGGGATTATAACACGCGCTAGGACCGCCAACAAGCAAGGGCGCGACTCTCAGGCGCCGACCCCTATCCGGTCCGTTATGCCCGGCGCGGGGTAAGCCAGCGCCATCTCCCGCACCTCGCCGGCAATGCGATCCAGGGCTTCTTCATCGTCCACGTGGTCCAGTGCCTCCGCGAACAGCGCCGCTATGCGGCGCATCTCCTCTTCGCCCATGCCTCGGGACGTCACCGAGGGCGTGCCGATGCGGATGCCGCTGGGGCTGAACGGTTTGCGCGGGTCGTAGGGGATGGTGTTGTAGTTGCAGACGATGCCCGCGCGGTCCAGCGCCTTCGTCGCCTTCTTGGCGATGACCCCCTTGTTGGTCAAGTCGATCAGAATCAGGTGGGTATCCGTACCGCCGGTCACAAGCTCGAACCCGCGCTCCACCAGCTCCGCGGCCAGCACCTTCGCGTTGCGCACCACCTGCTGTGCGTACTCCCGGAACGCGGGGGTGTTCGCCTCCGCCAGCGCCACGCCGATCGCCGCTGTCGTGTGGTTGTGCGGGCCCCCCTGGAGCGCCGGGAACACCGCCTTGTCTATGGCGTCCGCGTGCTCGGCGCGGCAGAGGATCATCGCGCCGCGAGGGCCGCGCAGCGTCTTGTGGGTCGTCGTGGTGATCACGTCCGCGTGGGGAGCCGGATCGGGATGGGCGCCGCCCACTATGAGCCCGGCGATGTGCGAGATGTCCGCCAGGAAGTAAGCGCCGACCTCCTTCGCGATCTCACCGAACGCCTGGAAGTCGAACCGCCGCGGGTAAGCCGTCGCCCCGGCGACGATGATCTTCGGCCGCTCTTTGCGCGCCAGATCCCTCATCGCGTCGTAGTCGATGAGGCTGCTCTTCTGGTCGACGCCGTACTGGACGGGGCGATAGAAGCGGGCGGAGAAGTTCACGTTCCAGCCGTGGGTCAGGTGGCCACCGTGGGGCAGGGCCAGCCCCATGATCGTGTCGCCCGGCGCCAGCAACGCGTAGTAGACGGCCTGATTCGCGGGCGAGCCCGAGTAGGGCTGGACGTTGGCGTGGTCCATGTGGAACAGCGCCTTTGCCCGCTCCTGCACCAGCGTCTCCAGCCGGTCGATGAAGCGCTGGCCTTCATAGTAGCGCTTGCCCGGATAGCCTTCCGAGTACTTGTTCGTGAGCACGGAGCCCGCCGCCTCCAGCACCGCCGCCGAGGTGTAGTTCTCCGAAGGGATGAGGCGCAGGCTCTCCATCTGGAAGCGCTCCTCCTCCCGGATCAGGTCTGCTATCTCGGGGTCGGTCTTGTCAAGGGCGCCCATGGCTCACCTCCAGGCCGGCGGCGTCCGCCGCAAACGATGTGAGGCAGCGCTCTCCGCCATTGGCGGATCGGTCGCTGCCTCACGTCTGGGTTCGAGATTCGGGACGTTGAAGTCTGTATGCTCCTCCGTGTGTCGAACTCAGTTTAGCCGCACTACCGAGAAGCCGTCAATCAGGAATGTTGGCAGGCACCACACCCTGAAGGGTGTGGCATCGATCGCGCCCATGCCCCAGCCCCGCCTACCGGCGGGGCTGGCTTCAGGCTGGGGTCCCTCCTACCTCCTGCTCTCGCTCCCGCCAGGCGAACTCGTTGAGCGCCATGAGTCCGCCGGAGACCAGCGAATGGCCGCCCAGCAGCACCGGTATCGACGCCTCCACGGCAGCCTGCGTGAAGTCGCGCAGGAACGGCTCCGATATCTCCCGCCAGCAACCCAGGTCCGACAGGAATCGGTCGGCGCGGCTGGCCTGGATCCGGAAGTGAGCGAGGATAACGCGCGTATCGATGATTGCGGCGTCGCCCAGCTCGGCCATCGCCTGGAAGAACCGCAGCGGTCCCGCCGACTCCAGGAAGAACGCCACCAGCGACCGCGCGTCTCCGGAGGTGGCGCGGCCGTCCGCCTCCATGCCCCGCTCCTCCGCGAACAGCCGCACCCGGCAGGCGGTCTCGCGCTCCAGGTACTGCCAGACATGGCTGCCGACCCGCCCGGCCACCGTAATCTCGGCCTCGCGGTCCGTGAACAACGGCAGCACTCTGCGGTAACGCTCCGTATCCAGCTTCAGTGAGCCGAGGTACGCCCGCAGGCGCGGCCCGCCCTCCCCGGTGAGGGCGAGTATCGCCAGGTCCGTGGGGCCGTCGATGTCGAGCTGGCTGGCGACGGTGCGTTCCAGCGGGCGGACCGAAAGCCCCGCTTCCTCCGAGAGGGCGCGCGCCAGCCGGTTATCGCTCTCCGGGGGCTCGATGCGGCCGAGCGCTTCGCCGCCGAAGCCGACCATGTCCGACGAGTAGTGGTTGTTCGTGACCAGCGCGCCTTCCTCCGCCAGCGCCTCCGCGACGGCCGCCAGCTCGCGGGCGCCCAGCAACGGAAGGCTGCCCCCTCCCAGGTAGACCACGCGCTCCAGCCGATGCCTCCGCACGACCTCCGCCAACCGCCGCCCGAAGTGAAAGGAACCGCCGTCGGCGTCGACAGCCACGCCCTCCGGCAGCGCGGGAAGCGGGAAGCGCCCATCGGTCACCAGGACGGCCCCGGCGTAGCCGCCGCTCTGGAACGCCGCCTCGATGCTGTCCAGCGATGCGGCAACGCGGGCGCCGTCGACCATCTCTTCGACGGGGCTGTGACCGAGCCCGCCCAGGAACACGACCAGCGCCGGCTTCGGCGCCGCCAAGGCTAGACTCCCCGCGCCAGGACCGGTTGCGGGCCTATGCGCTGCACCCTGACCCGCGGCTGCAGGACGTCTACCTCGCGGCGGTGGCAGAGCTCAGTGCCGGGCGTGAGCACGGCGGCCGTACCGGCCGCCACCCCCAACCGCAGCGCATCCTCCATACTGCCGCCATGGCTGAGCGAGTGCACGACGCCCGCCAGGAACGCGTCCCCGGAGCCCACGGCGCTCACCGCCCGCACCCGCGGGGCCAGGCTGCGCCAGGAGCCCTCGTCGGACTCCGCTACCGCCCCCTCCCGGCCGCGGGTGACGACGGCGGTGCGGATGGTCATCTCCCTCAGGATGTGCGCCGCCTCCAGGGTGGACTCCTCGTCGTCAAGGTGGCGGCTGAGCAGGCGCTCCAGCTCGCGCCGGTTCCCCTTCACGATCTCCGGCTTGGCGGCGACGCCGGCCACCAGGGCCGGGCCGTCGGCATCCAGGACCGTGTGGACCCATCGCTCGCGGGCCATCGTGATCATCTCGGCGTAGATGTCCGGCGAGAGCGGCGGCGGGATGCTTCCGGCGACGACCAGCCAGTCGTTCGCCTTCAGACGCTTCCGCAGCTTGCTGAGCAACTGATCCACCATGCGCTCGTCCGTCGCCGGGCCGGGGTCGCTCAGGATCGTCTGCATGTGCCGCGTCTCGTCCACGATGGTGATGTTCGTCCTCGTCTCGCCCTTCGTGTGGACGAAGTCGCACTCAATCCCCTCGGACTTCAGCGTCTGTTCGATGAAGCGGCCCAGGCCGCCGGGGGCGAAGCCCATGGCCACGCTCTCGCCGCCCAGCTCCCGCACCACGCGCGAGACGTTGATCCCCTTGCCGCCGGGGTCGAAGCGGCTGGACTTGACGCGCAGCGTGTCCCCGGCGACGAATCGATCGAGCACGAGGGTCTGATCGATGGCCGGGTTGAGGGTGACGGTGACGATCACAACGATTCGGGGAGGATGAGGCCGTAGTCGCCGTCGCGGCGACGGTAGAGGAGAGCCAGCCCCTGGCGGTCCTCGTCCCGGAAGAGGAAGAAGTTGTGGCCCAGCAGCTCCATCTGCTCCACGGCCTCGGCCTCCGTCATCGGCTTTACCGCGAACTGCTTGCGCTTCACGACGCGGCCGGAGATGATCTCCACCCCCGGCGGCAGCTCCGGTTCGCCCTCATCAGCCGATGCTTCGGCGATGGCGCCCTTTTCGGCGCGGCGCTGGCCGCGGTCCATGCGCCGTTGCTTGAAGCGGGTCACCTGGCGCGAGAGGACGTCGCTTACGGAATCGATAGCCGCCTCAAGCTGGCCCGCCCGCTCCTCAGCGCGCAGGAAGGTGCCGTTGGCGTTCAGCGTTACCTGCACCACGAAGCGGCCGTCGGAGCCCTTCGCCTCGCGTCGCACATCGATGATCGCGTGCTCGGCCAGCGACAGGTAACGGGAGAGGCGATCAAGCTTCCTGGCCGCGTACTCGCGGAAGTCTTCCCCCAGGGTCACGTTCTTCGCCCGAAATATCAACTCCATCCGTACCCCCTATCCCCGAGAGAATCGCCTGGCTTCTCAACTCATTGTAAGGGCGCGGCCAGCAGCCCAGCAAGGAGACGCATCAGTCCTCGCGGGCGAAGGTGAGGGCGTACACCGGCCCGAGGCCGGCGGCCACCAGCGCCCGCGCGCAGGCGTCCAGGGTGGCCCCGCTCGTCATCACGTCGTCCACCAGCAGCAGCGCCCCGGCCTGCGGCTCAGCCTTCGGCGCCGCGGCGAAAACGCCCTCGACGTTGGCGCGGCGCGCGGCCTCATCGGCGGAGCGCGCCTGCGCCGGCGTCGCCTTCCGCCTAACCAGAAGCCCGCCGTGAACCGGCAGACCGCTGAGCCGGGAGATCTCCCGCGCCAGCAACTCCGATTGGTTGTAGCCGCGGCTGCGCCGCCGCCGGCCGGCCAGCGGCACCGGTACCAGCGCCGTCACCGGCGGCCTCCACTCGGACAGGGTGCCGGCCATCGCCTCCGCCATGGTGGCGGCGACGGCCGAGAGTCCATCGTACTTCAGGGCGTGGACCGCCTCCCGCGCCGCGCCCGCATACACGAACGGACAGCGGGCCGCCTCGAACGCCGGACATCGGGTGCGGCAGCGCTCGCAGAGCTCCGCGGCGCCGGCCGGACGGCCCGTCCGGGGCATCCAGCAGCCGGGACAGCGGGGCGGCTGCGCCCGCGGCGTCGCCGCAAGGCAGGCGGGACAGAGGAAGACACCGAAAACTCCGCAGCCGACGCACCGGCGCGGGAACACGAGGTCCAGCGTGCGCTCCCAGGCCGCGGAGACCAGCGAGGGTACCGCGCTCACGGCTTCTCAGCGGGCAGCGGGTCCTCCCTCGCCTCCGTCGAGCTGTCCAGGAAGTCGCGGATGACCCGCTCGACGGAGCCGCGGTCCGGCATGCTGCCCAGCGCCCCGTACATCGCCGCGCTGCCGCCCGGCGCCGGCCCTTCGGCGGCGATGCCGGCGACGGACTCCCGGAGATCGGCCAGGAACTGCGGAGCGATCCCCTGGTGAGCAAGCGTCACAACCATATGCAGCTTCGGCGGCATCTGCTGGCGGTCCAGATGCCAGCCGTGGGCGTCCATCGCGTCGCCGACGGCGTAGATGTCTACGGTATCTGAGGTGAAGGAGAAGGCGCTGGCGTCGGGCGTCCCCATGACGTGCAGGCCGGGGATCGCGTTGACACCGTCCATCAGCTCTCGAGCCGTCTCCATCGCAGTTCGCGCCAGCCGCGAGTAGCCGTCTTCACCCAGGTAGTTCATCACCGCCCAGGCCGCCGCGATCGCCCCGCCGGGCCGGCTGCCGGCCATGGTCGGCGAGCCGTAGAGGCCGCCCGGCCAGTCCGCGTAGCTGAAGAACTGGTAGCGGCGCAGTTCCTTGTTGCGGTACATCACGGTGGAGGCGCCGCGGGCTGAGTAGCCGTACTTGTGCAGGTCGGCGGAGATCGAGGTGACGCCGGGAACGCTGAAGTCCCAGGGCGGCACCTTGTAGCCGAGCCCCGGCAGGAACGGCAGCAGGAAGCCGCCCACGCAGGCGTCCACGTGACAGCATATCCCGCGCTCCTGCGCGAGCGCCGCCAGCGCCGTGATCGGGTCGACGGTGCCGTACGGGTAGCAGGGCGCGGAGCCGACGATCAGTATCGTGTTGCCGGTGATCGCTTCGCGGGCCGCCGCCACGTCGGCGCGAAAGTCATCGCCGATGGGGATGTGCACG
>Ga0214473_10002982_pt1 | contig 20725 bp, 18 predicted proteins | sample RVTome_7_FD_203509 | JGI IMG/M metagenome (GOLD analysis project Ga0214473, IMG submission 203509) | Soil microbial communities from uranium-contaminated site in the Upper Colorado River Basin, Wyoming, United States - RVT98D197 | ecosystem: Environmental > Terrestrial > Soil > Contaminated >... | reverse complement strand
GATGCTTGGAAATATACTGGCGGCTTGCCACAACTCCTTCCTGGGGGTAGGGAATCCCGAGCTTTGCCATGTTGAAAAGCACGTTGAATCCTAGTCTTTGGGCCGCAACCGTGAAAGGTGAAATAACTATTGTTCCATCAATACTTCCTGCCTTCAGGGCAGCAAACCGAGCTGACTGTCCCCCGATCTGCAAAATAACAACGTCTTTTTTTGGATTTAATCCGACACGTTCAAGAGACAACTGTAAAGCAGCGTGGCTGGTCGATCCGAACCCACTAATTCCAAGCTTCTTGTTCTTCAGATCCTCAACTTTCTTGATATCAGGCTTGACCACAAGGGAATAAGGAAAACGGTCCATGTGAGTTGCCACCATAACGAGGTCAGCTCCTTTGACGGCTCCTCCAAGAAAGGCACCTCCCATCACTGCAAAATCGAGGCTTCCGCCAATCAACGCCTGAACCACCTGTGTGCCTCCTTGCATTACTATGTCATCAACATCTAGCCCATATTTTTTGAAAAGACCCTTATCCTTAGCCGCAAACAGTGGTACGAACTCCACGCTAATGCTCGGAAATCCTACTTTCACTGATTGCGCCTTAGCGGATTTACAAAACGATAGAGGCAGGACAGCCAAGCAAAATAGCACTCCAGCGGTAAACTTTCGAATCATCATTCCCTCCGTTGTAAGGTTAGACCTTACTTAGTCCAATTCGCAGTGCAATCCTTTTGTTGGTCGAGGAAAGCAATAAATCAAGCTCAAAACGATTCGAGCCTCCACAAACCTTCATTTTATAGTCGGACCCTATAATGATAGCGATCTGCGCTGCCGACGCTTCGTCGAAATTCCACTGGCCTTTCGTTAATCGAGAATGCTATGCGTTCAATAATAATTACGGGCGAGTCATCTTCTAAACCAATCATTCCGCGTGCTTCGTCATCCGGGATCCCAGCCGTTAAGTACTCTTCGACTGCCATGATGTGGATTCCATAGCGGTCAGTGATGAAATTGTACAGAGATGTAACGTTGGTATTGATCCGGTCAAGGCGAGGAAAATGTTTTTTCGGAAAGAAAGAGATCTGGAAAATAAACGGAACGCCCTTTACGGTTCTTAACCTCTTAATTCTAACGACGGTTTCCTTGGACGTGATTGCTAGTGCTTTGGCTACTTCCAAAGGCGGGGACACGTTTTCGATTGTTATTATTTTGGATTCTGGAATTATTTCTTCAGACGTATCCTTGTCCGCAAATTTGAAGTAAGCGAGAAGACTCTTATCCAGTCTCGGACCAGCAATAAATGTTCCCCTTCCTTGTTCCCTTCTCAGTGTCCCTTCTTGAACCAGCTCTCCGATGGCCATACGAACGGTGCCACGGCTTACTCCTAACTCTGAACAAAGTTTTTGCTCTGGGGGTATGATATCTCCGGGTTTTAGATTTCCGCATCGAATAAGATCCGCAAACCGTTTTTTCACTTGATAATACAAAGGAACGGGCACGGATCCGCGGGTGAGTTTGCCTAAAATCATAGGTCTCTCGTTATATAGATGTCTAGACATCTATTCCATACATACCTATCCGTCAAGAGGGTTTGAGATCTTGAAGGTAGATTGGCGGGTGGTCGGTGTAGCGGTTTCGGAGTTATCGCTGGGGAAGACTTACCTCTTCACATAAAGTGAACGGTAGAAACCCTCTTCCTCTAATTTCCTAACAAATCGATTATCAACAATTTTCTCCGGATTGACTGTACGAACCTTGGGGTTTTGCTGAGCAAGGTCGTCGATAATGGTTTGGAAGCCTTCCGGAGCCACATAGGGAATCTCCTGCATGTTCTTACTGTAGTATTCATAGCCTTCTTCAATTACTTCGCGATCATCAAGCCGGAGGAACTTCGAGAGCACCTGCTGGCTAAATTGTTTTTGGGTTTTGAAGTAATATATCGAATGCGAAAGCGCCTTCACCAATCTCTCGAAAAGGCGCGGATTTTGAGTGATCTGCGACCTTAAAGCCGTGGCCCCTGTGAACTGAAAAGGAGATTTTGACGTTATCAGATCATAAATCATTTTATAACCCATTTTCTTCAACACTAGATTCTCAGGCGGGCTGGCCAAGGTTCCATAGACTGTTCCAGCCTTGAGCGCCAATGCTCGTGCTGATGTCGAACCTACCTGGAGAAGGGTCACGTCTTTGGTAGGCTCAATCCCTAGATTTCTCAGCGCAAGGCGTGTGGCGAAATCAGAGGTCGAGCCAAATCAGGCCACTGCAATTTTCTTTCCTTGAAGATCCTTTACGCTTTTAAAACTTGGATCTACGTAGAATTGGTAAGGAAGACCTTGGAATAGGCTCAGAAACATAACAATTTCTGTTCCTCCTGCTGCGGCGAGGACTGGAGGGGAGCCGGCTACCATTACCACTTCAGTGGAACCCGCCACAAGGGTTGTCACGGCAAGAGAACCACTATCAATGAAGACGAGTCGAGAATTGACTCCATAATGCTTAAAAATCCCTGCCTCCTCTCCGACCCACACGGGGCCCATGCTACCGGAGCGAGCGCTCCACGCCAATGTGACTTGTTTGGCCTCTTGTCCAGTCACCGAGCCGGAGAAGGCTATGAGAAGGAAAAATCCAATCGCAAGAGAAATGAACCTTCGGCGAAATTGCGGAGACAAGAAGACGCGCAGTACGTGAATGTCGACTTTTCCTCTCATCGGTATCTCTCCTGTCCCTTAGGGGAGTGTCCTATGCCGCAGGCTTTAGAAACCTACTGGCGATCTACAAAAAGGACGTAACTCAAGCTTCCCACTATTTAATCGAGAGCAACCTCCCGAATCCGGTCACGCGGTCGTCAATTCCAATTGCATTAAGCGCCCACCAAGTCACAGCCTGAACATTAGTCACAACAGAGCGACCAATTTCCTGTTCCAGGGGAGCGATCAGGCTTGCCACTGCCAAGCGCGAGCAAGGAAAGTACAACGCTTCCGCCTCCGGAGCCTTAGCTGCAACCTCTAGGGCTAGGCGATAAACCTGCTCCGAAGAAACCCTGGTAAGATCGACGTTCCTCTCGATTCCCAGCCCTTGGATGTGGACTATCTCAAAACCTCTTTTGCCGAAGAAGGTCTTGACCTGGTCATTTGTTACGTCGCGATATGGTGTCACAATTCCAATTTTATTCACACCGAGTTTACGAAAGGCGCTTTCCACAATGTGCGACGTCTGCTGAATGGGAATCCCCGTTCTCCGACGGAGATCGTCGATTGCCGCAGGGGTCTTATTATCCTCACGAAGCATGGGTAGAACTCCCCCAATGCAGACTGCTTGAGTCTCTTCCGCAATGAGAGCTTCAACGGCTTCGACTAGACGACTCCTGGCACGCTCAAAATGCTCCTCCGTAAGACGTTGCACTCCCAGAGAATACACCGTGATCATGACTCCTTCCGGGAGAGTCTTCTGGAATTCATATGCCGTTGTGTCCCAAATCGAGGGATTTACATAACCAAAACGCCCGCGCCAACCGTAGGGTTTCGTTTCAATTCTCTCATTCATCGAATATCTCCCCTTCTCGATATCCCACAGCGGCCTTTATCCTCCTGAATTGAACGCCTGGGTAACGTTTTCTACAATCTAATCGACCTTCAAGCAGGTAGACTGGGATGCGTGGGTGGCGAGGGTTACCAAACAGCTGATCCTTGAAAACATCCAAACTGCGTATGCCGAACATGAAACCTACAAAGACGCTAATCTTCCGCCCCACAAATACGCGCAGATGCAAAAGCTCCGGCAGTTTGTCGAGCCCCTTGACGATCATTCTACTTACGCTCTCGCCGCCTGTGAGCTGTAGATAATCAACGGGACTTTTTCACATCATCTAGTAGCTTTGTACAGTTGATCGATGTAGCCGCTTTTATCGAGCTTCTCCAGGAAAGATACATTCACAAACTCTTCCGCTTTCCGGTTTCGGGCCTTCGGATTTTTTTCTTCCAGTGTCTGCAAAATGAGTTGAATCCCCTCCAGCGTGGGGTATGGCTTCATGGGTACGAGCTTGAGCCCCGCTTCGTTGTACGCCTCTTCGACCTCTTCATCACTGGTGTAGCCGAGGAACTTTTTTAAGATCCTGATCGAATCTTTTTTCTGGGTTCTGTAATAGTGAATCGCATCGATAAAGGACTTAACCACTTTCGCCGCCAATTCCGGATTGCGGCGGAGAACAGAATCGGTAGTCAATACGGCAGATTGCGACGTGGGAAGATTCAGGTCAACCATGTTCAGCAGGCTATTGAAACCTAGTTTTCTCGCGGTCAGCGTAAATGGGGGAGTTATAACAGCGGCCTGGACGCTGCCGGCTTTCAGCGCTGCGAAGCGAGCAGTCTGTGCGCCGATCTGCAGCATTATAACGTCTCGATCCGCATTCAGGCCGACCTTTCGCAGTGCAAAACGTGTCGCCACGTCGGTCGCGCTGCCGAACCGACTGATCGCGACTTTTTTCCCTTTAAGATCTCCTACGTCTCGTATTTCAGGCGCACTGATTAGAGTATATGGAAACGTGTTAACCAGGCCGAGGATAATCGTCGTATCAGCGCCGGCAAGCCGGCTCGTGACAGCGCTTGCTCCGTCCGAAACGACAAAGGGCACTTCTCCGGCCAAAAGGGCCTGGGCTCCTCTGGATCCCCCCTCGATAAAGACAAGCTTAGTCTCCAGGCCATTTTTACCGAATATTCCAGAGTCCTCGGCCACTTTAACAATCACCTGGAAGGGGCTAATTGCCGAGTAGGCGATAATGATTTTTTCTAGGGGTTGCGCCAAGGCGCTGTCGGAGAAAAGCCACAGGAGTGTTTGCAGCAACATGACCGTTGCGGTTCTTCGTATTGTTCGATTCATATGGCGCCTTGAGTCCGTATTTAGGAATGCCACGTTTGCAGGAAAATGTCTGAAGGGATTCCTCTCCCTATGCCACATTCCAACGCCCGCTGATAAACAATGAAGGCCGAGGCCGCAAACTGAATCCCGATGCCGATGTTATTCATAAAAAAAGTAATCTGCTCGTTGTTTTCTCTTCCCGGATGTTTTCCCGATATCACCTCGGCCAATTCCGGCATGCGGTCCATGCCCTGAACGTCGAATGGATCGCCCTTCATGTAGGGAATGTCATCCTTCGGCGCGTTCGTTGATGCGTAGTTAGGACCTTTTCCCTCTTTTACATGAACCACCGTGAGGTCGCTCCGCTTAAAGACAGCATCATCAACCTCAAAGCGCTTGATCCCGCTAACGTGAACTCCAGGCTTAAGCCACTCACCGAACAAAACTGGCACCATGGAGCTGGTTGCCGCGGCCATGATGTCCGTTCCTTCTAGAGCTTCCGCGCCGGACGAAACGGGTTTTACTTCAATTCCGAGTGTCTCCGCCATTTCCCGGGCAAAGGTGAAGCGGTGCTCGGCATTAGGACTATAGACCTTCACAGAGCGTATGGGTCGCACCGCACAAATGGCCAAGAGCTGGGCGCCCGCTTGCCAACCGGAGCCTATTAGGCCGATACTCTTCGCGTCCTTTCTTGCCAGATACTTTGCTGCCAGCCCGTTGGCCGCCCCGACTCGCATTCGCTGAACATAACTGTCGTGGATAATTGCCAGAAGTTCCCCCGTATCGTTTTTAAAAAGCATGATGAAGGCGCATTGGGTGTTTCCAGGAGCAGCCATTACTTTTATCTGACGTTGCTTGCCTTCGATGATGGGCCAGCTGACGATGTCTGAATTCACTCGAAGAGCGGTAACTCCGAGACCAGGAACAACGCCCTCCATGCTCTTGAACCGGAAGGTTTGTTCAGGCTTGGGCGTGTTTGTGTGAATATCGGAACGGGGCCGATTAACAGCAATTCCTTCTGCCAATTCTTTGTAAGCCAGTTCAAGCACTGAAAGACAGTCTTTCATCGACAACAGGTTTTGCGCTTCCTCATTTGTAATTGCCAGCGTCATTTTTATCTCCGTCGCTGATTAAAATTCGATTTTGTAGAAACTGGCGGTGCGTTTCTACGTGTGAATCTCCTGGCTAAACCATTCACTCGGCAACTCCCTGCCGAGCCCGCGCTGTCTGGCCTTCTCATAAGCGCGCGCAGCGACGCTTATGAGCTGAATCCCCAGCCCGGCGCTTCCCAGGCCGCTGCCGCTAAACAAAGAAAGTTGCTCAGCTCGGGTCCGGCCCTCTTCTATGCCAGCAATAATCCCTCCTAGGGTTCGCATTTTCGGCTGTAACGCGGGGTCTTCGCTCTGATCGAATTTCACCTCCTCGGGTACTCGCGGACCCATATACCAGTGAGTGTCCCTGTCTCGACTCCGGATAACGATAAAATCACTTCGCTCAATGGTGCGAGTGTCAAGCTCACCGCGTTGAACGGAGTTAACATGCATGCCAGGTCGTAACCAGTCTCCGTCCAGTACTGGACTGAGCGAATTAGTAACGAGCGACACAATTTGCGTATCTTCGATTGCCTCGCGGGGATTCTTTACGGCTTTGATGCGAAGATCAAGCCTGGAGTTCCAGTATTCTACGAAGGTTTTTCGGTGCTCCTCAGACGGACTATAAACCTTTACCTCGTCTAAAGCATAAATCCGATTCAGGGCCTCAAGATGGGGACCCGCTAGACCGCCGGTTCCAATAAGCGCGACCTTCTTCGCTCCCGGTTGGGCCACATACTTGGCGCAGAGGCCACTCGTAGCTCCGACCCGCAAGCGCTGCAAATAGCCGCCGTGCACGATCGCTAATAGCTCACCGGTCTTGACGCTAAAGAGAAACAGTAGTTCAGTCCACCGTCCGCCGGGTGCCAGGCCCGGCTTTTCTCGCCGGAGCTTTCCATCGATCTCGCGTTCTATGACGATGTCCGAGGTCAAGCGGACGCCACCGATGCCATAGCGAGGAACAACAGCATCCATGGTCTTGAACATGTACCACGTCCGGGGAGACTCACCAATCGGCGCGTAATTATGCGCGCGCGGTCTGTTCACGGCCTTGCCTTGCGCGTAGTCCCGAAACGTATCCTCCAGCACTTCCAGGCAATCGTCTATCGTGAGCACCTGAGCGACATCATCATTGTTGAGTAGCCAAGTCATCGTCTAATAACTCCTGTAGAGTTGCTTGTAGAATCCAGTCTTTTCTAACTCTTTCACGAAGCTCTCATCGAGAACGTCTTCGAGTCTTATTTTCTTGGTCTTATCGCTCCCGAGAGTCAAGTTTATGGCGGTTTCCATGCCGGCATGGTTTACATAAGGAGTCTTTGGTATCCACTCCTTGTAGGCCTCGTAGCTCTTTTCCAGCAGGAAGGGATCGATCCCTTTGATGTATTTTGCCATGACCTTCAGGGTGACCTCCTTCTGTGTGTGGTACGCAGCTAAACCTCTACTGTAGGCGCGGATGAATCTCCTGAATGTGTCAGGCGATTTCTTAATGAGCGAGCGGGTTGAAAGAATGGTAGTGTTCTGAAATTCGAGATCAGATTTGGACAGATCGATAAGCTCACGATACCCCTTCTGAGAAGCCAGAACCGTGAACGGAGTCGTGAGCACCGCCGCGTGAATGGAGCGGCTCTCCAGCGCTGCCATTATGGCTGGAACCTCGCCGATTTGAATCAGCACAACGTCCCTTCCGGTGGAAAGACCCCACTTCTTCAATGCGTAATTCGCGGCGAAATCGTATAAGCCACCGAGGCGGGTAATTCCTAATTTTTTTCCTCTAAGGTCCGAGGGTAGCTGCACTTCAGGTACACTATAGACGGAGACATTCAGTTTATTCACCGTGCCGGCAATTGCCACCGGGTCTCCACCACTCATATATGCCTGAACAGCTGTACTGACACCGCCGGTTGTCAATTGCGTCTGGCCGGCAAAGAGTGCTGATAACGCGCGCGTTGCGGAATTAATGTAAATCAGCTCGGCATTGAGACCCTCTTCTCTGAATAGACCAAGCTCATGCGGAAGCCAAAGAGGAGCGCCTGAAGGCGTAATCGAAGTATAGCTGGGCCGGATGCGCTCAGGATTGGGGTAAGCCCCTTCAGCGCCACTTGCCGACTGTACATAGCAAATTAAAGCAAGCGCGCATGCTAAGAGAGAAATTCTTACGGGTTTGCAACGGCAAGCCATTTTACTACTGCCCCCTGTAGATCTGACGATAAAATTCAGCACAGCTTGGTGAAGTTCCGAAACAGCATCAGTTTATCGCAAAGCTCTAAGCAAGTAGTTCCTGAAAAAATCCTCATCGCGTAATATCCAGCCGACTCAAAGGCCAACACATCATTGCGTAAAAGGTCCGCGTCTATCGATATGAATTGGAGCTGACATTACAAATCTGAAGCTGCCCCTGAATTTCTGGTTTTTTGGTTCGCTTCTTCTGATATTCGTGTTCAGTCTTGATCTTTTTAGAAGCCCGACTTCTCAATCTCCTCGAGGAGCGTAGTGTCTACAAACTCAGCCGGTTTGGCCTGACGGGCTTTCGGATCTTTCTCCCCAAGAAAATCGAGCGTGGACTGTATCCCTTGCAGTGTCGGATACGGTATCTCCTGAAACAGGTGTACGGCGGAGTCATAGGTGTAATCCAAAACTTCCCGATCCGTTGTTCTGAAATACTTGCTCAGGACTTTTAAGCTAAATGGCCTGTCGCCCTTGATCCGGCGAATTCCGGCTATATAGGATTTAAGAATCCTGATCGTCATCTCCCGGTTACGCGATATGTAACGGCGAGTTGTGGACAGAGTCGTATGCTGGAAAGAGATGCCGAGCTTTGGCAGGTAAGCAAGCTCTCTAAACCCCGCCTTAATAGCCATGATATTAGTGGGCGGTGAAACGATGCCCGCATCGATCGCACCGGATTGAAGCGCCCCGAGAATCTCCGGTATGCCGCGAATTTGCAGGATACTGACATCCTTCTCCGGCTTGAGGCCCCATTTTTTTAGGGCCAGCCGGAGCGCAAGGTCGGAAGCGGAGCCGAAAGTGGTAATACCCATTGTTTTGCCGCGCAGGTCTTCAGGCCGCCCGACGGAAGGCACTGACATCAGAGAAAAAAGGGGCTGATTAATTAGGCCGGCTAAAATCACGGTGTCCGCGCCGCTTAATTTCGCGCTCAAAAGAGGTTGGCTATAGACCTGGGCCAACGAAACGTCGCCACCGAGAAGCGCGGCAACGGTTTGTGGACCGCCGCGAATAAAAATCAGCTCAGGATGGAGTCCCTCGCGTGAAAAATAGCCTCCTTCTACAGCCACCCACCCGGGCAGGTGTGCCACACTCGCCGCGCCGACGGCGATTCTCGCGGTCTGGGCAAGAGACTGCGTACCGCAGGCGAAAACAATTAGTGAAACGCTGATCAGTCGGGCGATACCATTCATAACTAAGTGCCCTCAGGGGTGGACATCCTGTGTGAACCACTCGGTCGGTAGTTCTCTTCCGACACCGCGCGCCTTTGCTTCTTCGTAGACTCGCTTGGCAACGGCTGCGAATTGCAAACCCTGGCCGACATTATTTACAAATGCGGTTGTTTCATCTTTGCTCTCCCGAGCTTTCAGCTCACCGGTGAAGAGGCGAGGCAATTCCCCCAGTTTTTCCCAAAAAGCACCTTCGCGGTTCTGCCACCATCCGGTCGTAGATTCCGGCGTCTTCACCGCGGGCAGCATAACAAACTGCGGTCTCGTCGTGGTGGGATTTTTCGAAAAGACGAATGGCCGATCCACGGCTTCAAGAAAGGACTGATCCATCTCTTGAACTTTGACTGCGCTGTAGTGAACGCCAGGCCGCAGCCAGCTCATCTGATGAACCGGCTCCATGGAGTTTGTTGCCGTGGCTATGATGTCCGCGCCACGAACTGCCGATTCAGCGGAGTCCGTAGGCACAAGCCGTGCTTTGACCCGAAGTTGCAGCCCACGGCAGAACCGTTCACGGTTGCTTGCGTTCGGACTGAAGACCCTGACCTCATCGATCGGTCGAACCGCGCAGTGGGCCATTAACTGCCCGCCCGCCTGCCAGCCGGTACCCAGCAGCGCCAGCACCCGAGCATCTTCGCGCGCGAGATAACGCGCCGCCAACGCGTTCGTTGCGCCTACACGCAAGCGTGAAATGTAACCATCAGGCGAGATCATTAGCGGTTCAGCTGTGGTCATACTGTAGAGGATGACCAGCCCGTTCCAACGACCACTAGGTGTGGGCAGTCGATCGCGTCGAACATTGCCGGCGACCGTGGGCCAAACGAGTACATCGCTATTGATACGCAATGCTGCGACTTCAGCATCCGGCCACAGCCCGCACATGGTTTTCAATCCATAGGTGGCGGGTCCTTCCCCGCTGGTAGTCGGAGCCAATGTGTCTGTGCGCGGACTACTGATTGCTTGCAGAGCGGCCATGGCTCGCTGGGAACGCTCGACGGCATCTAAGACCATACTGACGTCCAAGAGTCTTTCAATTTCTTCATTATTCAGTAATAAAGTCATGCTTCTTCCTTTCGCGTGGGCAGTTTCCATCCGCATGGTTGTAAGCTCGGCTCGACCCAATTCACCGAACCGATCGCGCCGCTGCTACAGACTTCTATTAGTGTAGCTGGCCCGTATGCGCTCAGCACCACAGTAAGCGCCTTCAGCACAGCTTGCTGACTGGACATAGAAAATAAAAATAAGAAAGGTCAACAAGCCGAAGATGCTTACCGATTTTCCAATGCAGAGCATTTCACCTCGCAGTAACTCATTATTTAGCAATTTTGTGGAGCTGACTATTTAACCAGCCGTGCTTTAGTTAGCATGAAAACTCATCACTTTTTCGGAAGAAGAATCTCCTTCAGTCTGGCCATGACCTGAGGAGGTAATTTTTGGAATCCCGCGATTGTGGTTTGCAGTTCCTCTCCCGTCATGGGATCTACTTCAAGATCGGCCTTTTTAGCGTCCACCAAAAATTCCGAATCTTTGAGAGTCGCGCCGAATGCCTTTCGAAGAATCTGTACTCGATCCTTGGGCGTTCCAGGGGGGGCAGAATAAGCCAGGGTTACAGCGTTTACATCGTGGATCCCTACTTGAATCAATTTTTTTGCATCGTCGGTCTTGGCAAAGTCGATGGCGAGGGGAACATTGGGAAGCTCAGCTATGGACTTGGGGTTAGTTTGCAGCACTACCACAGCATTTCCACTTTCTATCTGCCTGCGCCAGCTCGCTTTAAGTCCTTGCCAACTTGTACAGATGCCGTCGGCTTCGCCACTATCAACAGCTAGCACAACGTCTGAAGTCCCCTTGTACCCCTGGATTAGCTGTATTGGCAGCCCGAGGGCTGACTTAAGGATCATCGGGATATCGTCAAGGCGCGTGCCGGGGGCCTGGCCACCAATCTTCACAGGACGACTCGCGCCGAACCACTTATCCATGCCCGTGATGCCACTGGCTTTTGAGAAGGCACAGACAAACGTTTGCTGGACGGGAACCCCTATCCATTCAAATTTCATGGGGTCGAAGGTTATGCCTGTCGCCCCGAGATACCTCTGCAGCGTCACGCTCCCCACCCAGACACCAACGGTGAGTCCATCCGGATTGGCCCTGCTGTAAGTGTGATTCGCCGCAATGAGGCGTCCCGCGCCAGTCATGTTTTGAACAACAATCGTAGGAGTCCCTGGTATATACTTGCCCATGTGACGAGCAATGATTCGTGTATACACATCGAAACCGCCACCCGGCGAAGCTCCCACAACAAAGTTGAGAGTCTTTCCTTTATAAAAAGTCTCTTGGGCACACAACGAATTTGCGCCCATTGAGACCAACCAAATAACCACCGACAAAAAGAGCGTGGCTCTGCTCGACATATGCCTCCCTTTACCGACCGTACTGAAAACTATTAAGGACCTGGGAGCCGCTTGGATTTGCGATCCGTTCTTTATCGAGCGCTAGGAAGGACATTAGGGCAACTCCTCGAGAAGGCGGCCGTAACCACGGATTGGTTGATTGATGTGCAATCTTTTTTGGACGTCACGTATCTTTGCCGCGGTGTCATATACTACCGGAACCCCAAGATCCTGCTCTAATAACGGCACAATATCTAAAATTCGCCATCCACCACCGAGCATGTAGATCGCGTCGACATCGGGGTGATTTAAAAACGTCGCCTTCGTGAAGCGATAAATCTCGTGGGGCGAAAGTTTCTGCACATCCGTGAAGGCAACCGGGATCCCCTGGATGGCTGGAACTTCGAATCCCGCGTCGGAAAAATAAGCTGAAAACATCCGATTGAGTGAGTCGTTGAAATAAGTGACGCCGACAAACCGTTTTGCACCGAGGGCTCGAAGCGCAGAGACTTGAGAACTGCCAGAAGTAATGATCGGAACCTTGTGTGTTTCCTCCAACTCTTTCACAATTTTTAGCTCCCCTTTATAGCCGTGAATCATCATTGGCGGAGCACCACCCATATCAATAAGGTCCACGCCTAGAGCTGCCAGTTCCGCGACCTTGTCTTTGTAGACAGCCAGCACCTTATGAAATTCTTCCTCTGTCCCGGATGCTATGCCGATGATTAACGGTATGACGCCTACTCCTTGCGGGAGCAGACGAATAAACTCTTCTAGAGAACCAGGCCTGTAGGAAGGTTTAATATAGCCTACGGTTCCTCTCCAATTCTGAAACATTTCTCACCTCCAGGTTCCGCTTGTTTCTGACGAGCTCCATCACAACGAAGGTAAAATTTGGCGGAAACGTTTTATCCTGTCCTCGGTCCCCTTGCCCTCTACTTCTGGACCGATGCTTACGAAGTCATCTCTCACGATCCCGCTGAACCGGTCAGGAACACCTTTCCTGGTAATGAAATGCCCGGTTTTCTGGGTAATTGTCTCCTGTCCCTCTCGGGAAAGCGCCCAATCCAGAAACAGCGCTGCTGCATGTGGATGCGGAGCGTTTTTCATCAGGGTAACCGGAATTGGTTTGCTCACGAGAGGATCAAACAACAAATAATCAACGGGAGCACCCTGGGTTTTCAGTACCGCAATCCTATGGAGATATAGCCCAATTGAAACGGGAAATTCGCCAGCTGCCAGCAATTGCGCTTGATGAGTGCGGCCTCTTACCAGGTTTACATTCTGCTGCGCCAAAGCTTTTAGATAGGCCGTCGCCTTCTGCTCGCCCCATGCGATCTCAAGTGCCGTAAGCACGTCGTAGTCTTCCGTGTCCATGGACATTTTGCTCTTCCATTTTGAATCCAGAAGCTCCTGATAATTTCGAGGAGCATCTCTTTTCGACACCAGGTTTGTGTTAAAGGCAAGGACCACGAATAGGTGATGCAAAGCATGCCAGCTGCCGGTCACCTCATACAAACCCTTCTTAAGGTATTCGGCTTCTGGGGATAAATAATTGTCGACAAACCCTCGCTGCATAACAGCCCATGTGCCGACCGAGGTATTTTGAAAAAGGTCGACTTCGTATCTGCCCGCCTTCGCTTCCGACATCAACCTGGTCACATTCCGCTCCGGGCCACTTCTGAAATACTCAACATCGACACCGGTGTAACGTTTTTTGAATACCGTGGATACAGCTTGGAAATCAGGCGCGGTCAGAACTCCCCAGAAAACGACGCGACCCTCCCTCCTCGCACCTTCGAGTAGCGGTTTTTCCCGTGCATCTTTGCTCAGACCGGCGTATCTTCGCAGCGCTTCTCCAGCAGAAGCCGCAATACTGGAAGAGGGTTCGAAAAGGCAAATGTGCAGTAAAGCTAGGAGTAATAGGAAGACATTTTTCATAGCCTTAACACCTCTCGAATGTAAGTGCGGTGACTAACTCCCCCTCTCCAACCACCTTAACGATTTTGGTAAACTCGCCGAAATCCGGGGACGCGTTAAGGAGGCACCATTCGACTATTTCCTGATCCGGAGAGCTACGCATATGGAGACCGTAAACGCAGTTTCGCAGTCTCCTCGGTATCCAACACAACATCCGTATTCTCCTTCCTGATAGAGACACGATAGATTTCACTGGCCCGCTCCACGGACAGAACTGCTTCTTGGACATCCTGGCGAACTAAGTCCGGATCTCTTTCTTCCGGCCTCCCGAAGCCACCGCCACTGGAAGAAGAAATCCTTAGAACATCATCCGCGGTCATTTCGAAAGGATCGTTCCTAAATCCCAATATTTGGGACGTTCCGTTCACTGAGGACAAATCCGGAAACCTACCATACCGCAATTGCGCCATCACGTCCGTATCTTTCTTCACCTCAACAATGGTCTTGGCCCCCTCGCTGCCACCTTCGAACCCGCTATCGCTCACTTTCGTCCCAATAATAAAAGCGCGAACAGTGAGACTATCAACATCGTGCACTTTAATAACGGTATCGCCACCAAAGCCTCCCCGATACTTTCCCGCCCCTTCGCCGTCCACACGCAGAGATCGCTTTAAATAAAGCACCGGATATCGTTCCTCTGTCTGTTCGACATTAGGAACTGAAGTGTTGGTCGAGCCCGCGATGTTGGATACATCAATGCCATCTTTGGTCGCGCGGGCTCCTCCACCGAGCATGGACGTTTCCCTCACGGTTGTATAAACCCATTTAGAAGAGCGATGTCTGCCCTCGATACTCAAATCCAAGTGAGTTGCAGCCCATGGCGCCGTCGCTCTCCACCGCAACGGAGATTTCAGCAAGGCCTGGCTCAATACCTTAAGCGTTAGAGCCTGTGCTTTCTTCCCACCGATGACGGAAGCGCCGGCACACGGTGCAGGTGGAGAGCAATTCAGTATGCTTCCCTCGGGAATGTGAATGCTAATGGGTCGGAAACTACCTTCGTTCGCTTCAATGTCAGGAATTAGAAGGCATATGATAATGTTGTGACTATTTGCGACGCTACACGCCAAGGTGGAGTTGATGAATGTTGGCGCTTGGGGATCAGTTCCACTGAAATCAAATAGAAGCTCTTCACCACGAACCTCTAGTCGACAAGCAACTCTGTAAAGCTTGTCATAGTCGATGAAATCCTCCGATTCATATAGGCCGTCAGGTAATTGCCCGATCCTCTCTCGTGTTTTTTTCTCCGAGAAGTCAATGATGGAGTCGTAACAACCCTTCAACGTTTCGATCCCGTGTCGCTCCACAAGTTCGATGAGACGCGCTTTGGCGACATTGTTGGCTGCAATCTGTGCTCTAAGATCTATCGCCTGTGATTCCGGTAATCGCACGTTCCTGAGGAAAAACCGCATGAGGTCCTCTCGCACCTGACCTCTTTCGACGAGCTTTAATGGTGGGATAATCAAGCCTTCCTGCCAGCAGTCCGTGGCATCGTAAAAAAGGCCGGGAGTCTTTGCCCCGATATCTGGATGATGCGTCGCACAGGCGGTCCAAGCGATCAGCTCGCCTCGGTAATGCACTGGTGCAATCACCGCGATATCGAAAACGTGTAGTGCACCACTATAAGGATCGTTAGTCACAATCATGTCGTCCGGCTCGATTTTATGGCCGAGATCACGAATGCTCGAATGAAGCATGTATCGAAGCGTAGTGCCGTGGCGTGGCATCCAGGAGGAATACACGAGGGTGCGCCCTCTGTGATCCGCAATGTTGAAACCGAGATCCTTTGAATGCACAACGATCGGCGAAGCCGCCGTCCGAATAAGGGTTATGCCTCCCTCCCGGGCTATCTCCACCAGGCGATTCTGAATGATTTCTACAGTTACTGGATCAACCATTCGATGATCCCCGCGTAACTCGTAAATTATATTGAGTATCCACCCGGGCCGCCCATCCAGGCGGAACGATGACTGTCGTACCGTAGTATTCAACCACCGCTCCACCCGAAATCTCCATTCCCGGGCAAAGCCGTTCGCCCCGATAAATGGGTACATGAAGATCACGTAATTTGCTGGAAAACGTTACGGTGCGATGCTCTCGTAAAAAATCCGTGTTAGTATCTGTTAACGGGACCGAGAAGGTTCTCTGATCAGTCTTGGCCACTGTATCAACGCGTGCAGTTATCACCTCAACAGCCGTGTTAGAATGAGTAGTTCCGGCTCCGTACTGTGTCGAATAAGTAGTTTCAAAAATGTTTCGCAGTTCGTCTGCGCCCTGAAAGGAGGAAGGGATTGACACCGACACCTCATGGGATTGCCCCGCGTAACGCATCTCTGCCGACCGGCGGAAAAGGACCGCAGACCATCTCTTCCCCCAAGATTCAAGCAATTTGCTTCCTTCCTCTTCCATTTCCTCGAACGACTGCACAAGTCGTTCCACAGAGCTCAGCTGAACAGAAAGGTTCCGTATGGTCGAATGGACAACGTCCGAATTCACCGCTCCATAGGCGGAAAAAACAGTCGCGAAAAATGGCACGATGACCTCGGGAATGCCCAACTCCTCAGCAAGAGATACAGCATGTAGCGGGCCGGCGCCCCCGTATGCGACGAGGACAAAATCCCGCGGGTCCAAACCCTTTTGGACAGTGATGACACGGATCGCGTTAGCCATGCTGCTATCCACGATCGCGCAAATTCCAAGCGCAGCGTCTTGGACACTCATTTTCAGTGTGCTGGCAACTCTCTCGGCTATGGCCTTTTTTGCTTGGTCGACGTCGAGAGGCAAATCTCCGCCGGCCAAACCTCTCGGGTTGAGCCTACCCAGGACTGCATTGGCATCGGTCACCGTCGGTTCATAGCCGCCTCGACCATAGCAAGCCGGTCCGGGAACGGAGCCTGAACTACGCGGCCCTACTTTCAACCGCTCTCCGCTATCTAACCAGGCGATGCTCCCTCCGCCCGCCCCGATCGAATAAACATCCAACGTAGGAACAGCCAAAGTATGCCCCAGGAGACGTGTCCGAAGCCTGCTTTCTGCTGTCCCCCTTTGGATTAGACACACGTCAAAGCTCGTCCCTCCCATATCAGCGCAGATCGCGTTAGGAATACCGAGGGTAAGAACCAATGAAACAGCTGCGGTTACGCCGCCTGCTGGGCCTGAACCAATGAGTGATACTGGGAATGAAGACGCCCTTTCTATAGGAGTGACTCCTCCAGCGGACTGAAGGATAAGAGGGTCGGCAGCCATACCATTCGCTTTTAGTTTTTCCTTAAAACCAGCGAAGTCCGCATTGATTGGCGGACCTAGCATGGCATTTACAACAGTAGCCACGCAGCGCTCGTATTCGCCCAAAATGGGGGCGACTTCATGTGATAACGACACAAAAGTCTGCGGCCGCATGGCCTTTATAATGTCTCTTACCCTGCGCTCATGAGTGGGATTTTTAAACCCCCAAAGCAAACAAATGGCTATGGCTTCTATCCCGAGTTCATCAAAATATCGTACACCGCGTTCCACTTCTACGGTGTCTAAGGCGAGAATTACTTTGCCACCGGCATCAATGCGTTCTGTCACTTCCCATATCTGCCGCCGACTTAGCGGTGGAGCAAAACGATCGCAGTTAAGATCAATACCTAGATATTCCCTCCCCATGTTGGCGATGCGCAGGGTATCAGCAAAGCCTTTTGTTATGAAAAGGCCCACCTTCGCTGTCTTTCCCTGCACCAGCAAATTTGTAGCTAATGTCGTTCCGTAAGAAAGGCGGATGACGTTGTTAAGAAATTCATCGGTGGGCCTGTTACTAAGGATTGCCGCCTTACACAGTGCTTCAAATATAGCTCTTGTTGGATTAGATGGGATCGTCGGAACTTTGGCGATTTGGAACATTCCGTCCGATCCAAGAATAACTCCGTCTGTAAAAGTGCCCCCTACGTCTATTCCGACTTCGTAAGTTGTCATGATTCTGTTTTCTGCAATTGGAGAGCCGCAGTTGCGAGTTCTTTTAATCTCGCTTCAAGAGCCTGATAACAATCGTTCGAATGATAATTACTAAAAACCCAGTGCAGCCTCCTCGAGGACGGACGAGTCAATTAGCAACTCCGGAGCTATACGCCTTGCCTCGGGGAGTGTCGCAGCCAAATCATCTAGTATCGTCTTAATCGCCTCTTTCGGCGCTAATGGAAGATCAGGCAGCGCGCGCATCTGTTGGTCGAGAGCGGTTTTCAAAAATTCGCTATCGGGTGATTTTACATACTTCGCGAGCGTCTTCTCCGCAAACGGACGATCCTGCTTAACTTTCCTAATTGCCTTCAAAACCGCTCCCATGAACCCAACTACTATTGGCCGATTCTTTTGTATGAAACTGCGCGTCGTAGCATAGCCGTTAAGGAGATAGGGAACCCCGAGCTGCTCTAGATCCAAAAGCACTCTCATCCCGAGCTTTTTAATCGCTGACACGTAAGTGGGGGTGAAGACTCCTGCCTCTAAATCTCCTCCTTGCATTGCAGCCAGCCGGTCTGCCTCATTGCCTATTTGAAGCATTTTTACCTGCGAGCGATTAAGACCCCAATGCTTCAAAGCAAACTCCGCAACGAAATCAGAGGTCGAGCCAAACCGACTCACTGCAAGTCTCTTTCCCTTAAGATCAGCCGGACTCTGTATATCGGACTTTGCCACGACGACGTAAGACATAGTGTTCGTTACCCCACCGATCATCACAAGATCATAGCTGCCCCTTAAATAAGCCAATGCAATGGGCGTAGCTCCCACCATGGCAATCGGTGTCTGACCCGATAATAGGACCTGTACAGCAGTGGAGCCTCCGCGAATATGAAGCATCGTAACGTCGAGCCCTCGCTCTGCAAAATAGCCCGCATCTCGTGCTGCCCAGAGGCTAAGATAATTTGCGTTGATTCCAGAATAAGAGGCTATAACCGTCGTACGTTGTTGTGCTATAGCATCCACCGAAAAGAAAAGACCGGGAACGAACAGGAAGAGTAGCAGAAAGATCCTACATTCGCTGCCTTGGGCTTTTCGTTTGGTGGCAACTAACATTTGAGGCTAGGCTCCTTTCCTCTCGCAGGACCCCCAACGCAATTCCTCTGATTAGGTCGCTCGGGCTTCTGCCGGTAAACTTTTGCTGGAGTTTACGCTTTAAGCTCGGCTAAAACGCCTCCATCCACAACCAGATCGGCGCCAGTAATAAAGCTCGCCTCTTCAGAAACCAAGAACAGAGCAGCATTGGCTTGATCGATTGGCCTTCCAAGCCTTTTCAACGGGATCCCATCGACTGGTCTTGCATCTGCTCCAGAATCCTGTCCAACTTGCGTGCCGGTCATTGTGGGCGTAAGACTATTTACTCTTATGCCGAATGGAGCCAGATCTACAGCCAGCGCCCGGGTCATGTTTAGGATTCCCCCTTTCGCAGTGCAATAAGCAATTCGACTCTTGTTTCCACGGTGACCTGAGGTCGAAGATACGTTAAGAACGGCACCTCCTTTATTCGCCTTCAGCATTGCCTTGACAGCGTACTTCGTGCATAGAAAAGTGCCTTTTAGAATCGTGTCAATAACGTTGTCCCACTCTTCTTCCGATGTGTCCAAAACGCTCTTCTTGATCTGCAAAGCAACGTTGTTGATCAGAATGTCCAGTGCTCCCCACGCCTGAACGATTTTGTCAATCATCTGGCTGACTTCATCAGCTTTTCTAATATCCGCAATAACGGATATCGCCGTCCCCCCAGACCTGATAATTTCCTGAACAACACCTTCCGCCCGTTCTTTAAGGACATCGTTAACGGCCACCCGTGCGCCTTCGCGTGCAAACACTCTGCACATCTCAGCTCCAATATTGTGGCCACCGCCAGTAACTAATGCCACTTTACCGTTGAGTCGCACTGTTAATCTCCCTTCTCAGTTTGTGAGGACCAAAACCAACTTGAATGAATCCAGCCAACATTACGCAGCAGGCAGCCACTGAGATTTGTGGGTCTTATGCGAGATTGTTCGTTGTCGATTCTAATCCGTTTGATATTTCCTGTAACGAATTGCACGCGTGACTTTTAGCAGCGCCTATATTATGAGTCAACCTAAATGTTTCTAATAAATCTATGAGGAATTCTCATGGTACTGGAATCGCAACTCTTTAAATTTAGGACGTTACTGAGGTTGTTTGCTAATCAATCATTTACTGCAACCGGGAAAGAGCTCGGCTTGAGCCAGTCTGCCGTCAGTTTGCATATCAAAGAACTGGAGCGTCAACTGGGCGTAACACTAGTGAACCGAGACGAACGACCCGCTCGGCCTACCGAGGCAGGCCGGATTGCGGCTCAATATGCGCAAGAGATTTTTGGAAGAATAGAGGAACTTCAAAGCAGGCTCACCGAAATTCGCGATTCCAAAGCGGGACGAATGATGATCGGCGCCTCTACTTCTGTTGGAAGCTACTTGTTGCCGCCGATGCTGGTTCGCTTTAAGAGAACACACCCTGGCGTGGAGCTGGTATTGCGAATTGCTCCTCGCGCTCTAATATACGAAGACCTGAGAATGAGCCGCAGTGATTTTGCTTTTGTTTTGGCGACAACTGCTCCGCCCAACCTATCCTTTGTGCCATTGCGGGCCGAGCGCCTGGTGTTTGTTTGCTCGCCCAAACACCGCCTCGCACGAGTCAAACGAGTCAAACTCAATTCGTTGCGCAACGAGACGTTTGTAACGGCGGGGCAACATTCCGATTATGTGTCTATGGCGAACGAAATCTTGAGGAGCAATGGGATTGAGAATTATTCAGTGGCTATGGAGTTGGACAACATGGAAGCCGTTAAGAGCGCAATCTCATTGAACTTGGGGATCGGCTTCTTGCCTCTGTTGGGAGTCCGTAAGGAACTTCGGACTGGTGAACTCTCCAAAATTCGAGTTGAGCATGATCAGCTTGAATGTGTACTGGCCTTGCTGCACCGGGATAAAAAGTTTTTCA
>Ga0214473_10002981_pt1 | contig 20727 bp, 16 predicted proteins | sample RVTome_7_FD_203509 | JGI IMG/M metagenome (GOLD analysis project Ga0214473, IMG submission 203509) | Soil microbial communities from uranium-contaminated site in the Upper Colorado River Basin, Wyoming, United States - RVT98D197 | ecosystem: Environmental > Terrestrial > Soil > Contaminated >... | reverse complement strand
TTTCAGGACATTCCACTCCATCGGATCGGTGTTGGACTCACCATCAATGCTGTGGCAAGTATCATGCTGGCCATGTTCCAGGCCGCAGCTGAAAAGCTTGGATTTTCAAAAGATCGCGTGAGTGCTACCCCACAAAATGACATTCTCAAGGAGATGATCGGGCGGGGAGCATGGATTTTTCCAGTAAAACCAGCCGTACGACTTATTGGCGACACAATCGAATACGCTATGAAGGAACTCCCAAAAACCAATCCTGTCAGCGTCTGCGGCTATCACATTCGGGAATCTGGTTGCTCCCCTGTTCAAGAAATTGCCTATGCTTTCGAGATTGCCAATACGTATATTGAAGAGGTCCTCCAACGGGGTTATAGGATTGACGATTTCGTCAAAGTCTTTACCTTCAACTTCAATATCTTTGGAAACCTCTGGGAACAGGTGGCTAAATTCCGTGCGGCAAGAAAGCTCTGGGCGAAAAATTTAAAGGAACGCTATAATTCCAAAGAGAGTCGATCCCTTTCTCTCCGTGGGCTCTTCGGCGGCGGTGGATCTGGATTAACGAAGGCTCAGCCTGAAAATAATATTATCCGAGGAGCTTATTATGCCCTTGCGGCAATTTTAGGTGGAGCTCAAACGAGTTCGATCTGCTCCTTTGATGAGGCTTATACCATACCCACCACCAGAGCAGCACTCCTATCCCTTAGAACATTCCAGATTCTGGCAGAAGAGGTCGGATTGAGGGATACCGTAGATCCCCTCGCCGGATCCTATTTTATCGAAACATTGACCAAACAGATGGAGGAGAAAATCATTGAGGAGATGAACCGGGTCGAGGAAATGGGTGGAATGATCAAGGCCGTTGAAACCGGTTATGTTCAGAGGCAGGTCGCCCAACAGGCTTATGAATTTGAGAAAGGGATTCAAAAGGGAGAGTTAATAAAGGTAGGTGTGAACAAATATACGGAAGGAGAAGAGATGGAGGTTGAAATCCATGAATACCGCCGGGAATGTGTGGAGGAGCAGATTCAACGGCTAAAGGGAGTGAAACAAGAGAGAAATAATCGAAAGGTTGTACAAACTCTGAAAGATTTAGAAAAGGCCGCGAAAGACGAAAAGAATGTCATGCCCTATCTCCTCGAATGCTGTAGGAACTATGCTACCTTGGGTGAAATGACAAAGGTCTTTAGGGAAATCTATGGGGAATTTAAAGAGCCATCCATTTTGTGAATATATTTTATCATATGGAGAATTCTGTAAGGGTAACATGAAAATAAGCGATTGGATTAGGAAATGGGCAGCTATACAGCCACATAAAACGGCTATCCTCTCTGAGGAGACTGCCCTCACTTACAGCGAGATAAGCAAACGAGCCAACCAGTTAGCTAACCTACTTGAAAAAAAGGGAACTAAAAAGGGGGATCGTGTTGCAGTACTCCTTTATAATTCAAGTGAATATATCGAAATCGTTTTGGCCTTATCAATCATGGGTGCCATCCTTGTACCGCTGAATTTCAGATTATCAAGTTCAGAGTTGGAACATATCTTAAAGGATAGCGAATCAGAAACACTGTTTTTTGGTGAAGAGTTTATGGATGTTATAAAGGCGATAAAACTAAACATTCCAATAAGGGAAGAAAATTATATCTGCATCGGAAGAGCAATCTGTTCTTGGGCCATAAACTATGAAGAATCAATTAGGAAGGAGTCCCCTGAAGAATCTAACGGAGAGAGAAGGATCGATGGTGAGGATCCTCAAATTATTATGTACACCTCCGGTACGACGGGTCTTCCAAAAGGTGCAATTCTCTCCCATCGAAAGACTTTCTACAACGTCCTGAATGCAAATATTTATTATGGGCTAAACTCTGAAGATATTTTTCTGGTCTCCCGGGCCCTCTTTCATTCGGGAGGATTACTGGTATCGGCCGCTCCGACGCTCTATAAAGGGGGAACAATTATCCTAAAGAAAAGGTTCAGGCCGATAGAAATCCTGGAGACTATTGAAAGACACAGGGTTACAGTGATAGAAGCCGCTGCCACCTTGTTTAATTTTATTTTACAGCAATGCGATTTGGAAAAATATGCCCTAAGCTCTTTAAGGTGTTGCATCACGGGGGGTGAAAGAGTTCCCCGGTCCCTTTTGGAAGAATATCTCAAAAGGGGAATTATCATCTCGCAGATTTATGGTCAAACTGAAACCTCAACGCTTGCCTGGCTTCCTATGTGGGAGGCGAAGCGAAAATTAGGTTCGGTCGGGATTCCCGTATTTCACGGAAATATTAAAGTTATTAATAAAGAGGGCAAAGAAGCCAAGCCGGGCGAAGTCGGAGAAATTATTGTGTCTGGTCCCATTTTAATGACAGGTTATTGGAGAAAACCTCAACAAACGGAGGAGACGATCAGGGATGGGTGGCTGCATACAGGCGATTTGGCAACAAGGGATGAAGAAGGCTTTTTATATATTGTGGATAGAGAAAAAGACATGTATATCAGCGGAGGAGAAAATGTTTACCCTGCAGAGGTTGAGAAAATCTACCTGGAGGATCAAAAAATCTTAGATGTGGCCGTCGTAGGAATCCCCGATGAAAAGTGGGGAGAAGTTGGAATGGCCTTCATTGTCATGAAAAATGGGGAAAAGATGACCGAAGAGGAGGCGTTAAGATTTTGTGAAGGGAGGATAGCAAAATATAAGGTTCCCAAACGTGTCGTCTTCTTAACAGAGTTACCTATGACGGCATCTCAAAAAATCAAGAGGCACAAACTCAGGAAGGATTATCTGAACCAAAAATCGGAGAGTGGATCATTCGGCCAGAGAGGGTAAAGAAATTTCAAGAGAATTCTCCTTTAATAAAATTGAAGCCGGTTTAAAAAACAAGAAAGGAGGGGTACACAATGGGTATCCGGTTATTGGATCCAAAAGAAAGAGAGGGTATTAAGAATGCAATAAATGGTGATGCGGAGTTTAAGATTGCGGCGAAGTTCTTTACAAATGACGTGCTATTTAAATTTGGTGAAGAGAAAGCCATTGTAAAGATTCGGGAAGGGGAGGTGAAGGAAATAGTTCTGAATCCGACCTTCATGGATTCGTGGCACTTTTCCATTGAGGCGTCAAGTGAGGCCTGGGAAAAGTTTTTACAGCCGGCCCCTCCCCCCTTGTATCATGCATTGTTTCCAGGAATGATCCGGCAGATTTTCCGTGTGGGAGGAGATCTGGAAAAGGGATTTGCGCACTTTTGGCCGGTCACTCGAATGATGAGCATTATGAGAGAAGTGCAAAACAGGTGATAAAAAGGAGGTCAAACTATGGCTAAGATTGAACCAATAATAGGAAAGTATGTTTACGTAGAGGTTGAGGGTGTAGAATACCGGGTCTACTTCGAAGAAAATGGGAAAGGAATTCCCCTTGTTTGCCAGCACACTGCTGGTTCTGACGGTCGACAGTGGAGACATCTTCTGAATGACGAGGAGATTACTTCCTTTTGTCGGGTGATTGCAGTAGATCTTCCATACCATGGTAAGTCCATCCCGCCGGAATCCATGAAGTGGTGGCAGCAGGAGTATAAATTAACGAGAAGATTTTTTACGAATTTTCATGCAGAGTTCAACCATGCTTTGGGGCTTGATAGGCCTGTTTATATTGGATTTTCGATGGGAGGACATCTGGCTATCGACCTGGCGATAGAAAAACCAGAGGAATATCGAGCAATCATCGGCGGAGAAGCGTGCATAAGTTCTCCGCACTCAACGGAGCCATATTGGGACCACCCACGAATAGACAATACCTTCAGGTATGCGGCAATGATAGGCATGACAGCGCCACAAAGTCCTGAGAACTACGTACGGGAGACTGCTTTTGAGTACAGTCAGAGTGCACCACAGGTTTTCAAAGGTGACCTGTTTTATTACTTTGAGGATCATAATGTGGCAGATACAGCTAAGCTTATTGATACGTCTAAAGTCTCAGTGTACCTTATTACGGGAGAATATGATCCGTCCCCTCAACCCGAAGAAACCAAAGTATTGGCAAAGGAAATCAAGGGGTCCAAGTTTGTTGAATTGAAAAAAATGGGCCACTTCGGAATGAGTGAAAATTACCCACTACTGAGACAGTATTTACTACCCATCCTTAAGGAAATCGCAAAGGGGTAATTATACTTCACGTGAGCTGAAAAACACCTTTTTATCCCCAGGAGGTTTGCATGAAGATCAAATGGTACGGACATGCAGCTTTTTTAATCACATCCGATCAGGAGACCAAGATCATGATAGACCCCTACGAACCGAATGCTTTGGGTGGCCAACTTTCTTACGGGGAGATCAAGGATCACGTAGATATCGTTTTAACCAGTCATGATCACGCTGACCATAACTATACTAAGGATCTTCCTGGAACTCCCCAAATCCTAAAGGGAGGCGGTTCAAGAACAGCAAAAGGAATTCCAATAAAGGGTATCTCAACCTATCACGATCCATCTAAAGGAAGCGAACGAGGTGGCAACACAATCTTCAAACTTAAGGTAGATGATATTCAGCTCTGTCATTTGGGAGACCTAGGCCACCTTCTGAGCGATAAGGAATTGGTTGAGATAGGTCCGGTGGAAATCCTTCTGATCCCTGTTGGTGGGTTTTTCACCATTAACTCAGAAGAAGCTGCTCGGGTCGCCGAACAGATAAAACCAAAAATCCTAATCCCCATGCATTTCAAGACGGCAAAATGCACATTTCCCATCGCACCGGTGGAAGACTTCCTCAAAGGAAAAGCGAACATAAAGCGACCCAAAGTCAGTGAAGTCCGTTTCGAAAAAGAAACACTTCCTGATCAGATGGAGATCGTGGTTTTGGAGCACGCTCTGTGAGGCGTATGGAAGGGTATCATTTTGGTTTATTACTCTATTAGGAACAGATCGAGGGTTATCAGGAACGAGTACCTCCTAAATCCTTGGGTGGATATCGGAATGTTTGGACCAAGTTAGTACCGAAGGTTTATGGTCATTTGGGTAGAGTTCTAAGAGTAGACTTAAGCAAGGGGAAGATTGGGTCATAAAATTAGCGGCATGGGAGGGGGTGAGAACTACTGTTACTGAATATATGCCTGCGGGAGAAGTAGAAAGTGGAGAAAAAATCTTATTAAAGGAGGATTAATGCGATGAGAAAGCGTACCATCATATCGACGGCAATGATCTTAATCTTTTCTTTTCTGGCAATCCTTGCATCACCCAACGCAGAGGCACAATCTAAAGACCCAATAAAGCTAGGCTATATCGCTGATGTCTCAGGCCCCATGGGACCGAAAATCAAACACTTGACGAACGGGGTAACCCTTGCTGTTAAGGAAATCAATGATGCGGGGGGTATCCTTGGCGGGAGAAAGGTCGAAGTTATAACATACGATCCCAGACACGTGCCTGAAGAAGGGGTCTCCGCGGTGCGCAGGGCAATTTATCAGGATAAGGTTAAAGCGGTCATTGGTTTTCCTGATGGATCGGTGGCGCTGGCCTCAATACCAGTTGGGCTGAAGGCTAAAGTTCCGACTGTGAACCTTATGGCGATGGAAGACACTCTGATAAGGAAGCCCGGAGAGATAGGTTTCATGAGCTCAATCATTAAGAACAAGCAGATCGCGCAAACACAAAGTAAGTTTGCCGAAGAAGTTCTAAAGATCAAGTCCATTGTCGCTCTGGGTCCGGAAAATGCTTGGCTTCACACGAACTTCAAAGAGATACGCAATTTTTTTGGGCGGCCCGGGTCCCAGGTTAAGGTCCTCGACACAATTCCTTATCCCATTGGGGGAACAGACATAACGCCAGTAATATTGAAAGCTGCAAGCTACAAGCCCGATTTGATCTGGTCGTTTGCTTGGGGTGTAACCGATACGATTCAGGTTTATAAAAAGCTTGAAGAGGTTGGTTACAAAGGATACCGAATGCAGTGCTTGGGCATGTTTATTCCGCCGGTAATCGAGGCTGCCGGGAAAACCATCGAAGGCGCCTATGGCGTCATTCCATGGGAGGTGCAACTGACTAATCCCGAAAGTGAGGCCTTTAAAAAAGCGCTAATCGATGCATTTGGTCCACAGATCATGGCCGAGACGTCAGATGTTACAGCGACAGGCTACATGGGGACTAAGTCGCTGCTTTTGGCCATGAATAAGGCAGGTAGTGATTCGGATCTAAAGGCCATTGACAAGGCCTATTTCCAGGTGGATTGGGCCACTCCTATGGGTTGGAAGTATGAACTGGATAAAGATGGCTGGCTCGTCTGGAAAGAACTTAGCATTTCCCAGGTCAAGGATGGGAAGGTTCACATTGTAAAAAAGATACCTAGGTTTTAATAGGGGCCAAGGAATAACATAAAAGATTAGCTACCAAGAGACTATAAGTCTAACGATTTCCATTCAGAGGTGGAAACCACTCATCCACGGATCGGAACTGAAGTTTATCCCTTAGACATAAACTTCGATCCGATGATTATTTTCAGGATACTGGTTATGGATTGGCAGATATTTGGTCTTCAGTTGATGTACGGCGTGACGACGGGTGTGGCCTATGCTGTGTTTGCTCTCGGCCTGACGCTCATCCTTGGAGTGATGGGGATAATAAATGTTGCTCACGGTGAGCTATATATGCTGGGAGCAATGCTATATTGTTCCGCAATGTACTACTTCAGCCTGCATTTTCTCTTGGCGGCACCCGTCGCCATCCTGGCGGTCTGTGCTATTGGCGCAATTTGCAGTCGGGTTGCAGTTGAGCCTTTGCTGAACAGTACCAAAACCTTATTGACCACTATGCTATCCACCATTGCTATCAGCATGAGCTTTATGTATGGCAGTTTACTGGTGTGGGGTGCTAAGACAGTACCTGCTGATCTGCCTTTTACGGGTCGATTAGAACTGGGTCCTTTATTTGTTCCCGAAGGAAGATTGGTTCTCACAATTGTCGGTTCATTAGTAATAGTGCTGCTCTATCTTTTCGTGGGAAAAACTAAGATTGGAAAGGTCATACGAGCTACTGCTCAGAACAAATTTGCGGCGAGCCTAATGGGAATAGACCTTAAGAAAGTGTATGGTCTTTCTTTCACCATCGCAGCAGGCCTTGCAGCACTTGGGGGAATATTGGTGGCACCAATCTGGACCTCAAACCCCTTTATGGGCCAACTTATGATTTTGAAAGGCTTTGTTGTCGTTATTGTGGCGGGGATGGGTAGTATTGGGGGTGCAATCTTAGTCGGGGTGCTCCTCGGCGTTGCCGAAACTTTCTTCGGATATTTCGTCTCCATGTACTACAGAGAAGGCCTGGGCTATGCAGTGATGGTGATAACGCTGCTGTTGAGGCCCAAAGGGTTGTTCGAACGATGACAGAAAGTTCGAGGGGAAAGTATATCCTATATGGTTTTCTGTTTTTGTTAGCTATTATAGCCCCGATTGTTCTCACCAACGAATATACAAGACACCTTTTTGTTCTCACACTCATTTTTTCCATTTTTGGGCTTAGCTATGATCTCACGATTGGCGGTATGGGACAGGTTTCATTAGGACATCAGGCATTTTTTGGCTTGGGGGCTTATATAGCAGGTTTGTTGTCGGAAAGGTTACAAGTGCCTGTGTGGTTTTGCTTGCCGGCAGCAGTTGCCGGGGCAGGTATTTTGGGGCTTTTTCTTGGGTATGTCTCCTTGAGAACGAGGGGGGCGTATCTGGCGATTGTGATGCTGGGCTTTGCAATGATCCTATGGATGATAACGATGGGATGGCGCGATGTCACATATGGACAGGCAGGGGTCAGAGGGATTCCATCGCCTTCAATTGCACTTCCGCTCCTCCCGGAAATCAAATTCGATTCCCCGCTTTCCTATTACTACCTATCACTGGCTTTGTTGCTTTTTGTAATGTATTTCATTAGCAGGTTGAAACAATCACGATTCGGTAGGGCGATCGCTGGAATTCGTGAAAACGAAGACCGAGCGATACTGCTTGGAATAAATGTATTCGCCCATCTTCTCATGATGTTTACAATCGCTGCTATGGTAGCTGGTGTGGCCGGGTTCGCTTATGCTCATTACATTTCTTTTATCGATCCCAAAGTGCTTAGTGTGTACTACATGAGTATGGGGCTTATCATGGTCATTGTAGGTGGGTCGGGTACCCTTTTCGGTCCCATTTTCGGCGCTTTTGTATTCTTTTTTGTCCCTGAATGGCTGCGTATTGCCGAGGATGTTCGCCTGGTTTTTTTTGGAATAGTCCTTGTAACGTTCATTATTTTAATGCCAGAAGGGATATATCCCCGGCTTGTGATGTTTTGGCACCGCTTGATCTATAGTGACCGTGTGGGAAAAGAATAGAACAGTGCGCGGAATTCGTTCCATTGATACTCTTGAGGCGGAATATGGCCATTCTTGAAGTAAAGGATATAATAAAGGATTTCAAAGGCCTGAGAGCACTGAATAAAGTGGGCTTTGCCATTCAGCAAGGCGAGATCCTTGGCCTCATAGGACCCAATGGGTCGGGAAAAACCACTTTATTCAATATCATTACCGGCTTTTTATGCCCAACGGGAGGTCAAGTTTTATTCAAAAGGAAAGGAATTACCGGATTTAAGCCAAACCAAATTGCGGGATTGGGTATTGGGCGGGTCTTTCAACATAGCAGCCTTTTCCCGAACTTGAGTGTTAAGGAAAATTTGGTGATTGGGAGGCATTTGAAAACCCGCAATAACATCTTTGGTTCATTAGTCAACGCAAGTGCTTACCGTCAATCAGAGAAAGGGCTGGAGCAAAAGGCAAGGGAACTGCTGACCTTTGTTGGATTGGAATCAAGATGTGATATGGTCGCAAGGAACTTACCCTATGGAGAGCAGAGAGAGCTGGAGCTGGCGATGGCACTGGCGGCTGAACCGGAATTACTCCTGTTAGACGAACCAGCAACGGGTATGAACCCTGGCGAAACCAGAAGATTGATGGACTTGGTTAAGCGCCTCCAGGAGGCTGGAATTGCTATTCTACTCGTTGAACATAATATGAGATTAGTTATGGGAATTTGTAGTCGCATTGTGGTTATCGATTTCGGAGTAAAGATCGCGGAAGGAACACCTGAAGAAATAACTTCGAACGGAGAAGTTATCTCAGCCTATTTGGGGAAGAGCAAAAACGATGCTAAAAGTTGACAATATAGATGTATATTACGGAAGGGTAAAAGCACTGAGCGGCGTATCATTGAATATAAGGGTTGGCGAATTGATTACTCTTTTAGGGTCCAATGGGGCAGGGAAAACAACGCTCTTATTGGCTCTATCTGGAATTGCCAGGCCTACAGCGGGAAGTATAGAATTCTTGGGTATAAGGATCAACAGGATGCCGATACATAAGATCGTTTATCTTGGCATTGCTCATGTGCCTGAAGGGAGACAATTGTTTCCTGAGATGACGGTCATGGAGAACCTGGATATTGGTGGCCGTCTGATAACGGATCGTGGAGATAAGAAGCAGGTGCTCGATCGAATATACAGCTATTTTCATATTTTGGCTGATCGCAAGAATCAGAAAGCGAACACTCTTAGCGGCGGGGAACAGCAGATGCTTGCAATAGCCCGTGGATTGATGTTGAGACCAAAGTTGCTTCTATTGGATGAACCGTCTTTGGGTCTGGCTCCTCTTATTGTTGAAAACCTAGCGCACATCATAAGTCAATTGCATAAAGAAGGACTAACGATACTGCTTGTTGAGCAGAATGCAAGGCTGGCGCTTGAGCTTGCCGACAGAGGCTATGTAATGGAAACCGGTCATGTCGTGGTAAGTGGCATTACATCCGAGCTTCTACAGAGTGATTTGGTAAAGCGAGCTTATTTAGGGCTTTGAAGCCCAGCGCACAGCGTGCAATGACAGTTGTGATTGATTTGGGGAATGAACAGGTGGGAGATAATGGAAACAGAATACGACAATTGGTTCTGGAAATGGAGGGGAACGAGATATGAAGATGCATTACAAGTTGTTTACACCGATTAAGATTGGAAAGTTGGAGGTTAGGAATAGAATCGTTCTTGCTCCAATGGTTACGGGTCATGCAGGACAAGGTGGTATGGTTACGGAAAATCATCTCAACTGGTATGAGGCACGTGCTAAGGGCGGAGTTGGCTTAATCATAGTTGAGTTTACCTATGTTTCTCAGCGTGGCAGTGCAGGCCCGGTCTTACTGGGCATTTGGAAGGACGCATTGATCCCCGATCTGCAAAAACTTGTCAAAAAAGTTCATGAGTATGGTGCAAAGATATTCATACAGGTGGCCCATTCTGGTAGGCAAACGGCGAGTGAATTTATTGGGGGGCAGTTACCCGTAGCCCCGTCAGCTATCCCTTGTCCTTTGAGAGAGCCGTTGCTTCACGAGGTACCGCAAGAACTCTCGATAGAAGAGATCGAAGAAATTGTCAAACAATTTGGTATGGCAGGCAGGCGAGCAAAGGAAGCAGGTTTTGATGGGTTGGAGTTACACGGTGCTCATGGTTATCTCATTTCTGAGTTTATGTCGCCATATACTAATAAGCGACACGATGCCTATGGCGGTGATTTGCTATCCAGAATGAGATTTCCTTTAGAAATCATCGAAAGCGTTAGGCGTGAAGTCGGTAAGGATTTTCCAATCAGTTTCCGATTTAGCGGGAATGAGTACGTACCCGACGGACGTACCATCGAGGAGAGTAAAAGGATTGCTCGTATTCTTCAGGCAGCGGGAGTGGACTGTTTGCATGTTGCGGCTGGAGTTTATGAAAGCTTTTGGTCACAAATCCCGCCATATGGAATTCATGAAGGATTTAATGCTGCTGATTCTTCTGCCATCAAGCAGGCCGTAGATATTCCAGTAATAACGGTAGGCAGGATTAAAACCCCCGAGGTAGCTGAGGAGATCCTGGAACAAGGGAAAGCGGATATGGTTGCTTTGGGGCGCCAGCTAATATGCGATCCGGACTGGCCAATGAAAGTAGCTGCCGGGGACTTCGAGGATGTAAGGCCTTGCATTGGGTGTACCCAGTCGTGTATCAATAGAGCGATTGTTGAGGGGAAGCCAGTAGCGTGTATTTATAATACAGCCGCTGGTAGGGAGGCAGAGGCAGTGATTAGGCCAGCTGAGGTGCCTAAAAGAGTTCTGGTAATAGGTGGAGGTCCAGGTGGGCTTGAAGCCGCGCGTATAGCTGCCCTAAGAGGGCATCGAGTCATGCTTTTCGAAAAGACGGAAAGGCTCGGTGGGCGCTTTAACTTAGCATGCATTGCACCCTTTAAACAGGAATTCGCCCTTGCAATTAAGTGGCTTTCCAATCAGGTCACCAAGCTGGGCGTACAGGTGGAACTCGGGAAAGAGGTGACCCCTGAAATAGTGGACAAAATCGGACCGGATGTAGTTATCATAGCAACGGGGGCAGTGACTCGGATACCATCTGTTCCTGGGATAGAAAGGCAAGGGGTTGTCCTCGCAGAGGATATCTTAGCCGGAAGAGCGAGCATGGGCAACAGAGTAATCATCCTCGGCGGAGGAGGGGTTGGCTCTGAGGTGGCTGACTTCATGTCTCAAAGACGTAAGCAGGTGACGATCGTCACAAGCAAGCCAGAAATCGGCATACCTACTGGTATACCCCTACTGGTGGCACAACTCTTGATCCCTAGATTGCTTCGAAACGGAGTGAAAATTTTGACTCATGCTTCGGTTAAGGAGATAGCCAATTACGGAGTAGTCGTTAGCATAAATGGCAAGGAGGAATCCATCAGTGACATAGACCAGATAATCATAGCCAGGGGAGTCAAGCCTTTTGACGAATTAGCCAAGAAACTCGATGGTAAAGTAGGTGAAGTCCATGTTATTGGAGATGCAAAAGAACCACGTACAGCTTTTGAGGCAACCCACGAAGGGGCTGAAGCGGCTTGGATGATTTGAAAAGTCTTGAAGATAGTAGATGAAATCATTCCACAAAAAAGGAGAGTAAAATGCAAGGAGGTTACCTAGGAAAAATTTTAAGGGTGGATTTGGCAAAAGGTGCCATTACCAAGGAGAATCTCCCGGCAGAAGATATATTGAGAAAATATATTGGCGGTGTGGGGCTTGCGGTAAAGATTCTGAATGAAGAATTGGCTGTAGAAACAAAGCCATTAGGCCCGGATAACCTACTCATCTTCATGACGGGGCCGATGACAGGGACAAAATATCCTTGTTCCTCCGATACCAGTTTGATCACTCTCAATGCCAACACTGGATATACAGTCGGGGCTTCACACGTCCACGGTTACTTCGGAGCTTATCTTAAGTTTGCCGGCTACGATGGGATGATTGTCAAAGGGGCAGCCAAGAAGCCCGTATATCTCTGGATCGACGGTGACAAGATAGAAATTCGTGATGCCGCTGACCTATGGGGCAAGGATACACACGAAACCGAGGACCTCGTCAAAGCTCGTGTCGGGGCCCAGAAGGTTAGTGTGGCAGCCATTGGTCAAGCAGGCGAAAATCTTATCCATGGAGCGGGCATCGAAGTTGATTATTATCATATGTTTTGCAAGGCTGGTGTAGGCGCCATCATGGGTTCAAAGAAATTGAAAGCTATTGCTGTTAGAGGTAACGGTAAAGTTCCTGTTACTAACCATGCGCAACTTCGTAAGGTGATCGATGAATGGAACGATATGGCATTCAAAGAGGGCAGATCACCGGCCTTATATAAGGCTGGTATAACGAGGCTTTACGAAGTCATTGTAGGAGGTAATTATCTGTCTGCTCATAAAAACTTGTTAAGCCCCGCCGCGGGACGTGAGTGGACTCGACGCATGGTGGAGGGTTGGAAAGAATTTAAGATAACACCCAAGGCGTGTTGGTCCTGTCGAGTTGCCTGCACCTACAGATCGGAGATCACTTCTGGTCCGCACAAAGGTTTTGTGGCAACCCTTGGAGGGGGAGGTGAGAGCCACGAAGGTTCAGCCGGCATTGTTGGCATCATGGATCCTGGAACAGTTCATTATCTGACAGACCTCAATGACCGTCTCGGGGTCGATTCTGCTGAGGTTGGGTGTTGCTTGGGTCTTGCTTTCGAGCTATACGAGAGGGGATTAATAACCAAAAAACAAACGGATGGGCTTGAGTTGAAATGGGGTAATGCTGAGGCAGCGGAAGCACTACTCCGCAAGATCGTCAACCGAGAAGGGTTTGGCAAAATATTCGCTGAAGGCCCGAAAAGGGCTGCTGAGATTTTAGGCGGAGATGCTCCCAAATATGTCATGCACATAAAGGGTGCAGGCTACAATATGCACGATTGGAGACCTGCATGGGGTCTCATGCTGGGCCAGGTGACAGCTGGAGCAGGGGCATGTTGGCAACATGGGTTTGCCAATGAACTGCTGCCGGAGCAGGATTTGGGGTATCCCGAGCGCAATCCGCCCTTCAAAACGGAGGGGTTAGTTGAAGCAGTGATCCAATCTTCGAAAAGGAGGGTCTGGCAAGATTGCTGGGGAGGGTGTTTTATCGGTGATTTGATAGAATTTCCAGGGGGAGCATTTTTACCAATCCGGGCACTAGTGGCAACCGTTGGCTGGCAAGATTTCAGCTTGGCTGAAGCAATGATCGTAGGGCACCGGGTAATTACGTTAGAACGTATCTTCAACATGAAGAGAGGTCTTACCCTTGAAAGTGACATGGATATCGGCCCGCGTCTTCTCGATCCTCCAAAAGACGGAGCGGGGGAGGGAAAGAGCATTGCCCCATACCTAAAAGATTTGATCATGAAATTCTATGAGTGTATGGGATGGGATAAGGAGACAGGGAAACCAACTCGGGAGACGCTTGAAAAGCTTGACCTGGTGGAGGCCACTAAGGGACTTTAGGGTACAGAATGCCTCCCAAAAAATACTTCTGACAACACAAGGAGGAAAAACATGGTCCTTTTAAAGAAGTTGCTTGAGCCAGGTTTGATTGGGAATGTACAGATCAAGAATAGAGTTTCCATGGCCCCGGCAGAAAGGGGTTATGGAAATATGGATGGTTCAGTGACGCAAAAATATGTTGATTACCTGGTAGAGCGAGCAAAAAATGGTGTGGGAATGATTGCTGTTGAGTCGACTTATATTGACTGGGCGGGGCATGGTCGTCTCTACCAGTTGGGACTATATGATGACAATCTTATTCCAAGCCATAAACGACTAACCGATGCATTGCATAAATACGGAACAAAAGTCTCCGCTGAAATCCAGCATGCTGGGAGGCAAACCTCGTCAACCACAACAGGCCTTCAACCGGTGGGGCCGTCAGCGGTTCCCTGTATGCCCTGTGGAGGAGACTTGCCTCGGGAACTAACCCCGGCTGAAATCAAAGAAGTGATTCGAAAATTTGCACAGGCGGCCAGAAGGGCAAGGGAATCTGGCTATGATATAATCTGTATTCATGGGGCGCATGGTTACCTGATCAATGCTTTTATCTCCCCTTACAGTAACAAACGGAAGGACGCATATGGTGGTTCTTTAGAAAATAGAATGAGGTTTCCCTTAGAAGTCTATAAGGCGGTGAGATCTGCGGTCGGAGACCACTTTCCTGTGGGGTATCGCTTGAGTGGAGACGAGTTCGTAGATGGAGGTCTGACTTTGGATGATACTAGGACCGTGGCTAAGATTTTGGAGGAGGCGGGCGTCAACTTTCTTGATGTGAGCGCCGGCATCTATGAATCAGCCGAGATGATTGCTGCGCCCATGGACATGCCTTTAGGCTGTCTTGTTTATCTCGCATCGGCAATAAAGGAGGTGGTGAAAATTCCGGTGATTGCCACTGGACGTATAAATGACATGATGCTCGCAGAGAGTATAGTGGAGAAGAACCAAGCAGATTTTGTTCATATGGTCAGGGCGTTTCATGCAGATCCTGAGATTCTTATCAAATCACAAAAAGGGCAACCCGATGACGTCTGTATGTGCATGGGTTGTTTGAAATGTGCTGATGTGATGATGATGCATCTTCCAACGATTTGCACGGTCAATCCGGCTGCAGGCCGAGAGAAAGAATTTGACCTGAAACCAGCCAAGATGAAAAAAAGGGTCATGATAGTAGGCGGTGGTGTAGCCGGGATGGAGGCTGCTCGAATTGCTTGTTTGCGAGGCCATGATGTAACACTTTTCGAAAAGGATAGGGATTTGGGAGGGCAAATACGTTGGGCTTCCAAAGGCAAGTACCATGAGGAATTCTTTCAAACTGCTCGCTACCGAATTCATGAAATCAAAAAAAGTGGGGTCAAACTTGAATTGGGCAAGGAAGTCTCCCTATCCCAGGTTAAGACGTTTCGCCCTGACGTGGTGGTCATCGCAACAGGAGCGGTTCCCTTTGTCCCATTAATCCCCGGGATGAATAAATCCCTTGTAGCCACTAGCTTCGATATTCTTTCTGGTAAGCGTGAAATAGGGAAAAGGAGCCTGGTTATTGGTGGGAAAAGAGAAGGCCTGGTGGTGGGAGAGTTTTTAGCTGAAAAAAACAGCGAGGTCACCATTGTTGAGGCTTCTAATAACATAGGTTCGGATTGGGGACCCGTCCGTCAGATGGTGATCCTTGCAAGGATCCAAGGAAATCCAGCGATATCGATCAAACCGAAGACCAGCGTAGAGCAAATCGATGATAACGGAATAAATCTTCAAAGCGAAGGGAAGGTTGAAAGGATTACGGGAATCGATTTGGTGGTGGTGGCCTGGAACAGGGCTCCATCTAACCGATTGGGAGATGAGATTGCGTCGGATGGCCAGGTTCCGGAGCTCTATTATATCGGAGATGCGGTTATTCCCAGGGATGCCTACGACGCCATTTACGAAGGGGCAGTCGTTGGCAGGCGAATTTAGAATAGGGATGCAATAGAACAAAAAGGGGCTGTTCGGAATTAAGGATGACTTCAAAAGAAATATGGATATTTGCTGAATACAGAGACCATGAAGTGGCCTCCGTCACGTTAGCAATGCTTAGCGAAGCGTGCAAATTAGCCAAACAGATTAATGGGAAAACGTGCGTCTGCCTCATGGGGGACAAAGTCCGAGAATATCTTCCCCTGTTACAAGAACATGGCGTGGAGAAGGTGTATCTTTTAGAGAGGGACATTTTTGAACGATACTCATTAAGTGTCTATGTTATAGCGTTACAGAAGCTTATCGTTAAGTACGATCCCTTGATCATGATGTTTGGGGCTACTTCCTATGGGAGCGAGCTCGCACCGAGGATTGCAGCAAGACTGAAGCTTCTCTGTATAACAGAGATGAAGAGGATATGGGCATCCGGAGAGAATCTGGTGATAGCAAAATCCTGCTATGACGATAAGATATATCAGAATTTCGATTTTCGCCCGGAGCGAACGGTGGTTGTCACCGTTTCACCTGGCGATATGGATGGGGAGAAAGGCGATAGAGCAGGTGAATTAGAGATTGTGAATGAAACGATTCATATGGAGATAGACAGAACGCGTACCCGGACTCTCAAATCTATTAGGGGTGATCCAAAAAGAATCAACCTCGAAGAAGCCGATCTGATTGTCGCAGGGGGGAAAGGGATTGGGAAAGAGCGAACGATTATAGAGGATTTGGCGAACATATTAGGAGCATCCATAGGAGGGACAAGGCCACTCGTTGATGACGGGACGATACAGTTTGAGAGGCAAATCGGAATTACAGGCAGATCTGTCAGTCCGAAATTGCTAATAACCTGTGGCATTTCAGGAGCTCGTGAGTTTACTGCAGGAATAGAAAAGGCACGGCTAATTATTGCTATTAATACCGATGCTAAAGCGCCTATTCTTAAATTCGCCCATCTGGGGGCAATCGGTGATCTCCACAAAATTATCCCGCTCATCATTGCCCGGGTCAGAAATCACAAAGAGAATACGAAAAGAGGTCAACACCAGTAGACTTCTTCGCGCTCATCGAGTTTTCTTCAAGAACTTCGATGCACGACGAGATTCCCTAAGAGGGTAGAGGGACATGTTACCAATTAGTGGCAAGATTTTCCTCCTTTTGCTGATCGGTTTCATCCTATACCTTTTTAGCCTCAGGACTCGCTTTCTGATAAGACTCCTTAGCCTAGGAAAAGCTGAAGACAGGTTTGATCATTGGGGTGAGCGACTGAGGTACACTTTAGGTCAGATTCTTGCTGGACGTTGCACACTCAGGAATGTTTGCAAATGGGATTATGCGGGTATAGGACATTTGATTCTGTTCTACGGATTTTCCCTTTTTCTTATCAGTTACGTTTTCCATATTGCAGAGGGTTTTTACAAAAAGTTATCCCCAGCCATTTTTGGAACCCTATTCAACAATTTCTTTTATTTGGCTCTCGATATGGCCGGGTTGGTCATCATCATCGTGATCATCTGGGCAGCAATCCGGAGATACATCATCAAGCCCGAGCGGCTGGAATCCACACTCGATGCGGGGATCATTCTAATGGTTATCTTTTCCTTAATGTTGCTGAATTACGGGATCGAGGGATTCCGGCTTCTGACCGAGACCAAACCTTTTGCTGAGTGGTTGTTTGTGGGGATAGTTTTTTCCCGTTTTTTTGCGCGCCTGGGGGCAGGAGAGAACAGCAGTATTTATTTCTGGATCTTTTGGTGGTTGCACATTGCAGTGGTATTTGGATTCAGTATTTATGTTCTATATTCGAAACATCTTCACATCTTTGCTTCTCCTTTCAATCTCTTTTTTCGGCCTATGGGATCTAAGGGTTCATTGCAGCCCATTGAGGATTTCGAAAAGGGCGACAATTTAGGGGTATCAAGGATTGTCGAATTATCTTGGAAATCTTTACTTGATCTTTATGCTTGTACCGAGTGCGGGCGTTGCACGGCGAGCTGCCCAGCCAGTATGAGTGGTAAGCCTTTGAAGCCGAAAGAGATTATTCATAATCTTAAAACCCATCTCCTCTGTTCTGGAAAGGATATGCTTTTTAGCAAGGATCAGGGAGTAAAAGAGAAGGGTTGGGGGCAACAATCCATGGTCGGCCAGATTGTGACCGAGGGAGAGCTCTGGGCGTGTACGACCTGTCGTGCCTGTATTGACGTGTGTCCGGTTGAGATTGAACATGTCGAAAGAATCGTCGGGCTCCGCAGGTACTTGGTAATGAGGGAGGCAAGATTCCCCTCTGAGTACAAAAAGATATTTAAGAATTTGGAGATATTCGGTGATCCTTTCGGAGCAGGAAGCTTGATGAGGGAAGAGTGGCCATCTGGCTTGGAGACAAAAAAGGCCTACCAAGACAATCACATCGATGTCCTCTTGTGGGTAGGATGCACTGGTGCTCTCTATGACGAAAAAACTAAGAGCGTCGCGGTCGCCACAGCAAAGGTCCTCAATAAAGCTGGGGTTCGTTTCGGAATACTCGGGAAAAAAGAGCTTTGCTGCGGGGACCCAGCACGCAGGATGGGGAACGAATACCTTTTCCAGAAGCTCGCTACGCGGAATATTGAGATGATGAGAAAGCTTGGAATAAAAAAACTCGTTACTTTTTGTCCTCACTGTTTAAACGTTTTTAGAAATGAATATCCTCAATTTGGCGCTGATTTCGAGATAGTCCATATTACGGAAATGATGAGAACGCTTTTAGAAAATGGAAAATTACAGATCAAGGCAAAAACAGCCAGCTTATTTACTTATCATGACCCGTGCTACCTTGGAAGATATAACCAAATTCATCAGCAACCCAGAGATATCCTGGAGTTTGTCGTAAGCTCCACGGTGAGGGAAATGGCATTATCAAGAGATAGAGCGCTTTGTTGCGGGGCAGGTGGTGGAAATTTCTGGAGTGGAAGAACAATAGGAAGACGAATCGAGGGACTAAGAATTGATCAAGCCATTGAAACTGGGAGTGAAGTGGTTGTAACTGCCTGTCCCTTCTGCGAAATCATGTTTGAAAGTGCAGTCAGGGAAAAAGGTCTGGAGCATTCCTTAAAGATTACGGACGTCGTTCAGATAATAGATCAAACCACCTGAAAGATGTCATAGAAAGGATCTTGTGCTGATTAAGGGATTGACAATGAGAGTAATCGTTTGCATAAAACAAATAGGATTCATCTATCACCCAATCGCGATTGATTCCACAAATGGCAATGTCGATCCGGAGAAAATGGTTTACATACTCAATCCCTATGACGAAGTGGCTATGGAAGAAGCTATGAGAATCAAAGAGAGGTTCGTCGGCTCCGAGATTATCGTGATCACGGCAGGCCTACCTCGGACTGAAGAGGCACTCCGATATGCATTTGCATTTGGTGCTGACAAGATGATTCGGATCGACTGTCAAAACCTCGATCCTTGGGCTACTTCATCGGTTCTCGCCGAGACGATCAAGGGTTTGAATTACGATATTATTCTCTGTGGTAAAAGAGCAATTGACACGAATGACAACCAGGTAGGGACGTTTGTGGCTGAGTTGTTAGACATAACTCAGGTTTCGGGAATTGTCAGACTGGATGTAGTTCCTGAATCGAAGAAGGCAATAGTTGAGAGATACTTGGGCAAAGGGGATAGAGAGGCGATCGAATGCGACCTGCCGGCGCTGTTTACAGTTGAAAAAAGCATGAACGATCCAAGATATCCAAAATTACCCGATAGACTCCGAGCAGAGAAACAGGAGATCGAAATAGTAGAAACCACTTCTTTCAGTACCCATTTTGATGTCAAATTAAACTTAAGTGAATCTGCAAGTCTTACGCCACCCAGGCCAAGACCGAAGAAGGTTTTCACACCGGATAGCCATCTCTCCGCGAATGAACGAAGGAGATTAATTATGTTAGGGGGGATCGCTGATAAGAAAGGCGACGTGCTCCAAGGTGCACCAGAAGATATAGCTAAAAAGATCGTGAGTATTTTGATCGAGGAAAAATTCATTTGAAATTCAGCTACAATAAGGAACCTGCAATTCGATTTCCATGATTGCTGGGAATGGGATTGCGATGAGTTTTAGGAAGGAGGTGAGTGATTGAATAGGAATGACAAGAAATTTGTGCCGAATGGGGCAATAAAAAAAGCCCGACTGTAAACGTAGCCTACTTTAATGGAGGTGGAGCATGGAGAAAATGCTTGTAGGAAAGTCGGTATTATCAAATATTCATCATGTGGGGACGATTGTCAGAGATGTAGATAAAACTGCTGAGTACTATGAATCTTTAGGTATGGGCCCTTTTGAACCATTAGACGTAATAGGTGAAGATGAACGAATAAAGGGCAAGCTTATCTATGACCTAAAGTTGAAAATAAGAATGGGTCATATCGGTCCAATCAGGATGGAGCTGATTGAACCTGTTACTGGAACAGGTTCTATATGGAAGGAGGTTTTAGAGAGCAAAGGAGAAGGTATTCACCACTTGGCCTTCGGTGTAGATGATATCGAAAAGGCCAAGGCTGAGCTGATTGAGAAGGGGCTCAACCTAATCTTCAGCGCAAAATTCAAGAATGGGGGCGGTTGCGGTTACTTCGAGACTGATCGGATCGGACACCTTGTTTTCGAACTTTTTCAGCCTCCACGAGGTTGAGTAGCTTATTAGCAAATATTGGCACAATGAAGCATGGACCTGAAACGGAAAGGTGATACACTTGATGGTCTCTTACCATAAGTTTGAAGGTACGGCGATCCCCGCAATGATCGTGAGCGGCCTGGGATGCAGGCAGCTTCTCCCGGAATTGCTCGATTCGTTGAGCTTCAAGCAAGTGCTGCTCGTAACCGGTCCAAACGTGCGCACTGGATCTGGCATCGTGGCCGAG